>Ga0315338_1002720_pt1 | contig 16751 bp, 13 predicted proteins | sample ASW8metaG_FD_204518 | JGI IMG/M metagenome (GOLD analysis project Ga0315338, IMG submission 204518) | Ammonia-oxidizing marine archaeal communities from Monterey Bay, California, United States - ASW #8 | ecosystem: Environmental > Aquatic > Marine > Coastal | place: USA: California | collected... | reverse complement strand
AGGAATACTTCCATGATTCCCTGACCTCTAGGTGATATTGTGATAGCCGCATCAGGACCATATGCCCTGAAGAATTCATTCGCCATCCACGTGGCGGTAGCATGGTGCTGTCAAGGTACGCAATAAGTGATCTCGAGTTGAACTTTCCCTTCCATATCAATTCCTCCTAGTCGGGATTATCGAATCTCTAACAATATATCAGAAATACTAACGCAGGTCTATCTTTTTTGTAGTAATTAATATGCATAGATCTTAACATTTTACATTATTCATATATTTTACGTGGCCCCACAGTTTTGATATATCCCTCGTAATTATGCTGAGTTTCAGGTATTGAATCGCCGCCAAATTTCTCTAGGAATGCATTAGCTAATACCAACGCCACCATAGCCTCGCCAATAACTCCCGCAGGTGGGACCTGACATACATCAGATCGTTCGAAATGCGCCTGAACAGGTTCACCAGTATCCAAATCCACCGAAGGCAGCGGATTATGGAGAGTGGCAATCGGTTTTATAGCAAAACGAGCTACCACAGGCATACCATCGGTCATACCACCTTCTAAGCCACCCGCTCGATTTGTCTTACGCTGCCACGGGTGTTCAGGATCGCTAACAGGTTCAATAACATCCTGAACCTTGGACCCCCATTCACCTATAATATCCCAACCAGGCCCGATAGAAACTGCTTTCACTGCGTTTATGGACATCAGTGCCTGAGATATTAATCCGTCTAGTTTTCGGTCCCAATGGACATGCGAACCTAATCCAATGGGGACATTTTCAGCAATTATTTCAACTGTTCCACCCACAGTATCCCCAGCTTCTTTAGCAGCGTCTATTTCTAACATCATTTTCTCAGCTGCTTTCTCGTCTGCACATCTTACTGGTGATTGTTCGACTAGATCCCAATCGATTTCATCTTTCTGTTTTGACCAAACGCTTCCAATAGATATGACATGACTGCGCATGACAATTCCAAATTCTTCCAGAAATCTCATGGCGACCGCCCCTGCCGCAACCCGCGCAGCCGTTTCTCTTGCACTGGCCCTTTCCAGAGAATTCCTTACGTCATCAAATCCATATTTCATAGTTCCCGGCAAATCTGCATGCCCGGGACGTATTCTGGTTACTCTACGATTTCTGCCTTCCTGAGATGGATTCTCAACATATCCAACTGCCATGGCTTCAAGCCAATTAGCCCAGTCTTTGTTTTCAATGGTCATACCTATTGGGCTACCTAAAGTTTTGCCATGTCGCACTCCCGACATGATTTTAGCGTAGTCTTGCTCTATTAGCATTCGTCCGCCCCGCCCATATCCCTTCTGGCGTCGCCCTAAATGCACAGCGATATATTCTTCATCAATCGGTAACGCTGCCGGTATTCCCTCAACTATGATGACGAGCCCTTGACCGTGAGACTCTCCTGCCGTAAACCACCGGATCATAAAAAACTACCTCTTACATTAATTGATATCGCCAACTGGAGTATCCTCATATTTTACTTAATAGCGGCGTCCGCTGCAGATAACATTATTTGCACAGGAGCCTGCCTTTCAAACCATAATTCGAAAGATGCCGCCCCTTGGTAAACCAACATCTTAATACCGTTCATTGTGTCCGCCCCAGCCCGAGCAGCTTCCCTAAGCAATTGGGTTTCGAGTGGATTATACACTAGGTCATACACGAGACACGTCGGTGGAATCTGCTGCAACATTAACGGTGACAGTTTCTCTTCGGGGGTATGAGCCATTCCGATAGAAGTACAATTAACAATTAGATTTGCTTGAACTCCCGCTAATGCCAGTTCCTGCCAATCCAGCGAAACCGCTTGAGCCGAAATTCCCAGTTCCAGAGCAAGACTCACCAGAACCTGTGCTCTCGCTAGGGTCCGATTTGCAATGATTATATGACCAACCGACTCACCCGAGAGAGCTAGCACGACACCCCTTGCTGATCCTCCCGCTCCAATAATTAAGATGGTTTTCCCGTTTAAATTAAAATCTTGATTATGACGAAGGCCTCTCAAAAATCCTATACCATCTGTGTTATACCCTACAAGCCGACCGTCACGATTAACGATAGTGTTGACTGCTCCGGCACGTAGAGCCCAATCATCGATGTCATCAAGCAATCGTAGAACGGATTCTTTATGCGGAACAGTGACGTTGATCCCTATAACATCGGGATCTCTAATGTCATTTATGAATTTTTCCAAATCTTCAGGGGCAATCTCCCACGAGGTATACAACGCGTCGAGTTCAGAATCGTCTAATGCCGCCTGTTGAAACACTGGAGATATAGAATGCCCTATTGGATACCCTATTATTCCTAATCGTTTAACCAAGTTGCTCCTAGTCCAATTCTAATCAAATATAATTCTTAGAAACCTTATCAGTTACCGTATGAAGAATACATATACACTACAATATCAATTCGCCAATAATGCAGTCCGAATGAACGTCTCAACAAATTTGATCAACCCTTCTTAAGCAATTTGAGAAATAATTTCCTGAAGCCGATCAATTTGCTCACAAACGGTGCTTAGCCTTTCTTGTTCAGCTTCCACTACTTCAGGTCGGGCTTTTTCTAGAAAGTTTGGATTAGCTACCAATTTTTCTACCCTTAATTTATTCTGTAGGGCATTCTCCAATTCACCGTTTAAACGCTCCTGTTCCAATCTCAGATCGACTACTCCTTCAAGAGGCAAGCGTACTACTAGTGGGTTAACTAATAAGCTGACCCCTCGGACATTCCCTTGAGCATCTGACGGTCCTTCAACAATTTTTAATGGGTTTATTCTAGATAAGGACTGAATTAGGCCAGATTCTTCCGTAAGAGTATCAAACAAACCATTTGCCTCAATCACGGCCTCCAAAGTATGGGAGGGTGCAATATGTAACTGGGATCGGGTATTTCGAATTGCTTTAATAACCTGAGTTACCAAAGTTATCTCTCTCTCAGATTCCGTGTCCTTTCTCGACAGTGTAGCCTGAGGATATTGAGAAATCATAATTGATTCTGACGCATCAGGTGAACTAGGTACTTGCTGCCTAAGTATCTGCCATATCTCTTCTGTTATAAATGGCATAAATGGATGTAATAATCTCAGTATACGGTCAAGCACGTGAACTAGAGTCGGAAGCGGTGATGGACTCGTCCCAGAACGGATCCGAATTTTAGCCATCTCTATGTACCAGTCACAATAATCGTTCCACACAAAGTCATATAATCTCTGCTGAGCCTCACCCAGTTCAAAATTACTCAAAGCTTGATTCACATCATTCGTAACTCCGTCTAAAAGGCTTACAATCCATCGGTCTTCACGATTTGTTATCTCTTCGAGTTGATACCAATTGCTCAGATCTATACCTTCGTCTATGTTACTCATGACGTATCTGGAGGCATTCCACACTTTATTAGCAAAATTACGCGCTGACTCCAGCTTTCCGTCAGTTATTCTTAAATCGTTACCCGGGGCGGTTCCAGTAGTGAGCGCAAATCTCAAAGCATCAGTGCCATATTTTTCGATCAGTTCCAATGGGTCTAGAGTATTACCTCGCGTCTTGCTCATTTTGGCGCCATTTGCATCTCTGACTAATCCATGAAGGAACACCGTCTTAAAAGGGATATCCCCAGTATTCTCGATGCCCATCATTATCATTCTAGCTACCCAGAAGAATAATATATCGTACCCTGTTTCCATCACAGAACCCGGGTAAAAATGACTTAGGTCTTCAGAGTTATCCGGCCATCCTAAAGTAGAATGTGGCCATAGCCCAGAACTGAACCAAGTGTCCAAGACATCGTTATCTTGGCGAAGGTCAGTTGACCCACAACTAGGGCATATATTGACATCATCCACAGCAGCAATAGGACTTGTACACGCATCACAATACCAAACAGGTATACGGTGCCCCCACCACAACTGGCGACTGATGCACCAATCCCTGATATTCTCCAACCAATTTAGATATACCCTGCTGAACCTGTCAGGGACAATGGATATGTCATTGTTCACCACTGCGGCATAAGCTCTGCCTGCAATGGAGTCAGGATCGCTATGACTACCTACTTTCAAAAACCATTGAAGGCTGATTAACGGCTCAACAACCGAGGAACAACGCTGACAATGCCCCACAGAGTGATTCAATGACTCGGTTTTCTCTAACAATCCCAAATCAGCTAAATCACCTACTATCTGCTCCCGACAGGCGAATCTATCCTTTCCTGCATATACTCCCGCGGCATCATTCATATTTCCGTCAAAGCCTATAACAGTGATGATTTCGAGATTATTCCTCTCTCCTATATCGAAATCTACTGGATCATGAGCTGGTGTAACTTTGAGGGCTCCAGTTCCAAATTCCATTTCTATAGAGTCATCCGATACTATCGGTATTGTCCGACTTGTAAGAGGTAGTTTTATATTTTTACCTATAAAGTTCCTATATCTAGTATCATCAGGGTGCACAGCTACGCCAGTATCGCCGAGCATCGACTCCGGCCTAGTAGTAGCTACAGTGATACTATGCCCTGAGTCGTCTTCCAAGGGATATGTAATATAAAAAAGATTCCCGTCCTGCTCTTCGTATTCGACTTCCAAATCCGACAGAGCCGTTGCGCATCTAGGACACCAGTTAATTATTCTTTCATGCCTATATATGAGTCCCTTGTTGTAAAGGTTAACAAACGTCGCCCTAACGGCCTTGGCAGGCCCTTCATCTAACGTAAAACTGCTCCTGGACCAATCACACGACGCCCCGAGTCGTTCTAATTGCCCGTTGATTGTATTACCATACTTCCCCACCCAGTCCCACACTCGCTCTAGAAAGGCCTCCCTACCTAATTCCTGACGAGTTAGGCCCTCTACGGCTAAAAGGCGCTCTACAACCCACTGAGTAGCTATACCAGCATGGTCTGTCCCAGGCAACCATAATGTAGATTCCCCGAGCATTCGGTGCCATCTGGTCAACGCGTCTTCAATCGCTGTTGTCAACGCATGACCGAGATGTAATTCTCCTGTAACGTTCGGAGGCGGCATTATGATACAAAACGAAGGTTTATCCGTGTCCATTACTGGAGCAAAATAACCTTTTTTCATCCAATCAGAATATATACGGGGCTCAACAGAAGCTGCATCGTAAATACTAGCCATCTCGCCCATGTTTGCAGGCATATCCTTATCCTTAATTATGGTCTAGCGCATGTATAATATAGTCTCATACGTCAGATTAACATATAAAAAACTACAGTTATAATATAAGAGGAGTCAGAAAGTTGACATACGCCGCACGGATAATGATCTGTCTTATTATCGTTCAAAACACCCAGTGACGTCTTACATTCCATATGCTTGCTTATAACTTAAACTCATTCGCCTCTTGGACATATCTATGGATAAAATCTTAACGGAAACTTTCTGGCCCTGATATACAATTTCACTGGGATTCGTGAGCTTCCGAGGGGACAATTCTGATATGTGTATGAGTCCCTCCACCCAGTGTTCTAGTCTCACAAAAACACCAAAATCGGCTAGTTTTATTACAGTTCCTTCCACGATATCCCCTTCAGAATATCTTTCAGGTACAGACTCCCACGGTTCCGGTAATGTTCGCTTCAAACTTAAACTTATACGTTGATTCTCATGATCTACCTGCAGGACTTGAACTGTAAGTTCATCACCAAGTTCCACCACTTCTTCAGGGGACTTCAGCATATGCCATGATAATTCAGAAATAGGTATTAAACCGTCTGCATCTCCGATATCTAGAAATGCTCCAAACCCACGTATGGACTTAACAATGCCAGTAACCAAACTCCCTTCCTCAAGAGATTCTATGAATATCTGTTTAGCCTTTTCTCTCTGAGACAGCCAGATAGCTCTTTCAGAAAGAATCAGTCTCTCTTGAACAGGATCCATTTCCAACACGTTGAAAACGGATTGTGACCCAACCCTGCATTCCAGATCTCTCTCGTTTGACCTAGGGGACACCGGAGCTACATGAGACACAGGCACAAAGCCTTTTATCCCGTTGACTTCTACCTCCAGCCCGCCTCTATTAAATCCGGTTACAGCTGCTTCTACAATATCGCTTGATGCTAGATGTACTCTCAAGGATTCCCACATCTGTTCTTGTCTTGCCTGATCAAGAGATAATTCAACCATTTCACCGCCACGGGTAACGGTCACTGTAATTTTATCTCCCAGAGCCATATTTGATCGTTCTTCAGCAGACAGGGTTCTCATTTGATGTTGAGGGACCACGCCTTCACTCTTTAGACCAATACTGACAGTAAGACCTTCGGAATCGATACTAACAATCTCGCCTTCTACTACGTCTCCACGCCGATAAACTAACGGGCTAAATGCCTCCACAGGCAATTGAGACATATCTTGCACATCATCAAACATCGATTCTACCATCCCAAAATGCTCCTATGTTTCGTATATATCTAGCGTAAATATATCCACTAATCTGAATCAGGGAACTCAGTAACCATACTACATGACGACCGTTTATTATTAATTACTAGTTTTATACGAGTCTGAGACTGAAGTTAGAGAAAAACTATCAATATATTCCAAGGCATTGGTATCTACACTCATATGCTGTAACTCTTCGAGTCTACCAATCCCTTTTTTAGTATCTGAAGCTAGTCTTGCAGGATCCCACATCTTCATACGCATCTTAAATAAAGAGTAAGTAAAAGATTTATGATCACTCAAAGTCAATTTTAAAACATCGTCCTGTGACCCCGGAATATCATGGCGGATTTTAAATTCCTCTAATAACTCCTGCCTGCTTTTGTTATATAACAGTTTAAAAGCGTCTTCGACTAAATCTTCACTATCTGGGTAACAAAGCGCCCTATGCCTTTTACGAACGTCTTCCTCAGTAGCAAGTTGTAACGCCTCTTCAACAATAACGCCATACCAATAATTCAGGTGTGCTCTATATTTGGTAGGACCAATAAGGCTCCTGAACACTTCTTGAGTAACAGTACTTGGCATCACTCCTGTAAATAGCAGATCTTCCAATTCCGTTTCTGTTATGTATCCGCCAACATCAGGCATTAACCTTTCAGCAAGTACCAACCAATCAAGTGCCTCACCCATAATTAAATATTTGTACTCTCTACCTTGAAAAACTTCCTGTGGCAACGTCCATAATCCAATGGTCTGAAGAAGTGCTTCAGTCCAGTGTTTACCTAAAGTAAGGGACTTACGCAAATGTATTGACCATTCGCTGTCCTGAGCCACGTATTCCTGGTTATCATATCGAGCGTCAGGTCGAAAAACCATTTCTAACATCCACTAGGCCAGTTGGCCAAAAACATATCATTACGGTCAGTCTTGGGAGCAGAGATATAATCTATAAATTTCGAGAGTGGCAACGTGTTCAATACGTGTTTCGGTTCACACCAGGCCCGACGGGCCACAGCTATACCGTAGCGTCTATTATTGAATCCGTGTACATTATGGGAGTCTGTATTAAGGACAAGGGGAATACCAAAATCCTTTGCTAAGCAGGCGTGTGTATCTTTTAGATCTAGACGTTCGGGCGATGAGTTTAGTTCCAGCGCAGTTCCCGATGATTTAGCAGTCAACAAAATCTCTTCCATATCGAAATCTATCGGCGACCTATGGCCTATAATTCTTGTAGATAAATGTCCAATCATAGTCACGTTTTTGTGGTTCATAGCACATTTAAGCCTGCTAGTCATTCTAACACTATCTTGACCCATAGCAGAGTGTATAGAAGCCACTACGACATCCAATTTATCCAGTATTTCATCAGGATAATCCAAGCTACCGTCTGCCCTTATATCTACTTCCGATCCACATAATATGCGTATGGAAAACTTTTCTTGCAAGTTTCGTAGATTATTAATATGGCTTTCCAATCTATCGATAGAAAGACCATGGGCTACCCCTAAGCCCGCTGAATGATCTGTAATCGCTATGTATTCATATCCCAAATCAGCGGCGATTTTGATCATTTCCTCCATACTATCCCGGCCATCACTCCAGTCAGTATGAATATGCAAATCTCCTTTCAGATCATTTTCTTCAATCAAGTGTGGCAGCATTTGCTTCTCGGCCATTGAAATCTCGTTTATACCCACTCTCAACTCTGGAGGAACATATTGCAGACCTAATCTACGATAAAAGGACTCTTCATCGGCAAATTTTTCAAGAATTCCTGTATTATCGTCGGTAATTCCATACTCATTAACAGACAAACCTTTTCTATTAGCGTATTCACGTATTCTAATATTATGCTGCTGGCTACCGGTGAAATATTGCAACATTGCCCCTAGGGATTGACTATCTGCCATACGTAAATCAAGCTGAACACCTGACTCCAGGACCACGCTAGTTTTCTTATCTCCCTGAACCAGCACATCGTCCACTTCTTCTAATCCAACAAGCGCATTACTGATGGATGTTGGGTTTGGAGATATACAAACTATATCTATATCCCCGATAGTTTCCTCCCACCTCCGCAGACTCCCGACTGGGTACAAGCTGATTAGTTCTTGACAGGCAATTTGTAGCTTTCGAATTATCATTTCTGCGAGCGGTAAAGCCACTCCAATTGGAGTACGCCGATCCTTAGTACGGAGTTCTTGTACATTCCGAAGTATGTTCTCAGCAGTCTTCTTACCTATACCATTAATACCCGATACTTTATCATCAAGGATTGCCTGCTCAAGCTCTTCAATAGATGTTACATTGAGTTCATTCGCGATGAGAACAGCTGTCTTAGGCCCAATTGAAGGTACTGTCATCAAAGTGAGAATACCTTGTGGCAACTCTTCGACTAATTTGTCATACGCTGAGATACGACCTGTTTCAACATACTCGTAGATTTTGTCGTTGATTGCCTTACCGATACCTGGTATCTCCTTGAGGTCTTGTTTGTCTCTAACAGAGTTTTCCAGAGATACTGAGAGGTTTTCAATGGTACGAGCTGCGCGCTGATATGCCCTAATTTTAAAAACACTATCTCCCTTAATCTCGAGTAGTGTCGCCATTTTTTCAAAAATATCAGCAAGTTGCTCGTTAGTAACTACCATCTGCTCTACCTACTTTCACAGATTCCTGCTTCTAAGGTTTATTAGTATGAGGAACAACATATTTAATAGTATAATGTTGGATAGTTAGATTATACTCTGCTCAACTGTGTTGTTGAACAGTTTAAACTCGTGGCACAAAAATCCAATATCTAGCAAGGTTACCCTTACATCGGGGATCAGTATGCACACTCAATCTAAATATTTAACCTTAGTCGATACTCTCATTCCAGTAAAACCGTTTAGATATAGCCTACTACGAGATCTGGTTTTGGTTTTGTCATTTGTGATCATAACTGCTCTGTTTGCTCGCATTACTATACCCTTGCCCTTCACGCCCGTGCCTATAACTGGACAAACATTCGCTGTACTATTATCTGGAGCTGTTCTCGGAAGTCGCAGAGGCGCTATCGCCATGGCTATATACCTTATCGCAGGAAGTTGGCTTCCAATGTATGCAAACGGAGCTTCAGGGTTCGTTTGGGGATTAGGTAGTGGGGGATATATTATTGGGTTCATACCCGCAGCGTATGTAGTTGGCTTTTTATCAGAAAGGGGCTGGGATCGGAAGCCGTGGGTGATTTTGAGTATGATAATTGGAAGCGTTCTAATTTATATACCCGGATTGTTTCAATTATCGCTCTTCTATCCCGATAAAAATGTTTTTATCATGGGATTGTATCCTTTTATACCAGGCGACTTGATAAAAATTGGGCTGGCGTCGATTGTGTTACCATCCTCGTGGACAATATTAAGATTAAGTAAAGGATCATTAAACAAATGGAAATAATATGGCTCGGTCATGCTTGCTTTCGACTCAGGTCACAAGAAACTGTTGTTATTACAGATCCTTTTCCCAACACAATAGGGCTTGATTTTGCGAACCGTCCCGCCAGTGTGGTAACGATTAGTCGGGCCGATGCTAACCACAGTAATTCTCAGGAGGTCGCCGGAAACCCTCGGGTATTCTCCGCACCTGGTGAGTACGAGTACTCCGGTATATCTGTAAAAGGGGCTATGACTCCTCTTGAAGACACCAATAGTCGGGAGGACCGGAATGTAGCGTACACCGTCACAATTGAAGGTATCAACATATGTCACCTAGGTGCACTGAACACCCCTCTGACAACTAAACTGGTCGACGAACTAGGACCAGTAGACGTTCTACTAGTACCCGTAGGAGGACATGGACTCTTGGAATTGAATCTCATTCAGCAGATCATGCAGGATGTAGACCCAAAAATTGTGATACCCATGCAATATAACATACCTGGTCTCACCGTAGATCTTGACCCAGTAGACACGTTCTTGGCACTGCAGTCCAGTGGGGGAACCCCAGTTCAACCACGTCTCTCGGTTACTACTACGAATTTACCAGCTTCGATGACACTGTCCGTATTAAGCCCTCAGTCACAACTTGCTTAATACACTTATCGCATTATAACTAACGAGCACGCTATCTTTCCATATTAGGACAATTTCCATAGGTTCCGCTTACGCCTGTTGGAGCTGATTTGCAACATTATAAGCCCGCCGCCAGCCGCCAGCGTAACCCAACCAAACAACACGACGTTTCTAGCAATTAAAGGAACCATCTGGTCTCCCACTGACGGTAGGGTTGGGGATTCCAGCGATGTCGGCAAGTGTCCGACAAAATACAAATCCAAAACATGGCTCTTGAAACCGCCCCCGAATTCTACTCTTTCCATCGCCCTAATACGCCCATATTCATTTTGGATATAAAAGCTCGCACTACGACCTGTCAATCTTCTGTCAGTAGGGTACAATTCCAGTTTATAATTACCGTTTTCGTTTATCTCAGCGGGTTCGCTTTCATATACGTTGCATCCTTCCAGGCAAGCCACTACCGTCAACCCCTTCGCCGAACTTCCGTCTGACATGACTACATGTCCCGAGACGTAATCTGCATAATAAGGTTGAGGAGGTCCGCCCGCACCTACTTCAGTGGCAGTCAAGAAGCCCACTACCCCACACGTCACCAAACCCACCATGACTTTCAACATCGTCTTGATAAGCATTTCACCCCACTCAACATAACCAGTTTCTTCCTTAACCTATATTGACTGAAAACATCATCCGATGCCAAGAGCAATCGTTGCAGTCTACAGCAACTTTACTATTCTCTCTTAAACGAAGAGAGGGGTACTGGCTTCGCAACCAGTACCCCTCCCCTCCTATCATGCCTCGATTTTATTTACTATCTAGGCTGACTGTCGTCCCATAAAATACACCGCACCAACACCAATTAAGGCTATGATAGCGAGTATCAATGATATAAGACCTAATGGACCACTACCGCCATCCGAACCAGCAGCGCCGGCAGAACCAGCAGCTCCTGCAGAACCAGTAGCGCCAGTAGCACCGTCAGCACCGGCGGCTCCATCAGAACCAGCAGCGCCAGCAGGGCCTTGTGGGCCAGCAGGGCCTTGTGGGCCAGCAGCACCAGCGGCCCCGTCAGCACCATCTTTACCTGCACGGCCTGACGAACCCGTAGATCCCTTGGTTCCCTCAGCCGATCCCGCGCTTCCCGCGCTTGCGGTCAGGGATAGGTCACCACAATTACCTTTCTTCCAAGTAATGGTCTCATTAGCTGTAAGAGAATCTAACGTGAAACTAACTTCAGTACCATCACCTGATGGTATCTGCATAACTCCTATGTCTCCTCTTGTCGCTATTGTTCCAGTCTTCACGACTGCCCCGCCTATTATCGCGGAGACGACTGTACCCACCGGTGCAGCCTGACCGTTTACCGTAGCAGACCCGACCACAATACATGGTACGGACTGCGCGGAGGCAACGGCTGGCACTAGGGTGAGTAACAAGGCCAGCGTAGCTAGCAAGGCCTGGACTCTCACTTTGAGCATTTATTCCTCCTTGGTTATTGCTTCTAAGGTACGGGGCCACCACCTTGCGGTGGCCCCGTATATGTTTCCTGAGCCTATACCTCTAACCTTATGGGAATACGATCAGGTTGAAGCAGTCTCCATTTACGCAGGTCAAGTCAAAGGACGTACCAGCTAACTCGACGGTTGTATCGGCAGTGACCTCAATCCACAGAGGCTCGCCACCCTGGACCTCTAATAGGTTATTAGCTTCCGCGAAGGCGTCATCCACTATGTGGAACTGGAATTCCTTCGTGGCGTTGTCGTAGTAGTAAGCACCAACTAGAGTGCCTGCCGTTAACAGAGGCTCAAGAGCATCTGCAGTCGGCGTTACCACATCTGAAACTATAGTATCTGTCACCGAGAAGCCCATGCTGGCGGTCGTGCCACCAATCTCTAGAGCGACGGTCTGGACACCGGTGTCAGTACCTGGTACTACGAATGTAACCTCAACACTACCGTTAGTATCCGTCGTAGGTTTGGGTGATGGAGTAACCTCGATGTCACCGACCTTTATCGACGTTATTGTCGTGTAGCGCTTGAATCCTGCACCAGAAGCTGTAACAGTCGTACCAGCTCCACCACTTGAGACACTAGTTGTCACACTGGCGGAAGGAACGCTGTGAGTTCCAGTAGTAATGTTTGTCGTACCTGCTTTAGTTGAAGCAGATGTTGCTGTGTACAGGTCATAAGTTGCCTTTACGGTGTTCGTCGAAGGAATCGCCGATCCGCTAGGTACCTGAACTGTCACAGTAAAGTTACCACTTGCATCAGGAGTAACCGTGCTGGAGTTCTCAGATGCACCAGAGGTATATGTCACGGTTACAGTATTGCTGTTTCCGTCATTATTCTTACCTGGGAATCCAGTACCCTTCACGGTCACGTTAGATCCAACACGTCCTTCTTCAGGAGTGACTGTTAGAGTCTTGGCGGCTATATCGATATCGTACTTGCCGACACGACCAGAACCGTCCGTTACTATGATTTCCTTGGTTCCTGAAGTTTCTGTGCCAGAGCTTATAGGCAGATCAACAGAAGCAGACCAGCTACCACCATTATCGATGTTAACAGTCGTACCGTCGTTAACCTTAGCCGAGTTAATAGTCTGACCAGCAATACTTACTGTCGAAACAGTAGAACTGGCTGTAAAGCCACTACCACTCATGGTTACACGCTGGTTAGGAACTGCGCCAACGGATGGCGTAGAACTTACTGAAGCTGAGCCGATAGTAATATTGGCCTTTAAGGTGGCTCCTCCACCGTCAACAATATAGAACTTCTGTGTACCAGACGGGACTCCATCAGGTATCGTGGCTGTTACGTCCAACGAACCCGAGGAAGGTACGGTACCTGAACAACTGGCATCATTAGCTGCTGCTACGATGTAGCATGTGCTTACGGCACCAGCCCCACCATCAGTAATCTGAATAGTGACTGTATCACCAGGATTGGCCGTGTCAGGTACTATTGAAATACCACCCTCTAATTCAAATACAGCCTTAGCTAAATCTTCATCAGAGGACCACTGCGCAACCTTACCTTCACCATCTATAGCATTTACCAAGTTAGCTGCGGTACCAAAACCAGCTATAGCTGTAGCGTTTGTGTAACCGCTTGGTGAAACATCGTCACCTTTACCAACCGAGAACGGAGGGTTGTTTATGGTGAAATCACACGTAGCAACGCTACTGGATACCGATCCACTACAGAGGTCCGTCTCACCGGAGTCACGTACACCATCACCGTCAGCGTCTCTCCAGAAAGTGGCGCTTCCGCTAGCGTAACCTGACGCCGTGCCGGTTACTGTATCCCCTCTTTCACCTGATATAGCTGAAAGTTGGATATCTCGGTACATAGTTATTTCATCGCCTGAGACCTCAGACCAAGCTTCGGTATCTGAGTCATTGGAGTTCCATATAGATATATCGTATCCACCCGCCTTTACAGGAAGGGTTATACCGGCAGACTGCAATATCGTAATCGTTACAGTTGCAGCCGAACCTATACCGTTTGAACCCGTAGTCGCGGCATCATCCATATCCGGAACTACTAATGTAAGAACCGGTAGATCGGCTTCAGCACCAGTATATGAAACCGTCGCGCTCTGTACGTTATTAACCATGTTTGCTTCATCGGCCGTGGTCGAGACATAGGCCAAAGTGCTGGCTGATATTGTCACACTGGACGCCGCTATCGTTGCCGGCAATTTAAACTTACTCGAGTCAAACCGGATTTTGATTTCACCTGACCCTGGGGCCAAGTCACCATCGCCGGCAGCTCCACCGCTGACAGCTGCTCCAGTCGTTAAGAATGTCACGACCAAGCGCGCATTGTCTCCGACTAATGACGGGCTAGCCGACAGAGTCGTTGACGTGACTTTATCAGTCACTGCAAGCGTTCCTATATTTAAGGTTTCGCCTGTATTGATGTTTTCGAAACTGGCTTCAACAGCAGGGACAGATGTCATGTTGAATATGCTTAGCATACCAACGACAGCCATAACCACTAAAACTGCTAAACCAGCTGGGATCGCTATTTTTTTATCCATTTATTGGTTGCTCCTTTCGGTAGTCACCGGAATTAAGTTTCCCTTGAAAAAATACACTGTCAAATTTCACTTCATGCACTCTCTCCCAATTCGACATAAATTTAGCACTCTCTTTTAGTAAATCAAACATATACGGAGGAAATTATACCCTCCAGAGTATTACCAGAGTGTTACCGATACATAACATGTATAGGACACTATCGGAGTTCAACATATGCCAACTATTAGCGTGCTGATCTAGTGCTAGTCGTTTATCTTATATATCCCTCCTTAGCATCCAATTTTTACTAATTTATCGGTATTTACCAAGTCACCATAGCAAATACCACTAACCGCCTACAGGCAGTCCCAAAGGACTATAGTGAAGCTTCATAAGCATGTCAAGCGTTATCTATAGCGAATTATGTGTATTCCTGCAATAGATGTCGTTCTAACGTTCAATTCAACCTATGGCACATAGAAAACTTTTCTAGTATCAGCCAAAATTTTGCCGTCCGAACTGGCTGACGAAATTTTAATATTATTATTCCCGGGCTGTAATTGAACAAAGGTGAAAAATTTACCATCTTCCTCGACGCTTACCTTTTCACCGTTTACTCTTACCGTAGCCACGGGAGAAGTGCTCCCTGACACCTGGATTATTTGTTTCACCACATTAATATCATTACTAGGGCTGTCTACAAGTAAGAAAAACTCAAACGGTAGCGGTGGGTTGTATCGAATGATAAGGAAATCTCGCAGCATCATCCCATCTTGTCCCCTAACAATAAGTTCAATAACATTCTGCCCTGGTCTTAGAGAAATATTCGTTAAAAACTCTCCATGTGACCCTATAGTTACGCGGGTAGAGTTTATCTCGAGGACAGCAGTGGGTAGAGTTCTTCCAGACACTGTGACAGAACTAGTAGAAATTGAAATATTATTATCAGGATTGTCTACCTCCATAAATAGCCCAGGGGACATTGTCGGAGTCGGAGTCTGCGTAGGATCTACGTCCAACTTAGGAATTACCGTAGGTGCAACCGTAACAGTCGGTAACGGAGTATTTGTTGGTGTCGCTGTAGGAGATGGCAAAGTAGGAGTAGGAAGCGGTACTAATGTAGGTAGGGTCGGCATAGTAGTAGGGTCGAGCCCAATTAATTTAAATTCCTCTTTTGAAATCTGCTGAAAACACCCCACAGACAAAATAATCACTCCAGCTAGCAACCCTACCAAAAAGGGATATCTAAAAAAGAAACCATATTTATCCAATAGAATTATCATTACCCTGAGTACTCTTGAATAGGAAGAGTCAAAGTGAATTCAGTATAGTGCTGTAGATCAGCGCCAGCTGTACTATCAACTTCCAAATCCCCCCCATAACGATTAGACAACGTCTTAGCTATAAACATACCTAGTCCAGAGGTTGTCCTTTCTTCACGTTTCGCCAACTCGGGGGTCCACCCTCTATCAAAAATATGCCTCGTATATTCTTCCGCTATTCCCAAGCCATCATCCCAAACTTTTATTTCAAACTGGGATTCCTGTTTTACCAATTTTATTTCGATCCTACCTGAAGCAAACCTAACCGCGTTATCAACCAGGTTAGTAACAATATGTTCTATCGCAGATCCATCGCTATATACAATGCCAAAATCGTCAGGGTCTGACCACCAAGTAATTTCCTTCTTCCCGTCTGTGGCTGCAAAAGTATATCGATCAACGATTCTTCGAACAATTTGTGAAGGTTCGACAGGTTGTAATACCAATTCAGATCTCGGCCCTTCCATTTGAATTAGTACTTGCACATTGGACATCATCAATCGGAAATTCGGCGCCTGACCTTCTATTTCATCGAAGAGATCTAATACACCTTTATGAAGGTCGTTTATGTCTGTATCTATTGTCGCTCGGAGTTCTCGTTCTTTACCTAATATACGCCTGAAAGGTCTTCCCAAATCATGTTGGAACAATTCAAAATATTGCTGGGTAAGAGTAGCCCAGTGCGCCAATGCCTGACTCTCCGCCGTTGCCGAACTGGATCTCCTACCAACAAACTGAGAAAGAAAATAGGAGGCACAGATTATCACTAACCCTATTATTACGGATATAGCACCCAAATAGGCTGTAGGCTCAACACTCCATAAGACATTTGATACACGATCACCAATTATAGGCGACAAAAACAGTATTATTAGCCCTATCGAAGCTACTAATCCGCCTATAATGCTTGTGATAATC
>Ga0315338_1002719_pt1 | contig 16754 bp, 13 predicted proteins | sample ASW8metaG_FD_204518 | JGI IMG/M metagenome (GOLD analysis project Ga0315338, IMG submission 204518) | Ammonia-oxidizing marine archaeal communities from Monterey Bay, California, United States - ASW #8 | ecosystem: Environmental > Aquatic > Marine > Coastal | place: USA: California | collected... | reverse complement strand
AGCAGTTTTGAACTGTCCAAAATGTGGCGGCTGAAACCTCTACACCGTGGGAGCCATCTGGAACTCTTTCTTGGGGGTCGGTACGCGACCATCAAGGCCCAAGACTCGTACGACTATAACAAGGATTATACAGCGGCGCTTGGTGCCCTAGGCAGCGCCAGCCCGACGAACGGCGAGGCCTTTTGGCCGGTCCTTGGTGCGGATCCCGCTCACGACCTGACAGGGGCCAGCACTCTCCCGGGCTACACACCGGTCGGAATCCTTGCCGAAAATAAGATTTTTGGTCCTCAAGTTGGGATGCGGTGGTTCAAGAAGAAGGGCCGCTGGAGCATCTCTGCTGAAGGCCGCGGGTTCGCCGCAATCAATCACCAACACATCACCGGTGGCTTCACCGTCGCAACGCCCAATCCAGCCCAGACAGAAGCCACTTTTGGGGAGAACGTGGGATACAACTACAATGGCGTAGAATCCTCTTCCGCCATTGATGGGCCACAACTGCAGCAGCTCGGCCCACGCCCTCAACAAACGTACGTTACCTATGAGAAGCGGCAGTGGCTCTGGGTACCGGCGGGCGACTTGCGACTTGAAGCGAGCTGGGATATCACAAAATCCTTTGCCCTCGAGGCCGGTTTTGAGATGCTTTACTTCGCCAACGGTATCGCCCGCGGGAAAGGGATTACGCCAGCTCAAAACCCTACTACTGCGGCGGGGCCCGCGGTTCCTCCTGCTGGTCCTTACGCGGGTAATCCCATCGACTTCACCAACCAGGATATGATCTTCACCGGTTGGACGTTCGGCTTTGTACTCAACCGCTAGCGGCCAGCAATCCCGCCAGTGCAACCATGCAAAGCTGCACGCTCTATCAAACGACAATCGCTAACACCTTGCAAGCGCTCTATAGAGAGGGACTTTGGCAACCGAGGAGAGTACCGCCTGAGGTTTAGAACAAGTCCACGACAGCGACTTCGAACTCCGCAACAATCTATCTACTGATTGTGCTGATCGACTTCTAGGCGGTGAATTGAGTCGATACTTCTCTTCAATTCATCAGCTGTTCAATTTATACGGTCTCGCAACTCGGTAAGCTCGGCATCGAGACGATGCCGCAAAGGACTTTCAGGACGGAGCTCATCGAGGAGCGTTGCTGCCTGATCGAGCACCTGACCGCTGATTTCCTTGTCCTTAAACAGCCCCGACCAACTCCGCGAAACCTCTTGTTCGGTAAGCAATGTTAGCACCCTCAGTTTGGCTGAAAACGAAGGCGAAACGGCACGCACCTGCGTTTATACCGAATCGCTACCTAGCTGTTACCCTCTTCAGTGTAACAGAAGCGGTCCATTGAGGAAATGGGACCGCCCTGCTTCAGACCATTGGTCAGCACCAGCCGATCGATTAAAACAAGGGCTTGGCGGCAGCAGCTTACTTTCCACACCTTTTCACTCCCAACAGCACTCGATGGCAACTCTGAAGGTTTTCGTTCATGTCGAGCACACCCCAAATACTCAGCGACCGGTTGCCAAAGGATGCGGTTTCGCACCATCGCTTTGAACCGCTGAGGCTAAAACGACCCTTCTGGGAATATTTTTCGGTTTTTCGTGATGTCGACCACGCCTTCTTACTCGATAGTGGCATCGCGCCGACGAAACTGGGCCGACATTCTTTCATCGGTGGCTCTCCGGTCGCGGTATTCCGCGGTTCTCGAGTGACTCCTCAAAGCGAACCATTCACCGCAGATATTGAGGTGTACAGATATATCACGCCCTCCGGTGAGCTGCTTGCGGATAATCCCAGCGAACACTATTGGGGCGATGCCCTCGATCACCTCCGCAATCTATTATCTCAATACGCAGTTGCTCTTGGGGACGATGCCAGAAAACGGTTTCCCTTGCTGGCCGGGGCTGTCGGTTATTTCGGCTACGAAGTGGGGAGTTGGACCGGTCCGGGCGGGAACCTGAAAACTGCCGGCTCGAGTGCAACACCCGACATCTATTTTGCACTCTACGATACTATCCTCTGCCATTGCCATGAGACCCGGGAATCCTTTCTATCCGTAGTCGGTCGTGGCAAAACAAGCGACGAAGCTGCAGAGAACACCGAATCGGTAGCCGCTGCACTTCGTCGGCGCATCGAGCGGCTTGACGATTTGCAAGAGCGACCGGCACAGAGACAAGGCCAATCGATCCAAGTGGACAGTTATTTTGATGAGCAAAGTTACTGCCAGGCGGTGCAGCGGATTAAAGACCACATCTTCGCGGGCGATATCTATCAGGCATGCATGACCCAGCAATTCCATTCCCCCCTAGAAGGAGGCGATGCGTGGGATCTGTATTGTGAACTTCGCGAGCTTAATCCCGCCCCATTTGCCAGTTTTCTACAAACGCCCGATTTTTCCGTAGTCAGCGCATCGCCCGAGCGGTATCTATCGGTGGACGCAAAGGGGAGGGCGGAAAGCCGACCGATCAAAGGGACGCGGCCGCGTGGCGCAACACCCGATGCCGATGCTGCGTTGCGAAATGAATTGGCGCTAAGTATTAAGGATCGCGCTGAGAACGTCATGATTGTCGATCTGGTCCGAAACGATTTCGGGAGAGTCTGTCAGTTCCAGTCCGTTCATGTGGCGGAATTAATGTCCATCGAACCCTATGCCACCGTATTCCAGATGGTTTCAACGATTCGTGGCCAACTGGCCGGTCACTACGACTCGCTCGATCTTGTGCGGGCCAGCTTCCCTGGCGGATCGATGACCGGGGCACCAAAAATCGAAGCGATGAAAATTCTCGATCAACTGGAACCGGTCCGTCGGGGAATCTATTCCGGTGCGATTGGCTATCTCGATTTCGGCGGGCCGCTCGATTTGAATATCGTGATCCGCTCATTTGTGATTGAGCAGGACGTGTGCCGCTACGGTGCGGGTGGTGCTGTCGTAGCAGATTCCAATCCGCGGGCAGAGTACCTGGAATCTCTGGATAAGATTCGCGCTTTACAAAATGCACTCAAGCAACTGAAGGGCCGGAGCAATCTGGCGTGATGCGAATTTGCGAGCAGAATTGTTCGGCAACACGCCTCAATATCGCATGTTGCCGTCGGGCGCGGTTACCACCTTCGTCAAAGGAGTGTCCGAGAGCAATGGCGTGGAGGAGGAGCCTTCACCTTTCAAGGCAGCCACCCTGGCATGCAAATCGGGCTGAGCACCATTACGGGAAAGAGCAACGTGGTAATTGGCAATCGCCTGACCGTAATCGCCTCTCTCTTCATGCAGTTTTCCCAAGGCCACCCTGGCACGCGGATGGGTTGTGTCGTTGGCAATCGCATCGAGCAAATGTTCCTCGGCCGCTTTCGAATTGCCAGCCTCCTGATGAAGTCTAGCAAGCTCGACAGAGGCATCTGCGTTATCAGGACAACGTTGTTTGAAGCCCTGGACTAATCGGAACCCTTGATGCCCACGACCCTGCTGGGTTAGATGGACAGCAAGACCACGATGGCAGTCTACGTGATTCGGATCATTGTCGAGACACTGATTGTAGTAGGCCTCCGCCTGTGCTGCATGGGTCGGATCGCCAGTTTTGTTAGCAAGATGATGGTAGGCAGATCCCAGATTGTAATAGCTGTCGGCATCCTTAGGATTCACTGCCACGGCATCCTCGAATTTTTTTATTGCCGTCGCATGATCGCCTCGCTGAAAATAACGTGTGCCACTAGCGTTTAAATTATTGGAATGCACCCCGCATCCCAAAAACAACGGTAGCACCATGATCGCCACGACAGAAACAAAGTGGGAAGTGAAAAATGTCAAAACACGATCCAATTTTGATGTATTGTTTATTACCACTGTAAATGCCTCATTCGCGATGGAAGGCGTGAAAATCAGACGATTGGAGTCACTGCCTGCCAGAGTGAACAGGCACATCTTAAATGAGGCGGGACGATAGCGAAGCGGAACGCACAACGCAAGACCTATCCGATCGCTATCATCTTCGTTGACCCGGCGACCTGCTATCGGTTGGAAAGACCTGCCGCTAGCATCTCTACTGTTGATGGCAACTAGGCCATGAGAGCGAGGCCGAAAGAATAGTGGCTTGCGAAAAACGGCTTTGCTCACATGCATCCAAAAAACGGAGGCGACCGAAGGAGAGTGCCAAGATTGCAGGCATCTCAGCTATACCCTATTGGCTGCGCTGTTTCTTCTTTTTTTCTCGCAACTTCCTCAGCACATCGTTCACTGCCGCCTGGGTATCCTCCGATTTTTCTTTCAGATCCTCTGGGGGATGCGGCAATTTACCCGGAACTTTTACATCCGGCGCGTTACGGCCCATCACACCTGAGGCAGCCGCTGGATCGATCTGGGCACTATCGCCCGAAAGGATTTTACTATCCTGCCCCGGATCGACCTGACCCGTATCAGTCTTGCCCGTATCAGTCTTGCCCGTATCAGTCTTGCCCGTATCAGTCTTGCCCGTATCGATCTTGCCCGTATCAGTCTTGCCCGTATCGATCTTTTCCGTTTCACCAGCGTGGGCAGCATCAGCGCGCCGATACACACCACTTTTGCTGGCCTCAAGACTGGTATCGGAACCTCCGAGATCGGTATCATCCAACCAACTGTCGATATTTTTGTCTTCCCCTTCGGCAAGTTGCGATGTCCTCTCAGCCGCTTCCTGAACGGACTCGACTCGGGAACGTTTTTTGCCGCCCACCGACATATCTAACTGGACAACAAATCGCAGGGGACCAACCACCAGTTCACTGCCCGATCGCAATTCCTGTTCGCCAATCACCCGATTGCCGTCAACAAAAGTGCCATTCTTACTGTTGAAGTCACGGATCCCGACATAACCATCGTCAATCACCAGCGCACAGTGGTGTCGACTGACAACGTCACTGTTAGGTCGCAATTGGCAATCCCGATCGCGGCCTATGAAAAATTTTGGCCCGGAAACCGAAATTTCCTCACCATTGTGAGAACCGCCGACAACCTTCAGTTTTAATTGCACCTTCTTCTCTCCATCGGGTGGCACAACTAGAGCGCACAAGTACCCGGGCCGGACCTCTTTCTCTACCTGAGGGTGAAGATAAAAAAGAATAACAGGAATGGAGAGGCAACACCCTCATGTGGCCAGCCAGACTGTCCTCTTGAGCAGGTGATTATAACCGATTTATTCAAAACTGGAAAATATTGTGAAAAGATTTCCCCAGAATACTCGGAGACCTCAAATTAGAGCCCCATTTAGCGACGTTGCGTCCATCGCAAACTGTCATATTTTTTTGCGGCAATTTCTTCCACAAGATCTTTTTCACGGTTTTCCAAAGATACTTTCTCGAACCGTAGGTTAAGGCCGGCGGCAATTTCCTCAGCCCAAAGGGAAGCGATTGCCTCGGTGTCAACCGCGCCTCGGGCAACCTCCGCGAGCCCTGCAATTTCCGGAGCATGTTTGGATGTGGCCAAAATGAGGCTGCCGTGCTGGAGTATTGCGCCACGGCTCCGCCGCTGTGCGCTTCCGAGAACCTTAACGCCACCGATCAACATGTCCCAGACACTTCGCCGTTTGAAACAAAGAAAATCGGTACTGTCCGTTGTGGCGTGGGCAGCAAGACTTGCCTGCACCGCACGGCGACCGAGAACTCGAATAAGTGCTTCATGAACGGTTTTGTAGAGCCATTCACTCGCCATCGACTGCAATGGTGACTCCCCCGATGGCAATTTTTGGGACGGCCAGATCAGGCTGTAGGTTAGTTCTCGATCGTGGACAATCGCTCCCCCACCGGTCGATCTTCGGATCAATGCACAGGAACGGCTTGCAGCGTGGGTCCGCCGCTCGGCATGCGCTTGAAAATAGCCCAGGGACAGGGTAGGGCGGCACCAACTGTAAAAACGTAGTGTTGGTCGAGCAGTTGCACCGGAAGAGAACAAAATCGCCTCATCGATTGCCATATTGGTAGCACCCTCAAGGGGTGGATCTTCCAACAGTCGGCAGATGAGTGGGGCGGCAGGAACAGCCATGGTGGGTTGAGGTACTTACCTAATACTTGCGTAATAACAAGAGCTATGTCGGCGGGTTGTTCGCCACCCACTTCAAAATTGGCTTCCGCGCAGCAGCCACTTCATCGGGGCGGCTCACACAGGTTGTATGCGGTGCCTCATGCAAGAGGTCCACCGGTTCATCAATAATACGAAACAGAATCTCTGCAAAGTGATCGAGCGTTTCTTTGCTTTCAGTCTCAGTCGGCTCGATCATGATCGCTTCCTTGACAGTGAGAGGAAAGTAAACGGTCGGTGCATGGATACCGTAATCGAGGAGTCGTTTGGCCAAATCCATAGCGGCAATACCACGATCCTGCTTCAATTCCGCAGCCGATGCAACAAACTCATGCATACAACTCTCGCCCTGGGGTACTGGCAGAAAATGCTTGACACGGCTGAGGAGATAATTGGCATTCAACACCGCATTTTCGGCAACCCTGCGGAGACCCTCACCGCCATGCGTGAGGAGATAACAGTAGGCCCGCACCAGGACACCGCAATTGCCAAAGAAACTGCGAACTCTGCCAATGGACCGGGGACGATCGAAATCGAGTTGAAAGAATGCTCCATCCGGAGAATTTTTTTTGACGACCATTGGTATTGGCAGGTAATCGCCGAGTTTTTCAGTCACAGCAATCGGACCCGCACCGGGACCACCGCCACCATGTGGCCCACTGAATGTCTTGTGTGGATTGAAGTGCATCATGTCCGCACCAAAATCTCCAGGCCGGGTGATGCCCAGAATCGCATTCATGTTTGCGCCGTCCAGGTAAATCAAACCGCCACACGCATGAACTTCCTCGGCAATCGCAGCCGCGTTGCGTTCAAATAACCCCAGCGTGTTGGGATTGGTAATCATGAAGACCGCGACCGTTTCATCAAGTTTAGCGCGTAAATCTTCCATATCGACAAAGCCCTGCGGAGTACTTTTTACAGTCACCGATTCAAAACCACACATCTTGGCACTCGCCGGATTTGTGCCGTGTGCTGAATCGGGTGTGAGTACTTTATTTCGCAATTCGCCTTGATCACGAAAGTACGCCGATGCAACCATGAGTGCCGCCATTTCTCCATGAGCGCCGGCGGCAGGCTGTAGGCTGACTGCATCGAGCCCACTGATTTCTGCGAGCATCTGCTGCAATTCAAAGAACAGCCGCAAAAGGCCCTGAAGCGAACGATCCGACTGATAAGGATGCACATCCACAATTCCCGGTAATGCCGCAAGCCGTTCATTTCGCTTGGGGTTGTACTTCATGGTGCAGGAGCCAAGTGGATAAAAGTGGGTGTCGACCGACATGTTGAGTGTCGACAAATTGGCATAATGCCGGACCACTTCAGGCTCCGTAACTTCGGGTAGATTCGGGACGGACTTTGCCAGAAAACGATCGGGAACCAAGTTCTCCAGATTTTGGCAAGGGACATCGCACTCTGGCAGTACCGCACCGCGTCGGCCGGGCCGAGAGAGCTCGTGCAATAATTGGGTAGCTTGATTGTTACGCATGTAAGGCCGCCTTGTCTTTGGAATCCTCGGCTACAAAATTTACTAATCGATCAATTTGGGAACGGGTACGCTTTTCGGTCACTGCCACAAGCAAGCAATCCGACAATTCGGGATACCAGCGACCGAGTGGGACGCCTGCCAAAATACCGCCGCACTCCGCATCGGCCAGGAGTTGCTCAACTCGATTCTGGCGGTCTCGAAGAACAAACTCCTTGAACACCGGAGCATCGAAAGCGGGCTCAAAGCGATCCAGACTCGCAAAACTCTCTCTAGCGTACGCGGCCTTTTGCAAACATAGTCCGGCCACATCCCGCAACCCCTCCGGGCCCGTTGCTGCCAAGTAAACGCTGGCCCGCAGGGCAAAGAGGCCCTGGTTCGTACAAATATTGCTGGTCGCCTTATCACGGCGGATATGCTGTTCTCGCGTCTGTAGCGTGAGGACCCAGCATCGTTTGCCGCGCCTGTCTACGGTTTGTCCCGCGATCCTTCCCGGAAGACGGCGGACAAAGGCTTCGCGACACGCCATGATCCCAAGATAAGGGCCACCATACTGCATCGGGGTGCCGAGCGACTGACCTTCCGCCACCACAATATCTGCACCATAATCTCCAGGCCGCTCGAGCAGTCCCAGACTGATCGGGTCCACAACAACAACCAACAGCGCACCGGCTGCGTGGGTCTGTTCTGCCAATTCCCGGACCTCCTCAAGACAACCGAAGAAGTTCGGCTGCTGGAGCAGAACGCATGCCGTATCCTCACTCAACGCCTCGGCAAATTCCTCTCTGTCGATGGTTCCCTTCGGACAACCGACACTCACCACCTTGGTCGGCAGACTCGTTAAATAGGTGTCGAGTATCTGCCGATACTCCGGGTGGACGCTTTGGGCAACAATGACCTTTCCACGACGACGCGTTACATCCATGCTCATCAGCACCGCCTCAACCGCTGCGGTACCACCGTCGTAAAGGCTCTGATTGGAAACATCCATGCCCGTCAATTCACAAATCATGCTCTGGTATTCGAACATCGCCTGCAGATTGCCCTGGCTGACCTCTGCCTGATAAGGCGTGTAGGAAGTATAAAATTCGCCACGCGAGGCGACATAATCGACCACTGCTGGAATAAAATGATCGTAACTACCCGCCCCTAAGAAGCAGTCCGCATTTTCGGGCGAGAGATTTTGAGCAGCAAGTTCGCTAATATGACGGGTCAATTCCAATTCACCCACCGCCTGGGGAAGATCGAGTGACCTCTCGAGCCGGAGTTCTTCCGGAATCGTGTCAAAAAGCGCGTCGATCGAGGCACACCCGATCACCTCGAGCATCGCACGCTGATCCTCAGTTGTATTGTAGAGGTAAGGCATCCCTCAAATCTCCTCTTCGGCACACAACGCACCGTACGCTGCATGATCCATCAAGGTATCGAGGGACGAGTCATCGCTCAGGCGGATTTTCGCAATCCATCCCTGACCGTACGGATCCTCCCCGAGTCGTTCTAGCTCATTGGGGAGTTCCGAGTTGACCTCGACGACTTCGCCCGCTACCGGACTGTAAAAGTCACTCACTGCCTTCACCGACTCCACCTCTCCAAGCGTATCCCCCTGCTGAACTTGCTTGCCAACCTCCGGTAATTCAAGGAACACCAGATCGGTCAAGGCTTCGACCGCAAAGGCGGAAATGCCGACGGTGGCCAGTCGGTTGTCATCTTCTTGAAGAACGTATACCCATTCATGGGTTTTGGCATATCGCAATTCTTCCGGTTTCACCTGTTTTTTCCTTTAAAAGTAAAGTTTCATGGTAATTGTAGGGGAGAGCCGCACCGTAGCCACCCTCTATGATGGGCAGTCAGGTGACACTCTTTCGATAAAATGGTAAAGGGACTACCCGAGCCACTTCCATGCGCCCGCGGAGATCGATCATTAGATCGTTTCCCACAACCGCTGCGGAGGGGGCCACATATCCCATCGCGATCGGTTTTTCCAACGTCGGCGAAAAAGTTCCACTTGTAACTTTACCCACTCGCTCCGATTCGCTGGCAATCGCATACCCCTCTCTCGGCACACGTTTTCCCGCACAGATCAAACCGACCCGCCGGGGCAAAGTATTGTCATTTTTTAGCTGCAGCAACGCATCGCGCCCCGGAAAAGACCGATCCTGCAGGTTCATCGTAAATCCCAAGCCCGCTTGAACACCAGAAATGCTCTCGCTGAGCTCATGCCCGTACAAAGGCATTGCTGCTTCAAGTCGCAGCGTGTCGCGGGCAGCCAGGCCGACAGTGGTGCCACCGGACTGACGACCCATGAGAACCAACTGCTCCCATAGCTCAGCCGCTGCAGCAGCCGGCACAATCAACTCCCATCCATCTTCACCCGTGTAACCGGTCCGGCTCCATTGACCGAACGTGTTGCCAATCCGACCGCAGCGACCGGTATAGTACCGCATGCCCGCTGGATCGTCGTCGACCAGTGGAGCGACAGCTTCCAGGGCGAGGGGGCCTTGGACGGCGATCATGGCCGAGTCATACGTCTCATCTCTCAATTGGATGTCTGCGTTGTCCGGCAGATGGTTCTCCAGCCAGCGGATCACTTTTTCCCGGTTCGAAGCGTTGCAGACCACCATGTAAAAAGGGCCGCATTGATCCTCAAGGTGGTACACGAGAACATCGTCGATCGTCCCCCCTTCGTCATTGGCGAGCAGCCCGTAGCAGATGCTACCGAGTGGCAGATCCAGCACCTTTCGCGTTAGGAGCGAATCCAGAAACTGAGCTGCCGCAGAGCCCTCTAGACGAAGACGCCCCATATGCGAAATGTCAAACAGTCCTACAGCTGTGCGTGTTGCCTGATGCTCTTGGAGAATGGAGCTATATTGAACTGGCATCGACCAGCCACCAAACTCGACCATCCTCCCGCCATGGGCAGCATGCCATCCATGGAGCGGTGTCTCAGCCAGCGTCTGCGTCATCCGTTTCGCACCTTGTCGGGGACTGCAAGGGGTCGTTTGTCGTATTTTAGCGCACAACCATCACATCGCCAGGGGGCGATTTTCTTGCCCCGTCGGTCGGCAACGAGACACTTGGCATGACCCGATGGGGCAGGATCCTGCAATCATTGCTCGATTCATCGCTTCTTTTTCTTTTTGCGGTTGGTTTTCTTTTTGATTTTAGCTTTGTTCTTGCTTTTGTTTTTTTTGCGATCCGGATTCCTCTCGGATGTTTGCTTTCCGCTACTCCCTTTGCTCTGCTTTTGCTTGCGCTTGCCCCGGCGGCCTTTTGGCTCCTGTCGTCCGCCAGCAGATTTTCTACGCACGTTCGTCTTCCGCGAGCGTGCTGGAGGACGATCTTTCAGCTGACCCACCAAGCGAAAATCCAATTCCCGACGATCAACATCCACGTGCGCAACCGCCACCCGCACAAAATCCCCAAGACGGAATGCGTTGCCACGTCGGCGACCGGCGAGGGAGTGCGTTGCGGCATCAAACTGATAATAGTCATCCGCGAGCGATGTGACATGAATGAACCCCTCGGCAGGAAGCCCAATGCCTTGTACGAACAGGCCGAAACCCTGTACGCCCGTTACCACACCCTCCATTTCTTCGCCGATCCGGGTGCTGAGAAAATTCAGCAGTTTTACTTTAATGAGTTCTCGCTCCGCCTGTTCGGCTCGCTGTTCTCGTCCACTACAGTGGTCACCCAACGCCGCGAGGGCATCACCGTGGAGGGAACCGCCAGACTGCTCTTCGAGAAGCCTCAATAACCGGTGGATCGTGAGGTCCGGATAGCGGCGAATCGGGGACGTGAAATGGCAGTAACAATCGCTAGAGAGCGCAAAGTGTCCTTCCGCTGCTGGACTGTAGTGCGCCTTGCGCATGCTTCGCAGCAACGCGTAATTGACTGCATACTCCTCGGGACGGCCCACTACCGACTTGAGCAAGGCTTGGAGTTCAAAGCGACTTTCCAAACCTCCGGCTTTGATCCCCAATTCGCGGACAAACTCACCGAGCAGTTTGAGTTTTCGGGGATCAGGCGACTCATGGACACGGCGAAGAAATTCTGTGCCCGCTTCTTGCAGCAGATCCGCAACTGCTTCGTTGGCCGCCAACATAAACTCTTCAATAATCTGATGGCTCTCGGTATTCTCTACAAGGTGCGCGCCCGAGACACGTCCTTCTTTGTTGAGATCAATTTTTACTTCGGGCATTGAGAGTTCTAGCGCACCACGATCAAATCGGCGACGGCGGAGAATCATGGCCAAGGCATGCATGTCTGTAAGCAGCGCGTGGACCTCAGCCGAAAGTTTCTTTTTCCAGGACCGTCTATCTGCCAGGAATTCGTCGACCTCCTCGTAATGTAGGCGGCGATCACTACGGATAGCGGCCCCGACAGATTCGGTCGAGACTCGTGCACCATCAGCGGTGAACTCGATAAAAACCGTCCGGGTGTAACGGACCGAGTCTGGTTGCAAGCTGGCAAGGTTGTTTGAGATAGTCTCCGGTAACATGGGGATCACCCGGTCCGGGAGATACACGCTCGTAGCGCGCTCTTTCGCTTCACGATCTAGCACGCTATTCGGTTTGACAAAATGCGATACATCGGCGATGTGGACACCCAAACGCCAATGTCCCGCACTGTTCCGCTCAAGTGAAATTGCATCATCGAAGTCACGGGCATCGACCGGATCGATTGTCACAACCGTAAGATCGGTCAAATCTCGCCGATCCGACGAGATCGATTCATCAAAAGATGCGGCGAGCCGGCGGGTTTCCTCGAGAACTTCCTCACCAAAGTCGCCCGGCAATCCAAATTCATGAACGATCGACATGGTGTCGACACCTGGCTGATTTCTCGGTCCCAAGACTTCTACAACCACAGCTTCACCATCGTGGATATGCGACGGGAAGCGAACCATTTCGATCACGACTTTTTCGTTAACGCGGGTACTTCGGGAGGCGGCGTCTCCCACCAGGATAGGCTGCGAAAAGATTTTTCCGTCAACCTGCACCAGGCAGATCCCGCCCTGCTCAAAATAGGTGCCAACGAAACGATGCGAATCGCGCTCAACAACTTCAATAATCTCACCTGCCGGACCAGGTCCGTCGCGAGAACCTCGCTTGCCGGTGAGCTGCACGAGCACAATGTCACCACTGGCCGCATCGGCGGCCCGTTTACGCGGGATATAGATATCGTCTCCACTTTTTTGCGTCCGCCCGGGACTTTGAGGACGTACAAATCCATAGCCGCCGGACAGGCGACGGAAGACACCGGTGATCCGCTTCGGGTCATGCTTGCCCGGTGGCATCAGCGTGTGATTGGTGCCATAGGCAAGCTTGCCTTTTTTGACGAGCCGTTTGACTGTTTTTTTGAGGGCCCCGGCACCATCTGCATCTAGACCCAGTTTTAGGGCAATTTTGCGGACCTTGAGAGGACGATACCCCGGCTTGCTCACGTGCGCAAGGACTGCCTGTTGCAGTTCTTCTTCATCCATCGGTCGTACCCTTGAAGAGCTTACGACCCAAGTTCGGGTGATATTGTGTCCAACTACTTTCTACATTGGCATCGTCACGGAGCAATTGTTCAAATTGATTGATCCTTGCATCAAAAATGTCCAGATGATGCAAGGCAATTGCTTCAACCGTCATCGGAACCGTGGGGCTACCGAATTCCGTCGCGCCATGATGAGAGACAATCAGATGTTTCAGACGCAGCAACAATTCCTCCGGGAACGTGCGGCCTTGCGCCTCTGCTAAGTCCGCCAGTTTGGCATCGAGCATACTGATTGCAATGACAATGTGTCCGAGCAGTTGGCCGACATCCGTATAATGCAAATCACGTTCGTAGCCTAGCTCATCGACTTTTCCGGAATCGTGCAAAAATGCTCCGAGCAACATCAGATCGGAATCAAGTTCTGGATAGAGATCGGAAATTCGCGTGACCAGATGGCATAGCTGGACAACATGTTGCAGCAATCCCCCCTGATGCGAATGATGGTTTTTGACTCCCGCCGGAGCCCGACAGAATTTGTCCATAAAGACTTCATCACAGAGATAGGCATCTGCCACAGCCCGTAAATTTTCTTCTTGGATCGGCTGTAGATTTGCCACAAGCTGCCCACGAAGCGTTTCAATCTCACTCTCCGGCAAAAGGCGAAAATCGGCTTCGTCCACCTCAGTTGCAGCCACCTTGGAAATTTTTTTGATAATCAGCTGGATCGCCCCCTGAAACAGTTGGGTCGTTCCCTGGACGCGAACGTAATCACCGTCTGCAATCATGGCCGCTTTTTCCTCGCTGGCATTCCACATCCTCGCATCGACCGACCCAGATCGATCGGAGAGCCGCAATTGCAGATATAAATTTCCCTGACGGTTCGATCGAAGCTGTTTTTCCGAGGCCAGAAAAACCTGATCAACCGACTGCTCTGCGTTGAGTTGCTTGATAAAATGGTGCGGCATGGCATTCCCGTGCTGGCTGACTCCGAAAATCGCGGTAGGAAGATAAACCGCCGACACTCCGAGAGGACCGCCGGATTGTAGGTGTAGCAGCCCACCATCCACAAGAGACCCACAACGATCAGCGATATTGCTTGGAAGCATCCGTCTGTCCTAGAATGTGACCTCCCTACTATTGATGGACTGCAACAGTGAACGGTACGGAGAGACGATGGCCAAGCCGCCCCAAAACGCAATCAGCCCGACGCGAAACGAAGATTATCCTGAGTGGTACCAGCAAGTGGTTCGGGCTGCGGACCTTGCAGAAATATCTCCGGTACGCGGCTGCATGGTGATCAAACCCTGGGGCTACTCGATCTGGGAAAATATGCAGCAAGCCCTCGACCGCAAGTTCAAAGAGACCGGTCACGTCAACGCATACTTTCCTCTTTTTATTCCGATGAGCTACCTGGAAAAAGAGGCCGCCCACGTGGAGGGTTTTGCAAAAGAATGTGCCGTTGTAACGCATCACCGACTCGAACCGGATGGGCAGGGCGGGCTACAACCTGCCGGGCCTCTCGAAGAGCCTTTGATCGTGCGCCCGACGAGTGAGGCCATTATTGGGGAACTGTATGCCAAGTGGATCCAGTCGTATCGCGATTTACCGATCATGATCAATCAATGGGCAAACGTTGTCCGGTGGGAGATGAGGACGCGATTGTTTCTGCGCACGACCGAATTTCTCTGGCAGGAAGGGCACACCGCGCACGCAACGGAAGCCGAAGCTCTCGAAGAGACCCGTACCATGCTCGATGTGTACGCGGACTTTGCGGAAAACTATATGGCGATGCCCGTCATCAAAGGCGAAAAGACCGCCGAGGAACGATTTCCAGGTGCGGTAGCAACCTACAGCATTGAAGCAATGATGCAGGACCGCAAGGCATTGCAGGCCGGCACCTCACACTTTTTGGGCCAAAACTTTTCGCGTGTCCAGGAAATCAAGTTCCAGGATGAGGAGGGCAAGGAAGCGTATGCTTGGACAACTTCCTGGGGCGTCTCCACACGCCTTGTCGGGGGACTGATCATGACCCATGGCGATGATGATGGGCTCATTGTTCCTCCTCGACTCGCACCGCTACACGTTATCATTCTTCCCGTATTGAGAGGCGATGATTCGACAACAGCAGTCCTCGAATACTGCCAACGCGTTCGCGATGAATTGATGGCCCAGAACTATGACGGCCAGAGCGTACGGGTTTCAGTGGATCAACGCGATCTGCGCGGGGGCGAAAAGACATGGCAATATATTAAGAAGGGGGTACCTGTTCGGGTTGAGATTGGCCCCCGTGATGTCGAATCAGACAGTTGCTTTGTAGGGCGGCGTGACCAGAGCCCCAAAGAGAAAAAGGGGATCCCGCGGAGCGAGTTCACCTCAACCATTGCAACTTTACTCGCCGAAATCCAGGACAATCTTTATGTGAAGGCACTTGAAAGGCGGCGCGAGGCAACCGAAAAAATCGACAACCTGGATGACTTTCGCGATTTCTTCACTCCCGGAGAGCAAAACAGATCTGAACTCCATGGTGGACTCGCCTACTGCCACTTCAGCGAGGGCGAAGAAATGTCCTCTATATTAAAAGAGCTCAAAGTGACTTTGCGATGTGTGCCACTCGATGAAAAGCCGGGGAAAGGAAAGTGTCTTTTCACGGGGAACGCGAGTTCTACGATCGGTGTCTTTGCTAAGGCCTACTAACAGGCTCATTCGTTGCTGTGACATACAATATTTGTGGCCAACGCATATTCTCCTTGGAGAGGCAGAAGATTTATGGACTCTTCCCTGCAACATTCTCTAAAAGCCCCGCCGAGCATCCATTTTCAAGAACTGTACGGCGAGGGAATCAAGACGGATGGGTGAGCCACATGCCGATTGCAACGTCCTCCGTATTCTGACCGCATTCAGCCGGCACCCGGAGGCACTCGACTGGGCGGCGGCACAGGCGGAGAGGCTCTGGGGCAAACGGGTCCTCACGAGTCCCTGTTTTCTTTTTGAGGAAACCGATTACTACACACCCTCCATGGGGGCACCACTTAAAAAAATATTTTGGGCATTCTCACCCCAAGTTGACCCGGCCGGCCTCGCGGACTGGAAATTACAGTCGAACCGTTGGGAGGCAGAATACGCGGCAACCGCTGCCCATCAAGAACTGCGACCGCTGAACATCGACCCGGGATATTTGACACTCAGTAAACTGGTCCTTGCATCGACTAAGGACCACGCACACCGCATCTATCTGCAAAACGGCATCTATGCGGAAATCACACTCTATTATAAAAATCGTTGCTGGCAGACCCTGGATTGGACCTACCCAGACTACCGACGCAGTGACTTTCAGGCATTTTTTAGCGAATGCCGAAAATATCTGCATGCGCAGCGGCAGCAGAAGTCAACCACGTGAACTAACTCTCCGCTGGCAGAATGGCCCGGGAAAAAGAATTGATTTGACGCTCGTTTGTCTACAGCGATACAATAGCTGACCAGCGTGTTATTCTTTGACTAAGAGGAATGAGAGTCGGAATCGAGGAGCGTGGTGCAATGAGAATCTTTCCCATAGTGTTGGCTGCCACATTAGCTGGGATTGCTTTTGGATATGCAGCAACCGTGGCCGAATTTGGATTTCCAATGCGGGAACCACAACTCACTGCACAGAAGACTCCCCCATCTGGCGCACAAGAAAAGAACAACCACCCTAAAGACCAACCACGATTGGTGCTCGATGAACCAAAACATCTCTTCGGTCGCATGCTTCAGAACAAA
>Ga0315338_1002717_pt1 | contig 16758 bp, 12 predicted proteins | sample ASW8metaG_FD_204518 | JGI IMG/M metagenome (GOLD analysis project Ga0315338, IMG submission 204518) | Ammonia-oxidizing marine archaeal communities from Monterey Bay, California, United States - ASW #8 | ecosystem: Environmental > Aquatic > Marine > Coastal | place: USA: California | collected... | reverse complement strand
GGTTTACGAGGGTATTGACCGGGAGAAGATTTACTCCGTGGCCGAGGCGGTCAAGATCGTCAAAGATGGCGCGGCAGCGACGAAATTCGATGAGACCGTCGAGGTCGCCATCAATCTCGGCGTTGATCCGCGTCACGCGGATCAAATGGTTCGCGGCACGATATCCCTGCCGCATGGTAGCGGAAAATCGCTGCGGGTTGCCGTGTTCGCCAAGGGTGACAAGATCAAGGAAGCCGAAGACGCCGGCGCTGATTTGGTTGGTGGCGACGATCTCGCGGAGCAAATTCAAAAGGGCGAGATGAATTTTGACCGTTGCATCGCCACGCCGGACATGATGGCCGTGGTCGGTAAACTGGGCAAGGTACTGGGCCCCAAGGGACTGATGCCGAACCCGAAGCTGGGGACCGTGACCCCGGACGTAGCCGGCGCCATCAAGGCGGCCAAGGCCGGTCAAATTGAATACCGGGTTGAGAAAGCCGGGATCATCCATGCCGGGGTCGGTAAGGCCAGCTTCAGTGAACAGGCGTTGACTGAGAATGTGTCGGCCTTCGTGAATGCCATCATCAAGGCCAAGCCCAGCGGCGCCAAGGGCACGTATATGAAGAAAGTCAGTTTGAGCTCGACCATTGGGCCCGGCGTCAAGCTGGATGTGAATAGCATGGCCGGGTAATCCGGCGTTTGGAATGCCCGTTTGGACCGGTGGTCCAGGCGGTTTAGGGAATGGCCTAGCCGTTCCCGACCTGTCCGAGACTACAGGTGCCGCGCAAGCGGTGTAATGGGATTTTCCCGCCTGTATAGACGGTGCGATAGCTGAATTGCCGGGCGTTGGCGCCCGAAAGCGGCTTGAACTGTTGCACTGGACAGGCGAGTGGTCCCACCAAAGGGGCGCCCGCTGGGTGTCCCGGGTTGGACCGAAGTGCAACGGTGTCGATAGCTCCCATGGTGGGGGCATGACACCAAAAACTGGAGACGACAAGTGGACCGTACTCAGAAGGAAGGAATGGTCGCTTCGTTGCATCAGACGTTCAGTGAGGCGTCCATCGTGGTCATCACCCACTATTCCGGGTTGACGGTGTCCGAGATGGGCGATTTGCGGGACCGCATGCGCGAGGCGGGCGCCACCTTCAAAGTTACTAAGAATCGGCTCACGCGTCGTGCCCTTGAAGGTACGAAGTACGAGGGACTCAGCGATATGTTCACCGGTCCGACGGCAATTGCCTATTCGGAAGACCCGGTGGCTGCCGCCAAGGCCGCGGTCGGCTTTTCAAAGACCAATGAAAAGCTCATCGTGCTTGGCGGAGCAATGGGTGAAGAAGCTTTCGATGCCAATGGCATTAAGGCTTTGGCGACCCTGCCGTCCCTCGATGAACTTCGCGGCAAGATCGTTGGCATGCTGAGCACGCCGGCGACGCGAATTGCCATGGTGCTGCAAGCCCCGGCGGGTCAAGTCGCCCGGGTCATCGGCGCCTACAGCGATAAGGGCGAAGCCGCGTGAAATCCGGTTTCCAGTATTAAAAACAGTTCAAGTCTTATGGAGTGATGAAATGGCTGATTTACAGAAAATAGCAGACGATCTTTCGGGCCTGACCGTGATGGAAGCGGCCGAGCTTTCGAAGATGCTCGAAGAGCAGTGGGGCGTATCCGCCGCAGCGCCGGTTGCCGTCGCTGCCGCGGGTGGTGGAGCCGATGCCGGTGCTGCCGCCGCCGCCGAAGAGAAGGACGAGTTTGACATCGTTCTGGCTGCCGTTGGCGAAAAGAAAATCAACGTGATTAAGGAAGTGCGCGCGATTACAGCGCTCGGCCTTAAGGAAGCCAAGGAAATGGTTGAATCGGCTCCCGCCACCGTTAAGGAAGGCGCGAAGAAGGAAGAGGCCGAGGAGATCAAGAAGAAGTTGGAAGAAGCCGGCGCCACAGTCGAGCTTAAGTAAAACGCGCCGTCCGGGGTGGTATCGGCCCTGGGCGGAGTGACAGGAAACGGTCGGCCGGCGGTCAGTGACCGCCGGCCGGTCCGAAGTGATACAGAGATACGCATTCGCCCGCATTGGCCTTACCGGGGCCGGAAAAGCGGATGCGCTTGCCTCGATGGGGCGCCCGCCGGTGGTCAACTGATATGGCCCGGGGCGGGTGTTCCAATCGATTACAGCGGGGCCTCTCGCGTTCGATGTCGGTGGTCGGACGGGATGTAGGCGAGATGATAACTTGGTTAAGGAATTGTAATGTCTAGCTCCTTTACCGGACGCAAGCGCGTGCGCAAGTACTTCGGCCGATTGGCCACAACTGTCGAAATGCCCAACCTGATCGAGGTCCAGAAAACCTCCTACGAGAACTTCCTGCAATGGAACGTTCCCTTAGCAGAGCGGACGGACACCGGAATACAGGAAGTCTTCAAATCCGTATTCCCGATCAACGATTTCTCGGAGCGTGGGACGCTGGAATTCGTCAGCTTCGCCTTTGAGGAACCGAAGTACGATGTCGAGGAATGCCAGCAACGCGGCATGACCTATGCCGCGCCGCTCAAGGTGACGCTGCGTCTCGTGGTTTGGGATGTCGATGAGGAAACTCAGTCGCGGTCCATTCGTGACGTCAAGGAACAAGACGTCTATATGGGCGACATGCCGTTGATGACCATGAACGGCACCTTCGTCATCAATGGTACGGAGCGTGTCATCGTTTCGCAGATGCACCGCTCGCCGGGTGTGTTCTTCGACCACGACAAAGGCAAGACCCATTCGTCCGGCAAGTTTCTGTTCGCCGCGCGCATCATTCCTTACCGCGGTTCCTGGCTCGACTTTGAGTTCGATGCCAAGGACCTGGCCTATGTCCGCATCGACCGCCGCCGTAAGTTGCCGGTCACGACCTTGCTCATGGCATTGGACAGCGACGTGACGGAAAAGCGCCGCGAGAAGGCAGAGGCCGAGGGCAAGACTTTGGCGCCCGAGGAGATCACGGGAATGTCGCCGGAGGCAGTGCTCGATTACTTCTACGACACTGTGCACTACGGCAAGGTCAAGCGGGGTTGGAAAACTGCCTTCGTCGCGGAAAGTTTGCGCGGCATTAAGCTAGGTAGTGATCTGGTCAACGCCAAGACCGGCCGCACGGCGCTCGAGGCGGGCGTCAAGGTTACGCCGCGCACGTTGCGCCAACTGGAGGAAAAAGGCCTCGAGGAAATCCTGGTTGCCGAAGAGGATTTGATCGGCCGCTACGCCGCCGTCGACATCATCAATGAGCAGAGCGGTGAAATTTATCTCGAGGCCGGTGACGAGATCACCGAGGAAGTTCTCGAAGTACTGAACGGCGCCGAGGTGACCGATATCGAAACATTGGCCATCGATCACGTAAATGTCGGTCCTTATATGCGCAACACCTTGGCGGTTGATAAGAACACCTGCCGCGAGGAAGCGCTGATCGATATTTACCGGGTTATGCGGCCGGGTGAACCGCCGACGTTGGAAACGGCGGAAACCCTGTTTGGCAGCTTGTTCTTCGATTCAGAGCGCTATGATTTGAGTGCCGTCGGTCGGGTCAAGATGAATTCCCGGCTCGGGTTCGAGACCGAGGACTCGCTTCGGGTCCTGCGTAAGCAGGATATTCTTGAGGTCGTCCGCACCATGGTCGAGTTGAAGGACGGCCGCGGTGAGATCGACGATATCGATCATCTCGGCAACCGCCGGGTTCGGTCCGTGGGCGAACTCATGGAGAATCAGTACCGGGTCGGTCTGCTGCGCATGGAGCGCGCCATCCGCGAACGCATGAGTTCGGTCGATCTGGATACCGTCATGCCGCATGATCTGATTAATGCCAAACCGGCGGCGGCGGCGGTGCGTGAATTCTTTGGTTCGTCGCAGCTGTCCCAGTTCATGGATCAAACCAATCCGCTTAGTGAAATTACCCATAAGCGGCGTCTGTCGGCGCTCGGACCGGGCGGTTTGACCCGCGAGCGCGCCGGCTTCGAGGTTCGCGACGTGCATCCGACCCATTACGGCCGGATTTGCCCGATCGAAACCCCGGAAGGCCCCAACATCGGCTTGATCAATTCCCTGGCCACTTACGCCCGGGTCAACAAGTACGGCTTCATCGAAACCCCGTACCGCAAAGTCGACAAAGGCAAGGTCGGCAATGAGGTCGTTTATCTGTCGGCCATGGACGAGGGCAAATACAACATCGCCCAGGCCAACGAAACGGTCGACGATAAGGGTAAGCTATCCAATCAACTGGTGAGTTCGCGCCGCGGCGGCGAGTTCGTCATGTCGATGCCTGACGATATCGAATACATCGACGTGTCACCGAAACAGCTGGTGTCCGTGGCAACGGCACTGATCCCGTTCCTTGAGAACGATGACGCCAACCGGGCGTTGATGGGATCGAATATGATGCGCCAAGCGGTGCCGCTGATTCAGGCCGAGGCGCCGTTGGTGGGAACCGGTATGGAAGCGCCGGTGGCGCGGGACTCCGGCGCCACCATCGTGGCCCGGCGTTCCGGTATCATTGACCAGGTTGACGCGACGCGTATCGTCGTCAGGACGACTGAAGATACGTCGCACGCGGAGACTGGCGTCGATATTTACAACTTGCTCAAGTTCCAACGGTCCAACCAGAACACCTATCTGCATCAACGGCCGCTGGTTAAGGTCGGGGATACGGTTTCGGCCGGCGATACCATTGCCGACGGGCCGTCCACCAATCTCGGTGACTTGGCGCTGGGACGCAATGTCCTGGTCGCTTTCATGCCTTGGAATGGCTACAACTTCGAGGATTCCATCCTGATTTCGGAGCGCATCGTCCGCGATGACGTGTTCACCTCGATTCACATCGAGGAATTCGAAGTCATGGCCCGTGATACCAAGCTGGGCCAGGAGGAAATCACCCGCGACATTCCCAACGTCGGTGAGGAAGCACTTAAGAACCTTGATGAGGCCGGCATCGTTTATATCGGCGCCGAAGTGAAGCCGAGCGACATCCTGGTCGGTAAGGTTACGCCGAAGGGCGAGAGCCCGATGACGCCGGAAGAAAAGCTTCTCCGCGCCATTTTCGGCGAAAAGGCTTCTGATGTTCGCGATACCTCGCTCAAACTGCCGCCGGGTGTGGCCGGAACCGTGGTTGAGGTTCGTGTGTTCTCGCGCCGCGGCGTTGACAAGGACGAGCGCGCCATGGCCATCGAACGGGCCGAGATTGAGCGTTTGGCCAAGGATCGCGACGATGAACGGGTAATCTTGGAGCGCAGCTTCCAGTCCCGCCTGAAAGGCTTGCTGATTAACCGCAAGGCGGTGGGCGGACCCAAGGGATTGAAGTCCGGCACCAAGCTTTCGGAAGAAGTTCTCGAAGCCTATACGGTCGGGCAGATGTCGCAGATCGCCATTGCCAACGACCGCGCCATGAAGGACATCGAGTCCCTCAAGAGCCAGTTTGAGGCGGATATCGCCCGGCTCCAGGCCCGGTTCGAAAACAAGGTCGACAAGCTGGTCCGCGGCGATGATTTGAGCCCTGGCGTCATGAAGATGGTCAAGGTTTTCGTTGCCGTGAAACGCAAGCTTCAGCCGGGCGACAAGATGGCCGGCCGGCATGGCAACAAGGGTGTGATCTCCAAGATCGTCCCGGTCGAGGATATGCCGTACCTGGAGGACGGAACGCCGGTTGACATCGTGCTCAACCCACTCGGCGTGCCGTCGCGGATGAACGTCGGTCAAATTCTTGAAACCCATCTCGGCTGGGCTTGCTCTCAGTTGGGCCGCCAAATCGGCGAGATGCTGGATACCATGGCCGGCGATGCCGATGTCAAGAAGGTGAAGGCACGGCTCAAGGACGTGTACGGCGACAAGGACTACCGCTCGGAGATTTCCAGCCTGCAGGACGCCGAAGTCCTGGAGTTGGCGGAAAACCTGCGTGGCGGCATCCCAATCGCGACGCCGGTCTTCGACGGTGCCATTGAGTCCGACATCGTCGAAATGCTTGATTTGGCCGGACTGGACAGTTCCGGTCAGATGACGCTGATCGACGGCCGTACCGGTGAGACATTCGACCGTAGTGTAACCGTGGGTTACATCTACATGTTGAAGCTCCATCATCTGGTCGACGACAAGATTCATGCCCGTTCGATCGGGCCGTACAGCCTGGTCACCCAGCAACCGCTGGGCGGCAAGGCCCAGTTCGGCGGGCAGCGGTTCGGTGAAATGGAGGTGTGGGCGCTGGAAGCTTACGGCGCTGCCTACACCTTGCAGGAAATGCTCACGGTCAAGTCCGATGATGTTTCCGGCCGTACCAAGGTCTATGAAGCCATTGTCCGCGGCGATGACACATTCGAAGCGGGTATCCCTGAATCGTTCAACGTTCTGGTCAAGGAGTTGCACTCCTTGGGCTTGAACGTGGAACTTAATTAGACGCTGTAGTCTCAGGAGTAAGACATATGAACGAGATGGTGAAAATTTTCGGTCAGGTCCAGAGCACTCAGCGGTTCGATCAAATTCGAATCTCGATTGCCTCGCCGGAGCGAATTCGGTCCTGGTCCTTTGGCGAAATCAAGAAGCCGGAGACCATTAACTACCGGACCTTCAAGCCCGAGCGGGACGGTCTGTTCTGCGCCCGTATTTTTGGCCCGACGAAGGACTACGAGTGCTTGTGCGGTAAATACAAACGCATGAAGTACAAGGGCATTACCTGTGAGAAGTGCGGTGTCGAGGTGACGCTGCAAAAGGTTCGACGCGAACGCATGGGCCATATCGAACTGGCTTCGCCGGTGGCGCATATTTGGTTCATGAAATCCTTGCCGAGCCGTGTCGGCTTGTTGCTCGACATGACGCTCAAGGATCTCGAGCGGGTTCTGTATTTCGAAAACTATGTCGTTGTCGAGCCCGGCCTGACCGATCTCAAACTTCATCAGATGATGAACGAGGAAGAGCACCAGAAGGCCGTCGATGATTTCGGCGAGGATGCCTTCACGGTCGGCATTGGCGCCGAAGCGATACGCGAAATGCTCTCCGCCATTGATCTTGAGGACGAATTGGAGAACCTGCGGGTTGACCTCAAGGAAACCAACTCCGAGGCCAAGCGCAAGAAGTTCGTTAAGCGACTGAAACTGGTCGAGGCGTTCATTGAATCCGGCGCACGCCCGGAATGGATGATCCTCGAAGTGGTTCCGGTCATTCCGCCGGAATTGCGCCCGTTAGTGCCGTTGGATGGCGGACGTTTCGCGACATCGGACCTCAATGACCTGTACCGCCGGGTGATTAACCGGAACAATCGTTTGAAGCGGTTGATCGAACTGCGCGCGCCGGAAATCATTGTCCGCAACGAAAAGCGCATGTTGCAGGAGTCGGTTGACGCCCTGTTCGACAATGGCCGGCGTGGCCGCGCCATCACCGGCGCCAACAAGCGACCGCTTAAGTCCCTGAGCGATATGCTCAAGGGTAAACAGGGCCGCTTCCGCCAGAACCTTCTCGGTAAGCGCGTCGATTACTCGGGGCGTTCGGTTATCGTGGTCGGCCCGGAATTGTTCCTGCACCAATGTGGCCTGCCTAAGAAAATGGCCCTGGAGCTTTTCAAGCCCTTCATTTACGCCAAGCTTGAGCTTTACGGCATGGCGACGACGATCAAGGCGGCCAAGCGCATGCTCGAGAAGGAGCGTCCCGAGGTCTGGGATATCCTGGAGGAAGTTATCCGCGAGCATCCGGTCATGCTGAACCGGGCGCCGACGCTTCACCGGCTTGGCATCCAGGCTTTTGAGCCGGTGCTGATCGAGGGTAAGGCGATTCAGCTGCATCCGCTGGTTTGCGCCGCCTTCAACGCCGATTTTGACGGTGATCAGATGGCTGTCCACGTGCCTCTCTCGCTTGAGGCGCAGTTGGAAGCACGGGTGCTGATGATGTCGACAAACAACATCCTGAGCCCGGCCAACGGTAAGCCGATTATTGTGCCGTCGCAGGATATCGTGCTCGGACTCTATTACCTGACCCTGGAACGCGAGGGCGCGCCGGGAGAGGGCATGGCATTCGTCAACCTCGGAGAGATTGAGCAAGCCCTGTCCGCCGGCGCCGTGAATCTCCATGCCAAGGTCCAGGCCCGTTATCAAACCGTCGATTCTGAGGGTGAACCGCTAACAGTGCGGCTTGAAACCACTCCGGGGCGGATGCTGCTGGCTGAAATTCTGCCACGTAATCCGAATATCTCCTTCGAGTTGGTCAACCGGCTGTTGACCAAGAAGGAAATTTCTACGGTGATCGACGAAGTTTATCGCCACTGCGGTCAGAAAGAGACGGTTATCTTTGCTGATCGGCTGATGGGGATTGGCTTCAAGCACGCCTGCATGGCCGGCATCTCCTTCGGCAAGGATGATTTGATCATTCCGGATACCAAAGAAAAGCTGGTGACCGAAACGGAAACCACGGTCAAACAATATGAGCAGCAGTACCTGGACGGCCTGATTACCCAGGGCGAAAAGTACAACAAGGTTGTCGATGCCTGGTCTCACTGCACGGACGTGGTTGCCGACGAGATGATGAAACGAATTTCATCCCAGGACGCGGATAAGCCGATCAACTCCGTTTACATGATGGCTCATTCCGGTGCTCGTGGCTCCGCCGCCCAGATGAAACAACTGGCCGGCATGCGCGGCCTGATGGCGAAGCCGTCGGGAGAAATCATCGAAACGCCGATTATTTCCAACTTCAAGGAAGGCCTTTCGGTGCTCGAATATTTCAACTCCACCCATGGCGCCCGTAAGGGATTGGCCGACACGGCTTTGAAGACGGCCAACTCCGGGTATCTGACGCGCCGCCTTGTCGATGTGGCGCAGGATTGCATCATTGTGGTCGAAGACTGCAAAACCAAGCAGGGGATTACCGTCGGTCCGGTAGTTGAGGGAAGTGACGTTATCGCGCCGATTACTGATCGCGTCCTGGGCCGCTCAGCGGTGTTGGACGTTCTCCATCCCGAGACCGGGGACGTTATCGTTAAGGGCAGCCAGGTGATTGGCGAAGAGGAATGCCTGGTAATGGAAGAGGCGGAGCTCGAGTCTGTTTATATCCGCTCTGTCCTCACCTGTGAATCCAAGGAAGGCGTTTGCGCGACGTGTTATGGCCGTGATCTTGCCCGCGGCACCCGGGTCAATATCGGTGAGGCTGTTGGTGTTATCGCCGCGCAGTCGATCGGCGAGCCGGGCACCCAGTTGACCATGCGGACTTTCCATATCGGCGGCGCGGTACAGCGTGGCGCCGAGAAGTCGAATGTGGAATCAACCTTGGACGCCAAGGTGAAATTGAACAACGTCAACACGGTGAAAAACTCCAAGGGTGTCGAGATTGTCATGAGCCGTAACGCCGAGTTGGTTCTTATCGATGCTCAAAAACGCGAAAGGGCGCGCCACCGTATTCCCTATGGTGCGCAGTTGCTGGTTAAGGACAAGGGTAAGATCAAGCGCGGCGACAAGTTGGCCGAGTGGGATCCCTATACCTTGCCGATGATCACGGAAAAGGAAGGCATCGTAAACTATATGGACTTGCTGGACGGCGTCTCCCTTGCCGAGCGCATGGATGAAGCCACGGGCATCGCGTCCAAAGTGGTCACCGACTGGAAACAGCAACCCAGAGGCGCTGATCTCAAGCCGCGGATTACTCTGCGCGACAAGAAGGGTGATGTTGTTACCCTGGAGAACGGCATTGAAGCCCGTTACTTCCTTTCGGTGGACGCTATCCTGTCGGTGGAGCACGGCCAGGAAGTTCATGCCGGTGACGTGCTTGCTCGAATCCCCCGTGAATCGGCCAAGACACGCGACATCACCGGCGGTCTGCCGCGGGTGGCGGAACTGTTCGAGGCCCGCAAGCCCAAGGACTACGCAATCATCGCGGAAAACGAAGGCCGCGTCGGATTCGGCAAGGATTACAAGAACAAGCGCCGGATTGTCGTCACGCCGACGGAAACCAAGGATGAGCCAGTCGAGTATCTGGTTCCCAAGGGCAAGCATATTTCCGTGCAGGAAGGCGATTATGTCCAGATTGGCGACCCGCTGATGGACGGAAACCCAGTGCCGCACGATATTCTCCGTGTGCTTGGCGTTGAAGCCTTGGCGGCGTACCTGATTAACGAAATTCAGGACGTCTACCGGCTTCAGGGCGTGAAGATTGATGACAAGCACATTGAGGTTATTGTTCGCCAGATGCTGCAGAAGGTGGAAATCACCAACGGTGGCGACTCGACCTATTTGATCGGCGAGTTGATTGACCGCCGTGAGTTCGAGAAATCCAATGTTCAGGTCAAGTCGGATGGCGGCAAACAGGCGACAGCTCAGCCCGTGTTACAAGGCATCACGAAGGCCAGCCTGCAGACGCAGTCGTTTATCTCCGCGGCATCCTTCCAGGAAACCACGCGTGTCCTTACGGAAGCCGCAGTTTCCGGGCGTGTTGACGACCTCGTCGGCCTCAAGGAAAACGTCATTGTCGGGCGTCCGATCCCGGCCGGAACCGGAAGTATTATGAACCGTTTCCGGGAGGTTGCAGCCGAACGCGACGAGGAATTGGCCGCGCTTCAGGCCGCCGAGGACGCCAAATTGGCGGCCGAAATGGAGGTCGAGGCACCGGCTGAGGAAGCGGTCGCCGAGAGCGCCGAGTAGGCCTGAAATTAGGGTGTAAAAACCGGCGGTCCCCACTTCGCGGGGACCGCCGGAAACCCGCAAAAAAACGCTATTCTTTATGCTTGACGGGTAGTTAGCCCGACACTATATTCCGCCCCACTTCGCGAGGGCTGGTGGTGGTCCGTTCGGACCAGACGCAGCCTTGACGCGGTTTGAAGAAAAGATAGTTGAATACGCCCCCGGGCATCTGGGAAAGCCCGTATGAGGCGATTTTGTTGAGGCCACGCAATGGCTTAGGCCGGAGCATAGCTCTTGTCCAAGTTTAAAGCCAACGTGGTCCGTTGTGTTGTATCCGGCCGTTTTGGCCGATGTTGAAGAGGTGACGACAGGCATGCCAACGATTAACCAGTTGATTCGCAAGCCGCGCAAGTCGCCGGAGAAGCGAAATAAAGTGCCTGCTTTGGAAGCCTGTCCGCAAAAACGCGGCGTTTGTACGCGCGTTTACACGACAACCCCGAAAAAGCCGAACTCGGCGCTCAGGAAGGTTGCGCGTGTGCGTCTCACCAATGGTTTCGAAGTCACCAGCTATATCCCGGGCGAAGGCCATAACCTGCAAGAGCACGCCGTGGTGATGATTCGTGGCGGCCGGGTCAAGGACTTGCCGGGCGTACGCTATCACATCATCCGCGGAACATTGGATACGCAGGGCGTATCGGACCGCCGCCAGCGCCGCTCCAAATACGGCGCCAAACGGCCGAAGTAAGGAACCGATCAGATGTCCCGACGCCACGCCGCAGAAAAACGTGAAATCCTGCCGGATCCCAAATATAAGGATCTGGTTCTCGCCAAATTCACCAACAGTCTGATGCTTCACGGCAAGAAGTCCGCGGCTGAAGGAATCATATACGGCGCCTTCGACATCATGGAGAAGAAGGCCGGCGGCGATCCGCTCAAAATGTTCCACGAAGCGATCGAGAACGTGAAACCTACCGTTGAGGTGCGCTCCCGGCGTGTCGGCGGCGCTACCTATCAGGTGCCTGTCGAAGTTCGCAGCAGCCGGCGCCAGGCGCTGGCCATCCGCTGGCTCGTCGAACTGGCGCGCAAGCGTTCGGAGAACACGATGACCGAACGGCTTTCTGCCGAGCTTCTGGATGCCGCCAACAACCGTGGCGCGGCGGTCAAGAAGCGCGAAGACACCCACAAGATGGCGGAGGCTAACAAAGCCTTCTCCCATTACCGCTGGTAGATATGGACTGAACTGAAATGGCGCGCACAACTCCCCTGGATCAGTACCGTAACATCGGCATCATGGCTCACATTGATGCCGGTAAAACGACGACGACTGAGCGCATCCTCTATTATACCGGCAAGTCCTATAAGATCGGCGAGGTTCATGACGGCAACGCCACCATGGACTGGATGGAGCAGGAGCAAGAGCGCGGCATCACCATTACCTCGGCCGCGACGACCTGTTTTTGGCGCGATCACCGCATCAATATTATCGACACCCCGGGCCACGTTGATTTCACCATTGAGGTGGAACGCTCGCTCCGTGTGTTGGATGGCGCCGTCGCTGTCTTCGACAGTGTAGCCGGCGTTGAGCCACAATCTGAGACAGTCTGGCGGCAGGCCGATAAATACGGTGTGCCGCGTATTTGTTTCGTCAACAAGATGGACCGGACCGGTGCCGATTTTTATCGCTGCGTCGATATGATCATTGATCGCTTGGGCGCCGTGCCGCTGGTCGTGCAACTGCCGATCGGCTCCGAAGCGGAGTTTGCAGGCGTAGTCGATCTCGTCAGCATGAAGGCTCTCATCTGGAAGGATGAGGGCCTGGGCGCTGAGTTTGAAGAGCATGAAATTCCCGCGGACTTGGCCGAACAGGCGGCGGAATACCGCGAAAAGCTGGTCGAGACGGCCCTCGAACACGACGATGCGGCCCTGGAAGCCTACTTGGAAGGCAACGATCCGGACGTCGACACCCTAAAAAAATGTATTCATTTGGGAACCGTATCGGGCTCTTTCGTCCCGGTGCTGACCGGTAGCGCGTTTAAGAACAAAGGCGTGCAGCCTTTACTCGACGCCGTGGTCGATTTCATGCCGTCACCGACCGAGGTGCCGGCCATCAAGGGCGTCAAAGCGGGCACCGAGGAAGAGATTGAGCGCCACAATTCAGATGATGAGCCGTTCGCCGGCCTCGCCTTCAAGATCATGAACGACCCGTTTGTCGGTTCGCTGACCTTTGTTCGGATTTACTCCGGCGTGATTGATCGTGGTCAGAGCATCATGAACACGGTCAAAGACAAGCGTGAGCGCGTCGGCCGTATGCTGCTCATGCATTCCAACACCCGCGAAGAGGTCGAAGAGGCGCGCGCCGGCGATATCGTTGCCCTGGCCGGCCTCAAGGACACAACCACCGGCGATACCCTTTGCAGCGCCGACGATCCGGTGGTGCTGGAGCGCATGGATTTCCCGGATCCGGTAATCGAGATCGCCGTCGAGCCGAAAACCAAGAGCGACCAGGAGAAGATGGGCGTCGCCTTGGCCCGGTTGGCTGCCGAAGACCCATCGTTCCGGGTGACGACCGACCATGACAGTGGTCAAACCATCATCAAGGGCATGGGTGAGCTTCACCTGGAAATCATCGTTGACCGCATGCTTCGCGAGTTCAAGGTCGATGCCAATGTTGGCCAGCCGCAGGTCGCCTACCGCGAAACCATTTCCCGTACCGCCGACGTCGATTACACGCACAAAAAGCAGACCGGCGGTTCCGGCCAGTTCGCCCGCGTCAAGATGACCTTCGAACCAACGGAACCGGGGGGCGGATTCGAATTCGTAAATAAGGTCACTGGCGGTAATGTGCCGAAAGAGTTCATTCCCGGCGTCGAAAAGGGCCTGAAAGCGGCCTTGGATTCCGGTGTGCTGTCGGGTTTCCCGGTTATCGACATGAAGATCACGCTTTATGACGGCGCGTCGCATGATGTCGATTCCAGCGTCATGGCGTTCGAGATCGCCGCCCGCGCCGCCTTCCGCGAAGGCTGCCAGTCGGCCGGCCCGCAATTGCTGGAGCCGCTGATGCGTGTCGAAGTCGTAACGCCGGAAGAGTACATGGGCGACATTATTGGCGATCTGAACAGCCGTCGCGGTCAGGTCGGCGGTATGGATCAGCGCGGCAATGCGCGCGTCATTAATGCAAACGTGCCGCTGGCGAATATGTTTGGATACGTCAGTTCGCTGCGCTCCATGAGCCAAGGGCGTGCACAGTTCACCATGCATTTCGACCACTACAAGGTCGTTCCGAACCAAGTTTCCGAAGAAATTCAGACCCGTCTCGCGGGTTAACGGACCACAGATTCAAAGACGATTTCGATACGGAGTGAGAGAAGATGGCCAAGGAAAAATTTGAACGCACGAAGCCGCATTGCAACATTGGCACGATTGGTCACGTTGACCATGGCAAGACGACGTTGACGGCTGCGATCACGAAGGTATTGGCGGAAGCCGGCGGCGCTGAGTTCACGGCGTACGACCAGATTGACAAGGCGCCGGAAGAGAAGGCGCGCGGCATCACGATTTCGACGGCGCATGTTGAGTATGAGACGGAAGCGCGTCATTACGCGCACGTCGATTGCCCGGGCCATGCGGATTACGTCAAGAACATGATCACGGGCGCGGCTCAGATGGACGGCGCGATTTTGGTTGTTTCGGCGGCTGACGGTCCGATGCCGCAGACTCGCGAGCATATCTTGCTGGCCCGCCAGGTCGGTGTTCCGGCGTTGGTTGTTTACATGAACAAGGTTGACCAGGTTGACGACGATGAGCTTTTGGAGCTTGTCGAGATGGAGGTCCGCGAGCTGCTCAGTTCCTATGACTTCCCTGGCGACGACATTCCGATAGTCATGGGCACGGCGCTGGGCGCGTTGGAAGACGGCGATGCGGCGACGGGCAAGGACTCGATCATAAAGCTGATGGCCGAGGTTGACGCGTATATTCCGCAGCCTGACCGTCCCAAGGACCAGCCGTTCCTGATGCCGATCGAGGACGTGTTCTCGATCTCGGGCCGGGGCACGGTTGTGACCGGGCGTATTGAGCGCGGCGTGGTCAAGGTCGGCGAGGAGATTGAGATCGTCGGCATCAAGGACACGCAGAAGACGACGTGTACGGGCGTTGAGATGTTCCGCAAGTTGCTGGACGAGGGCGAGGCCGGCGACAACGTTGGTGTTCTGCTCCGCGGCACCAAGCGCGAAGAGGTTGAGCGCGGCCAGGTATTGGCCAAGCCGGGATCGATCACGCCGCACACCAAGTTCAAGTGCGAGGCGTATATCCTGACCAAGGAAGAGGGCGGTCGCCATACACCGTTTTTTGCCAACTACCGTCCGCAGTTTTACTTCCGCACGACGGACGTGACCGGGACGGTTGAGTTGCCGGACGGCACCGAGATGGTGATGCCGGGCGATAATATCTCGATGACGGTAAATCTGATTGCGCCGATCGCCATGGACGACGGGCTTCGCTTCGCCATCCGCGAAGGCGGACGCACCGTCGGCGCCGGCGTCGTCGCCGAAGTGATCGAATAGGATAGAGTTTAAGCAGCATTCGGGATGGCGTGATGCGAACGCCATCTCCGACGGCGGTTGATAGGGGTATAGCTCAGTTGGTAGAGCGGCGGTCTCCAAAACCGCAGGTCGCGGGTTCGAACCCTGCTGCCCCTGCCACCGCTCTACAGGGCAGATAAATAAAACGGCTGCGGCCGAAGAATTGGAACGACGGCATATGTCAAGAATAAGTCCGGCACAATTTATCCAGGAAGTGCGCCAGGAAACCGCCAAGGTGACCTGGCCGTCTCGTAAGGAGACGTCGATTTCCACCGGTATGGTGTTCGTCATGGTGATTTTGGCGGCGCTGTTTTTTCTGGTTGTCGATCAAATTCTGCAATTTGGCGTTAAGGCTGTATTGGGGTTGGGAGGCTAAGACGATGGCGCAGCGTTGGTATGTCATTCACGTCTACTCCGGCTTCGAGCGCAAGGTCGCGCAATCGATTGAGGAGCAGGCCAAACAGGCCGGCATGGATGAGGAAATCGAACAGGTCATGGTGCCGATTGAGGAAGTGGTGGAAATGCGGCGCGGCGCCAAGGTTGCCGCTGAGCGCAAGTTCTTCCCCGGCTATGTGCTGATCCGCATGGATCTGACGGACGAGACCTGGCATCTGGTCAAGAACACGCCGAAGGTGACGGATTTCCTGGGCGGCAAGGGACGCCCGACACCGATCAGCGACGCCGAGGCGGACCGTATTCTGTACCAGGTCAAAGAGGGCGTCGAGCGGCCCAAGCCGTCGGTCATGTTTGAGATCGGCGAAGAAGTGCGCGTTTGCGACGGTCCCTTCAATTCCTTCAACGGACTTGTTGAGGATGTCGACGAAGATAAGGCCCGGCTCAAGGTGTCGGTATCCATTTTCGGCCGGGCGACGCCGGTCGAATTGGAATACGGCCAGGTCGAGAAGGTTTAGTCCGCCGGATGTTCCGGCATGTGTGGGAGGCCAGCCATGGCCGCACCACGCACTCAGAAGCGGTTGCATTGGCAACCGGCGCAAAGTGAAAGTACTGAGGTAAGACAATGGCGAAGAAAGTAGCGGGATACATCAAACTACAGGTGCCGGCGGGGCAAGCCAATCCGTCGCCGCCGATCGGCCCGGCCCTCGGCCAGGCCGGCTTGAACATCATGGAGTTCTGCAAGGCGTTTAACGCCGAAACGCAGAACGACGAAGCCGGCGTTCCCATTCCGGTGGTTATCACCGCCTATCAGGACCGGACGTTCAGTTTTATTCGGAAGACTCCGCCGGCCAGCTATTTCCTGAAGAAGGCGGCGCGCCTGGAAAAGGGCTCCGGCGAGGCCGGCAAGGAAGTTGTCGGCCGCGTTACCTTGTCCCAGTGCCGTGAGATCGCCGAGAAGAAGATGGTTGATCTCAACACCACTGATCTCGATCAGGGCGCCAAGATGATCGCCGGTTCAGCCCGGTCCATGGGCCTCGAAGTGGAGGGCGCATAATGGCTAAGCGTGGCAAGCGTCTGAACAAGGTTTACGAGGGTATTGACCGGGAGAAGATTTACTCCGTGGCCGAGGCGGTCAAGATCGTCAAAGATGGCGCGGCAGCGACGAAATTCGATGAGACCGTCGAGGTCGCCATCAATCTCGGCGTTGAT
>Ga0315338_1002716_pt1 | contig 16759 bp, 11 predicted proteins | sample ASW8metaG_FD_204518 | JGI IMG/M metagenome (GOLD analysis project Ga0315338, IMG submission 204518) | Ammonia-oxidizing marine archaeal communities from Monterey Bay, California, United States - ASW #8 | ecosystem: Environmental > Aquatic > Marine > Coastal | place: USA: California | collected... | reverse complement strand
GAACGAGTCAATCCGGCAGGGGAAAAAGAAATTGAATATCGACGATAAATTAAGCGAAGGCTACATAATTGGTTGCGATTGCGAGTCCTATTTCATCGTGCCGCGATTGGGTTTGTCGGTTGAATGTCCTCATTGCGGGCATACTGAACTGCCTGCCAAGATGTTGACCACTTGGACATTGGGTCCACGTGCTGGAAAACTATTTGACGCTGCAGACTAAATAGTAAGCATATTCACAGTCTATTTAGTTTTCATGGCTATAGGATGATGTTATGGACATGTTAATTCTTGATGCGGCGTCGCTGTTATCGAAGTGAGGTTACGGTGTTCGATTTGAAGAGCCGTCGCGGCGCCCCCATCATTATCGGTCAAGGTTCCCAGATTTCATGATCCGTGTTTTTCATGTTCATGTGGCGAAACCGACGCTGATGCTGGGCCTGTTTGACGCATTATTTCTATTTGTATCGATATCCCTAGGTTACGGAATCAGTAAGCTCGATTTCGAACTTGCGATATTCGCGTATAGCGAGCATGGCATGCAGTGCGCCTTTTATGTTGGCGCGATCATGCTCTCCCTCCTGATGATGGGGCTTTATCAGCGCCAGTTCATTTCAGATTTGAAGATCGCGCTTTTGCGGTTGATTGCAAGTTTCGCGACCGCCGTTCTCGCAATGTCCATTGTATTTTATGTCTTCCAAGATACGCGTATCTGGATGAGCGCACTGCTTCCCGCGCTCGCAATCGGCCTTGTCAGCGTATTTTTGGGGCGTCTGTTTTTTGTCCGCTTCGCGGATATCAGCGCCTTCAAACGTCGCGTCCTTGTCTTCGGTTCCAGCAATCAGGCCCAGGAAATCGAATCGTTGGAGGATCACGGCGGATTTTTGTGTGTCGGGTTCCTCAAGATCGGTGACGAGCGGCCGGCGGTCGACCCGTCGCGGATTCTCGAGTGCGGTTCGGATCTTATCGACATTATAGCCGAGTTTGATGTTGACGAAGTCGTCGTCGCCATACAGGAGCGGCGCGGTGCGATGCCAACCAACGAACTCCTGGCCTGCCGCATGCAAGGCATCCAGATCAATGATTTCTGGACTTTCATGGAGCGCCAAAATGGGCAAGTCGAGCTCGATGAATTGCGTCCGAGCTGGATGATCTTTTCCGAGGGGTTCTCTTCGCGTTCGCGGTTGCAGCGCATGGTGAAACGGGTTTTCGATGTTGTGATTAGTTTGTTGATGCTGCTTTTTTCGCTGCCCGTCACGACACTGGCGGCGGCGGCGGTTTATCTGCAGGACCGCGGACCGGTATTTTATCGGCAGGAACGCGTCGGCTTGTATGGCAAAACGTTCTTTTTGCTGAAATTTCGCAGCATGACAGTGGACGCGGAAAAAGACGGCGTGGCGCGCTGGGCGGCGTCGAACGACGCGCGCGTGACAGCCATTGGCTCGTTCATCAGGCTGACGCGGATCGATGAAATTCCGCAAATTTACAATGTGCTCCGCGGTGAAATGAGTTTCATCGGACCGCGGCCGGAACGGCCGATGATCGTCGACGAACTGGCCAAGGATATTCCGTATTACAATTATCGCGACGCCGTGAAACCGGGGATAACGGGCTGGGCGCAAATCAATTATCCATACGGGGCATCTGTCGAAGACTCCAAACATAAGCTGAAGTTCGACCTGTTTTACATTAAGAACTACAGCTTGATGCTGGATTGTCTGATCCTACTGCAGACGGTCCGGGTCGTGCTCTGGCCGCAGGGCGTTCGTTAGTCGGCGTTTGCCGAAACCGGTTTCGGTCGAGGCCTCAAACACAAAGCGAGAACGGCGTGACGCAGCAAGATTCGGTGGAATTCGCACAGCCGGCGCTTCCAGCCGGGAGTAATTCGGGCGGAATCGGCTGGAAAGTCGCTCTGCCGGCGATGCTGGGCGGTATTGTTGTCCTGATATGGGCCCACTGGGACACCGCGTTTGCGATGTACCATCTATGGTCCAGCATCCATTCCTACAATCACGCTTTCCTCATTTTGCCAGTTTGCTTGTATCTCGTCTGGGAACGACGCGGCGCCTTGCAATTGCTGGCGCCCGATTCAAGCTGGCTCGGCTTGTTCGCGATGTTTGCTATCGGTGCGTTTTGGATGGTGGCGGACGCGGTCGATGTCATGGCGGCCCGCCAGGCAGCCCTGATCGGCATGATCGAAGGGGTGATCCTCGCTACCCTCGGCTGGCGGGTTTGCAAAGCGATTTTATTTCCATTGCTTTACGCTTGGCTGGTCCTGCCCTTCGATTTAGGGCTGCTGCCGCCGTTGCAGACGATGGCCACCGCAGCCTCAGTATGGGGCATTGGCCTGCTTGATATTCCGATCTTCGTCGAAGGATATTTCATCGAATTGCCCTCGGGCCGATATTGGATAGCGCCAGGCTGTGCGGGCCTTAATTTCCTGTTGTCTGGGTTTGCGCTTTCGCTGCTCTATGGCGAGCAGATGTACGATGGTTGGCGCAAGCGGACCGCCTGCGTGGTCGTTATGATCGTCGTTGCGATCGTCGCGAACTGGATAAGGATATTTGCGCTTATCGGGGCGGGCCATTTTTTCGACCAGATCTACGACATCAACGACCATTACCTTGAAGGCTGGCTGTTCTTCGCCGTCATCGTATTCGTCATGATGTGGATCGGAATGCGCTTCCGCGACCCGGTCCGTCAAGAGCAGGAAGCGGCCCCCAATATTGCCCGCGAACCATTGCGTGCAATGGCCCTCGCGGCCTATTTGGCGGTCGCGGCCGGCGGTGTTGCCGGTGGGCTTGTCTACCCGGCTTTCGCCGCCTACCAATCAGCGAACTCGCCCTCGGTCGAGGCGGTTCATATTGAATTTCCAATGGCGATCGGTGATTGGCGCCGCGACGACCCGGACCCGGGCTGGTGGCTGAAATTCAAGGGGGCCGACGCACAAGGCACCGTCCGCTACACCCGGAACCGGGCAAGCGTCGACCTGTTCGTCGCCTATTACCAGCGCCAAGGCAATGGCCGGGAGGTCTTGGCCTTTAAGAACAGGGTCTACGACAACAAATTGTGGCACCTCCAGCGGCGTGGTGGCGCGCGCGTACGGATCGGGCAAGCCCTTACGGACGTTACGGAAACCACATTGCGCTCGAAGGGGCCCCGTCGACTGGTCTGGCACGTCTATTGGGTGGACGGCGAATTCGTTCGCAGCACGGTAAAAGCGAAACTGCTCCAGGCCAAAGCCAATCTGCTGTTCGGTGATCGGCGCGCCGGTTTCATCGCGGCGTCTAGCCAAGACGAAGACAAGGCCGCGTTGAAATCCTTTTTGCAGACAATCCCGCCGATAGCCGATTTCGTCGCGCCCGGCGCGGCGGGCGGCTGAGCGGGGCGAGAGACAGGAAATGTGCGGTCTCGTCGGATTATTCAACAGCCGGAGCCGGGATGACGTCGACCGCGTGCTGCTGACGCGGATGAACGACGCTATCTACCATCGCGGTCCGGACGGCGATGGATTCCACTACGAACCCGGTATCGGGCTCGGCCATCGCCGTTTGGCGATCATCGACGTCGTGCATGGCGACCAGCCCATGTACAACGAAGACCGTAGCGTGAAGCTCGTCTACAACGGCGAAATATACAATTTCCAGCCGCTCATGAAGGAGCTTGAGGCGCTCGGGCACACCTTCGCCACCCGGTGCGATACCGAAGTCGTCGTGCATGGCTGGGAGGAATGGGGACCCGATTGCGTGAAGCGCTTCCGCGGCATGTTTACAATCGCGCTCTACGACACGAACAGCGAAACGCTGTTTCTGGCGCGCGACAGGCTTGGCAAAAAGTCGTTGTACTATGCCGAATTGGCGGATGGCACGGTTCTCTTCGGGTCGGAATTGAAGGCGTTGATGCAGCATCCGGGGTTCGCGCGCGAAATCGACCCCTGTGCGGTCGAGGATTATTTCGCGCTCGGCTACGTGCCGGAGCCCCGCACGATCTACAAGGGCGCTGCCAAACTGGAACCGGCGGAACGGCTTGTCTGGCGCCGTGGCCAGAGGCCCCGCAAGGATATCTATTGGGACCTGCGCATGTCGGAGACGGGACCGGCGGACTTCGACGAGGCCCGCGAAGGGCTCCGCGCGCGGCTGACCGAGGCCGTCCGGATTCGCCTGATCTCCGACGTGCCGCTCGGCGCCTTCCTGTCCGGCGGTGTGGATTCCAGCGGTATCGTCGCCCTCATGGCGGGGATGACCGACAAGCCGGTCAATACCTTCTCGATCGGCTTCGAAGACCGCGCCTATGATGAGTCCAATTACGCGCAGCAGGTCGCGGCACGCTATGAAACGGACCACCGGTCGCGGATCGTCGATCCCAACGCGTTCGACCTCGTCGACAAACTCTCCGGCATCTATGACGAGCCGTTTGCCGACAGCTCGTCGATGCCGACCTATCGGGTCTCGGCCCTGGCCCGCGAGAACGTGACCGTGGCGCTCTCCGGCGACGGTGGCGACGAAGCATTCGCAGGGTACCGCCGATATCTGTGGCATCATCGCGAAGGCCAGGTGCGGGCGATGGTGCCGCAAGTGGCCCGGCGGTCGGTATTCGGCACGCTGGCGCGGCTCTATCCAAAGATGGATTGGGCGCCGCGGCCCTTGCGGGCGAAAAACACCTTCGAAGAACTCGCCATGGATCCGCTCGAGGCATTCTTCCACAGCGTTTCGGTGTTAAGCGACAATTTGCGCGGCGCCATTTTCAGCGACGGTTTCAAGCGCGAGTTACAGGGTTACCACGCCAAGGAGACCCTGGGCCGCCATATGTCCGCGGCGGATACCGACGTACCCTTGCTGCAGGCGCAGTATGTCGACATCAAGACCTGGTTGCCGGGCGATATCCTGGTCAAGGTCGACCGCGCCAGCATGGCCAATTCGCTCGAAGTGCGGGCGCCGCTGCTCGACCATGAAGTCGTCGAATGGGCGAGTTCACTGCCTGTATCGCACAAGCTGGTAGGGCGCAACGGCAAGCGCCTCTTGAAAAGCGCGTTCGAGCAGCTGGTCCCCAACGATCTGCTGTACCGGCCGAAACAGGGTTTCTCGATCCCGCTCGCGGCCTGGTTCCGCGGTCCGCTGGCGGAAAAGGTGCGCACGGCCGTGACCGGGCCGATTTTGGCGGAAAGCGGATTTTTCAATCCGAAGACGCTGACGGAACTGGTCGACCGGCACCAATCGGGCCTGCGCGACCATAGCGCGGTCCTGTGGAGCCTGTTGATGTTCGAATCCTTCCTGCGGCGCGACCAGGGCTACGCGGTTGCCGACGAAGCTGCCTGACCGGCCGGTTTCCGGTGCCGGATCGATGTGTTTTGGCGGCGCAGCAGGACGAAAATCGGGGATGGCTCATAAAATCCAATATAACGCGTTGAAAAAACTTAAAATATTCGATCGACGTGTCGTGTGTCGGAATTCTTTACAGATTCGAAAATTCACCAACCATTTCTTTTAAGTATTTGAATAACAACAATAAAATTCCTGAAACTATTAACCAACGAGTGGATTCACGAAATTTTGTGTCGAGATTCTTTACATATTTGGGATTTTAGGAATCTCTGAATCTAGGTAACATGTTGAAATATAAAGAAACACGAAGTTTGGCATGGTTCCTGCTTATATGGGGCGGTAGGATGCAGAAGCATTCGTTAGTAACTTTTTCTTAATACCCATTTAAGGAGGGTACAATGTTAGGAAGCACTTTTAAGAAGGCCCTTTGCAGCTCTGCTGCGATCGCCTTGATTGCGGCGGCCGGTATGACCGCCTCGAAAGATGCCGAAGCTGCGGCGTCTGCCTATTCGGCCCTGGAAGTCAGCGCCATGGGCATCTTCTTCAGCTCCGGCGTTCTCGCGGACATCGGCGTTGTCGATGGTTCGGGTGCCGCCGGCGGCGGGTTCACGAGCTTCTCCTTCACGTCGCAGGGCGGATCGGTCCAGCTCGGGGGTCTCTCCGATAGCCAAGGTCTTCAAACCACCGCTCTGGTGACCACATCCGGTTCCACGCTCAACCAGGATCAGTTGTGCCTGGCGGATTGCACGGGCTTCACGCCTGACAGTTATGTGTTGGACAGCGGCGGCGGCGTTGCGGTTGCGGACGCACCCAGTAACAAGCATGCGGTGTCCGATTCGAACATGCTCAACACGGTGCTGAACGGTCTGAGCTCTGCCAATTTCGGCACGCAGGCCGGTGCAAAGTCCGCAGGCGGTGCCCAGCTGGCGGCCGGTACCATCGGTGCGGGCAGCACGATGAACTGGAACTTCACGACCGATGACGACGATGCCGGCAAGACCCTGTCGCTTTCTTGGATTGAGAGCCGGCTGACCGAGATCATCGCCGAAAATGCCGGCGATATAGTGCAGGCGGGCCTCAACTTTACGATCACTTTGTCAAACGGCGGTTCGACGCAAGCCCTGTTCAATCTCGATGATGCCTCCGGCGATACGGCTGATCTTTTCTCGCCCTTCGGCACCACGAACGAGCAGGGTGTGAACGATATCGGTACATCTTTCAGCACGACCGCCGACGGTATCGACGGTGTCTTGACCGCGAATACGTCCTACGAGTTGGTCTTCCAGTTCGACTCGTTTGCGCAGGCAACCTCGACGGCCCTTCCGGAGCCAGGCGCTCTTGGCCTCATGGGTGTCGGCCTCATCGGACTGGGTGCCCTGGGTGCCCGCCGTCGCCGGCAGCGGAAGACCGCGTAATAATCTAGGCTAAGTTCCTAGCATTAGGACCTAGGAGGAGCCCACCGCTGAAAAGCGGTGGGCTTTCTTCGTTCAGGGTAAGGGCCGAAGTGTCCTGCCGCATGAAGAGGTAGAGCTATCGCATGTCCTGCGGCGGCGTTGTCGAATTTCCAAAACTTGTCATCCCGGACAAGGCGCAAAGCGCCACCGATCCGGGAACCATGATGAAACCGCGTCTTGCGTCGGCATGGACCCCGGATCGGCGCGGCTACGCCGCTTGTCCGGGGTGACGGCAAGGAGACCTTGGTTGACCAACGCCTTACATGCGATTTCCCTGCATGAAGAGGGCGGCTGGTGTCGTCGCCTCACTGTCAGCCCGATGCCGGAATTTCAATATATGACGGATCCTCGCCGGCGGCGTGTTTCCGCCACATACGTTCGAACAATGCTTCAATATCCGTTACATAGCGGTCCAGGTCGAACACCGGTGCCGTCCGCTTGTTCCGCAGGATTCTCTTCCGCAGCGCGGTCCTTTTCGCCGAGTCGCGTGCCAAATCGATAGCGAGGGTACGATAGTCGTCGAGGTCATGCGCAATCAGTTCGGGTAGGCCAATCGCCTGCAAGATGCCCGCCGCGACCCTCGAGGGTAAATGGTCGCCCGCTACCGAAATGACCGGTACGCCAGCATACAAGGCGTCGATCGTCGTAACGTGCCCATTGTAGAGGCAGGTATCCAGTGCGATATCGGCCAGTTGCAGGCGTTGCAGGTGATCGCGTAGTCCAGGAACCCGTGACGCGAAAACGAGCCTGTCTCCCGACAGGCCTCGTGATTCCGCTTCACGACGCAGATTATCGCGCGTATTGGGACCCGTGTCGTTCAGCCAGATAACGCTGTTATCGACCGCCCGCAATATCGCCACCCAGGTATCGAACAGCTCGGGATCGATCTTGTAGGGCTGGTTGAAGGAACAATAGACAATTTGATCTTCGCGCAATCCTGCCGCGTCGCGGCCCGTAGCGGACGGCAACGGGTCGTCGCCATAGGGGCAGACCATGTAGGAATGCGGCAAGTTGGCGAGTTTCTCCGAATAGTGACCCGCATCGCTCGGCGGGCAAACGTTTCGGTCGGCGATAAGATACTGATAGAAATCCGCGCCCGTCGTACCCGGATATCCGAGGAAGGAAACCTGAATGGGTGCTGGTTTCAGGGCCGCTATCGCCATGCGGTAGTCTTCGGTATAGCCCATCAGGTCAACCAGGATATCGACACCGGAATCGCGGATGCGTTGCGCAGCGTCCAAATCGGAGTCGTTCTTTAGATCGATGAACGCGTCGCTGTCTTTGATGATCTGTTGCCGCATCGCGCTGTTGTCGTCCTTGCCGATCGAAAACGCGGCGATTGTGAATCGGTCCCGGTCATGCCGGGCGAACAGCTGTGTCATGATGCGCCCAACGGGATGGTTGCGAAAATCCGCGGAGAGATAGCCCACCCTTATTTTTCCGTTTTCGGCGCGCGGCGAATCGGCACGGCGTTTCAAATCAAAGCTCGACATCTTCGTCGCGAAACTGTTGCCCCAAAGCTGTGCCACCCGAAGGTTTAAGGCTTTATCGTTACTCCTCGCCAGCTGTTGGAACGGGGTGACGGGCGGTTTCTTGCCGATTTTAACGGCGTGTTGCGTGTGCTTTTCCAACACCGCGTTGCGGGCGTCAAACGACCGCCAATCGCAAATTCGATCTTCCTGATGCTTCAGGTTTGCATTCGCTTCGTAAAGATCGGGGTCGATCGCGAGCGCCTTCTTCAAATGGGCGATCCCCTCGTTTTCTCTCTTCCGCGCGAGCAGGACGTGCCCCATATTATTATGCGCCTCGGCGGAATGGGGATTCAGCCTGATCGCCTGTTCGTAGCATTCGGCCGCCGTATCCCACTCTTCCTGCTCGCGGTGAATGTTGCCGACATTCAGGTGGGGCTGAAAAAGTGTCGGGTTTATCGCGATGGCCCGATCGAAGCATTCCTTGGCCCGGCTCTGCTCCCCGGACTCCAGGAGTGTCGTCCCCAAATTATTGTGGATTTCCCCGACCTTGTCGTTGATCTCCAGCGCTTTTTCATATTGTTCTATCGCGCCGGCAAAATTGAGCTGTGCCTTCAGCGCATTTGCGAGATCGTACAGGAACCGCGCGTTTTCGCTATCGAGCCGAACGGCGTTCTCCAATTGCCTGATCGCCTTTTGACCCTGACCCTGGGCCAGCAAAACCATGCCCCATAAGTTTTGCGCGGGCGCGAAAGCCGAATCCCTCTTGAGAATGCGCTTCAAAATGTTCTCGGCTTGCCGGAGATTGCCCTGGCGATGGTGGTTTACCGCTTTTTGATATTCGTCTGGCGCTGGTTGTTTGGGTCGTTGCATTCGATTTCTCCACAACGCGAACGAAATCGCGATCACGGGGTGCCTTCATGACCTAAAGCGGTTGAGTTGCGCCGGCTGAATTCTTGCGCCGACGATTGTTTGCCTGAACGACGTTGCTATTCGCGCGCTATCGACAAAACCCAGGTCATTCCGAGAGTTTCTCGAGCAGGACTCGGGCATCTTTCCGTTCGCGGAAGATAACTTTTCCGTCGAGAATTTTGGTGAGAATATCTTTCGCTTCGGCGTTGCGGTTCAGCGCGGCAAGCGCCTTGGCCATATGATATTTGATCGATGTGGCACTCTTCGACGGACGTCCAGACGCGCGCTCCAGGAGGGTCAACGCCGCTTTCGCATCGCCTTGTTCAAGATGAACGACCGCCAGCGTGTCCATGAAGTCCGGATTGCCGGGGTCGATCTGCGATGCCAGTTTTGCGTGTTTCAGGGCCCCCGCGACGTCGCGGAGCTCGAACAATACGAACGCAAGGTTGTTCTGCCCGGGACCGAAATCGGGTTGCGATACGATGATTTTTTCCAATTCCCGCTTGGCCTCTTTCCAATTCCCGCTGGTCATGAATTGCTGGGCCAATTTAAACCGCGCAAATTGGTCGTCCGGCTTTTTTTCCAGCCATTCTTGCAGATTGGCAACGGCTTCTGGCCAGCGGCCCCGCACAAACAATAATTCAGAAAGACGCAGCCTGTCGTTTCGAACGTCACGTAACGTCGTCAACTTTTTCAGACCTTTGATCGCATCGTCGGGTTTGCCCTCCGCCAAGGCGAGGTTCGTCTCGATCAATAAGACAAGAACCTCGTCGGCTTTCAATTCCTTTAGACGGGGTAGAAGCTCGCGCACCGTTTTGGTGTCGCGCTCTATCAGTGCGATCTGACCGAGCACGATCATCGACCCGCTATGATCAGGTTCCATTTCCAGGATCTTGCGAAGCGATTCCTTTGCCCGCAGCGCATTTCCCGCCATGTACGAGGCACGGGCGAGATTCGTTAGAGACCCTAACGAGTCCGGCGCGAGTTCCGTGATGCGTTTGAACGTCAACACGGCGTCGGAAAACTGCTGCGATTCTAATTGCGCGACCCCAATTGTCTCAAGCAGCGCCGCGTTGTCGGGATGTTCCCGCAGGCCTTTTTGGGCAACGGCCAGGGCTTTGTCGGGTTTCCCGTCTTCTACGAGAATTCTTGCGATCCGCGTTTTTGCCTTTATCAGGTTGGGTGAAACTTCCAGGGTCTTGTTCAGCAGGCGCAGCGCCTCGCCGCGATTTCCGAGCAGTACCTCGAACTGCGCCAGCTGCATCAAAGTCTCTACGTTGTTCGGAAAATGCTCCAGAGCGGTTTCATAGGCCTTACGCGCGAGCGCGTTATTTTTTTGGCCTAAAAGGAGTACGGCTTTGTTATGAGAGGTGGAGGGATCTCCGGGCCGCAGCGACAACGCTTTATCGAACAGTACAAGCGCTTGCGCTTCGTCCTTTCGGCTGATCTCGACGAGGCCCTGAAGTGTCAAACCGACCGGGCTTTCCGGGTTACGTTCCTGCAGACGTTTGGCCGCCGCAATCGCGTCGTCGAATTTATTCTCCTTGATATAGTTGAGGATTAATTGGACCTCATGCGGGGTGAGATTGGCGTCACGGGATACCGCGTCTTCCAGACCGCGAAGCCCAGATTCCGTATCGCCCTTGGCTATTTGCAAAATTGATGCCCGCGCGAGCAAACCGGTGTTATCCGGTTCGGCTTTCGACGCTTTGTTGAAGTACCGGAAACCGGTATCCAAATCGCCTTTGGCGACCGCGGCGGCGCCGATCAGGGACAAGAGCGCAATATCATTGCTTTTGGCGTCGTTTATCGGGCGCAACGTCGCGATAGCCTGGTCGGGGCGGCCCAGCTTCAACTGAACGTTGCCGAGCAACTTTCGCGCGGAACTGTTTCCCGGAACGGCCGAAACATAGCGTGTCAGGTATTTGTTCGCTTGTTCCATTTGACCGAGCGCGTAGGCGGCGCTGCCCGCGATCAGATAGGTGGGAACATGTTCCGTGGTCAGTTTCAACACGTTTTCGGTGTAGGCCTTGGCATTCTCGTATTTGCCCAAACGGTAAGCCGCCAATCCCCGCAGGTAGTTTGCAAGGATGTTTTTCGGGAACACTTTTATGATCTTGTCAAGGTTTACGATCGCTTCGTCGTATTTCTTTTGAGCGACTTGGGCGTGTGCGACTCGCAATTGAAACCCGGCCTTGTAGGGCGCCCCTTTAAGGGCTTTTGAGTATGCTTCCTCGGCGCCTGCGAAATCTTTCTTCTCAAAACTCAATTGCCCCTTTAGGGCCATCACATCCGTATCAACAGGTGCGGCGGATTGCGCTTTCTCCAGTAATCCCTGTGCAAGCTCCCACGAATTCTCGCGGATCGCTATTTTGGCCAACCCGACCAGGGCCATGACCGACTCCGCCGGTTTGGTGATCTTAAGATGCGGCCGATCTTCGTTAATGTCTTTGCGATATTCCGTAAGCGCCAAATCGAATTCTTTCTTGGCGTCCGCAAGGCGGCCCTGCGCTCGCAGCGCCTCGCCTCGAAACAGTGCGCCCAAAGCGCGCATGCCAGACGTGTCGCCGGCGCCGTGCGCAATCTTTTCGAATACGAGTTTGTGTTTGTTTTGCAGCAGCCAGGCGCTTCCTTCGATGTCGAAAACGTCGTAGGCGTTGGCGCCCAGGACCCGGGCTTGATTCGCTTCCTTCTCGGCCGCTTTTCCATCGCCGACATCAAGGTAAACTTGACCCAGCAAGAGCCGGGCGTCGGCATTCTTCGGCGATTTTTGCAGTACCGTCTTAAGATCGATAATGCTGGCGCGGATCTTACCCGCGGCGCGCTTTTTCGCCGCACGCTGCATAAGGTCATCGACATTGCTTGTTTCGGCCACCTCGTCGCATGCGACGATGGCAAGTCCAGCCAAGGCAATGAAAAGCAGCCGGGTTGCAGAAATATGGTTAATTATCGAGTACTTAGGATAAGTGGCCATCAGGTATCTTTTCCGTATCGAATTTCAATGCGGCAATCCGCCAAATGCCGGAGGTGATTCCCGTAACGAATTGCGAGCGTCTACCCGATATTATTCTATCTTCGGTAGTGCAAGGCATCAACATGCTTCGCGCGATTTAACGCGGTGCCGGGAATTGGGGCGAGAGAACTGCGGACACTTGCCGTTTAAATGACTTCCCAGGCCCCGTTATGAATGCGGCACGCCGTTTTCTGATTCTTCACGGTATCCAATTCGCCCATGACGCTGGAAACGAATTCGCGGCATCGCCGTCCGTCGGCGGTTTTGAACGCGCGAAGTACGGTGAAACTTCCGGCTGACCCCGTATCTGAATTTTGCCAATAGACTGTGCCGCCGACCGGTGTCGTCGTAAGGCCCTCATAGGCGGCCTTCTTCATCTTCTTCTGGTCGCGTTTGATCACGTAGTCCGCGGCGTAATAACCGCCGGCGCCGCCACCGACCGCCCCGAGAACGGTCATGAGCGTCTGGCCGGTGCCGCCGCCGAGTTGATAGCCGATAAAGGCGCCTAAAACAGCGCCGGCGACCGCGCCGACGGCGCGCGTGTTATCGGGGTCGTCGGTTGTCTTGCACGCGGCAAGCGACAACGCCAAGGCAAGAATTATTACGCGTTTCATTTTCATTGAGTTCCGAATTGCTATCCCTGTCAACGCGCCGGCAAGATGGTAAAACTTCGCAGCGCTTCCTTACCAAAAGGTTAACATTACGGGTTGCGCTATGGGGAATAAACGACTAATCGCTTTAAGCGTCTGGATCGGACAGGTCACTGTATCCCAACGCCTTGCGCATCTCTTCGACATCGTCCTGAGATCCCGCGCGTTCCAGTATAACCAGTACGGCCTCTCCCATTGGGGATGACGAGGCAGCCCTCCAACCAACGGACAATAGATCGTTCAACGCCCGGATATCGGCGGCTTTCTGGATTACGACAGCGTGCTGGACGCGAATTAAGGTTTCTTCGTCGGCAGCTACATTGTCGGAATTCTCAGTCATAATCCAAATTCCTTTGTTAAATTAACAATCCTGCTTAACACTTAGTCAGGGTAATAGCAAGATGAAGGCTGTTTACATGGCATTATACTAGTTTTGCTTAAATTTCTACTAATCAAACAAAGTTAATCAACTTGGCATCGATTGTTCTTTTTTGTATCGGCCCCGGTATCGAATTGACTGACTCCAAGGATCCGGACGGTTCGATTTCGTTCAATCGTGCGATAGGCGATGTACTTCGCGATGGCATCTGTCGTAGTTTGACTCACTTGTGGGCAGATGGGTGCCGCTAGTGTGATGATTCTGAAGTTCGTCGCATTGAATGTGACGAATTTTAGGATCTGAATCACACTAGGTTCAAATTGTTGGTGTGCTGATTCACGTGAAATTCAATCCCTTGAATTCCACGATCAGGACACTAGCTGGCGTGACAGTGAGAAAGGGACGAAATTGTCCGATCTTTCGACGACAGACGAGCTATTTTTCAATCGCGCGGGGCTCGACCGATCGCGCACGGAATCGATCGTCGACGACGCCTTGCGGAATGCCGATGACGGTGAGCTTTATTTGGAATATTGCCAGGCGGAAAGCGTCACATACGACGACGGTCGGATCCGCAACGCCAGCTTCGACACCATGCAGGGCTTCGGTTTGCGCGCGATCTCCGATGAAGCGACAGGTTATTCGCATTCCGCCGAACTGACGGAATCCGCCATCCAACGCGCCAGCGAAACGGTGCGCGCGGTTCAGGCGGGCCACAGCGGCAGCCAGGGCGACGGACCCTCCGCCACAAATCGCAGCCTCTATACCGACGAGAGCCCGCTCGGACAGATGCCATTCGAGGCTAAAGTCAAATTGCTTACCGAAATCGATGCCTACGCCCGGGCAAAGGACCCGCGCGTCCGCCAGGTGACCGCGTCGATTGCCGGCGAATGGCAGGCGGTGCAGATCATCCGGTCCGGAGGCATTCGGGTCGCCGATATTCGCCCATTGGTCCGCCTCAACGTGTCGGTGGTCGTCGCCGATGGCGACCGCATGGAAAGCGGCAGCCACGGCGTCGGCGGCCGACTGGCCTATGAAGGTTTCGTGCGCGCGGATGCTTGGCAGGCACAGGCCGACGAGGCGTTTCGTCAGGCCGTCGTCAATCTGGATTCCGTCGCCGCGCCGGCCGGCGAGACCACTGTGGTGCTCGGCCCGGGCTGGCCCGGCGTCTTGCTGCACGAGGCGGTCGGGCATGGGCTTGAAGGCGATTTCAACCGCAAGAAGACCTCCGCTTTCGCTGGTCTGATGGGCGAAATGGTCGCGTCGCCCGGTGTTACCATCGTCGATGACGGTACGCTTTCCGATCGCCGCGGTTCCCTCACGATCGACGACGAAGGAACGGCGTCGTCGCATACCGTGCTGATCGAAGACGGTAAGCTGGTCGGCTACATGCAGGACCGGATGAATGCCCGGCTGATGGGCGTAGAGGCGACCGGCAACGGGCGTCGGCAGTCCTTCGCTCATGCGCCCATGCCGCGGATGACCAACACCTACATGCTGGGTGGCGACAAGGATCCTGCGGAGATTCTGGCATCGGTTAAAAAGGGTCTCTACGCGGTAAATTTTGGAGGCGGCCAGGTTGATATCACCAGCGGTAAATTTGTGTTCAGCTGCACCGAGGCGTATTTGGTCGAGAACGGCAAAATCGGTGCGCCAGTGAAGGGAGCGACCCTTATCGGCAATGGACCGGACGCCATGACCCGGGTCGGCATGATCGGGAACGACATGGCGCTTGATTCCGGCGTGGGAACTTGCGGCAAGGACGGGCAGAGCGTGCCCGTTGGCGTGGGCCAGCCGACAATGCGCATCGACGGCCTGACCGTCGGCGGCACCGCGGCGTAGGTCCGGGATGCGCCGCGCAGCGACAGTACTCTTGGCGCTCCTGGTTCTCGCCGCCTGCGAGGAAGAACAGGCTACGGATGGGGAAAAGAATGCAACCGGCAAGGCGCAGTTGGCGTTGGAATTGGTCGAGATGTCCTACGGGCTCAAGGACGGCCTGCATACCTATAGTCACAACCGTCAATTTACGGAGTCGGGCGGCGTCGGCGTCAACATCAAGCGGGGCAAGGTCTGCGTTCTGAACGGCGAGAGATGCGTCGACGCGTTGGTCTCCTACCGGGTCGACGCATCGGCGACGCTTTTGCAGAAAGGACACCATGTCGCGTCCCCAAATGCCAAGGACACGATCACCCTGCATTACTGGGCCGAGGACGACGCCGGCAACAAGTTCGAGCTGCACAAGGCCTTTAAAACGGACGGCGATAAAATCACCGCCGAATAGCTCGCAGCCGCGGCTCAGCGGGAATTGGAAGCCGTTCGCGTATCCAAACGGACCGAGGGCGGGCTGCCGATCTCCCGGATCAGTTTCCGTCGTATCGCCGTTGCGAAATCCGTGAAATTCTTGGCGCGTTCGACGAACGACCGTGGCCCGCCGATCACATGTTCCTTATAGTATTTGTCGAGGTCCGGTTCGTCGTTCATGATCGCGAGTCCATTGATTGTTACCTCGGCGGCGACGACCAGTTGCCGAACGACGTCTGGAAATTCGCCCTGATTGGACGAGCCGTCGCCCGAGATGTCGATGACCCGCCGAACGCCTTCGAACCCGTTCTCTTTGAATAGGCCGACGGAGAAACTCAACGCCTCGCCGATCGCGGTTGCGCCCCATTGCATGTATTGCGGCGATTCCTCAACGAGCTTGGCGAACGCGGCCGCGCTTCGCTTGTCGTGGACATGCGTCCAGGGCAAGGCTTGGGTCTGCATGCTCTCGCCCGACCACTGCACGAGTGTAACCGCGGCGCCATTCGGCGTTGCGGACGACAATGCCTGTACGACGCTCGGCGCGCGGAACGCGTCGGCGATACCGCGCATCTGCAAGGCGTATTCGCTCGGCTGGACGCTCGACGAGCAATCGATCGCCAGGATCAACTCCAGGGCCACCGTCTCCGCGTGGGCCGCGTTGGGAAGGCCGGCTACGAAAAGACCGAAGAGTGCAAACAGCACCGGCTTTGTGGCTGCACTCAATTGTCGAAGACCGTGAACCATCGCGACATTCTAGCCGCAGGCCCACGCCGCGTCAGCATTCCTCGTTATTTGCCTCGAACACAAGTTGGTGTTTAAAACTCTTTATGCGCGATTGGATCATTGACTCGCTCCCGAGCAAATTGGGTTTCCTCCTGATCGTTCTGTTGCTTCCGCAACAGGCGGCCGCATCGGGCATTCCGGAGGACGGCATCCTCGATTTTGCGATATTGCGAAACGGGGAACAAATTGGCCGCCACGTTATTCGCTTCGAGCGGCGCGGCGATCCGACAGTCGTGCGGATCGTGGCCGAAGTTGACTTTCGCGTCGCGTTCATCCCGCTATATACGTTTCGCCACTCTGCGCTTGAAACCTGGCGAGACGGAAAACTCATCGCGATGTCCGCCAAAACGAATGACAATGGGGATGACTTCAAACTCGAATTGTCCATCGACGGCGATGCCGGTGCTCTAACGACGAACGGCGAAACGGTGTCGATTGCCGCAACGTCTCGGGCTGCGAGCCTTTGGAACAATGCCGTAG
>Ga0315338_1002715_pt1 | contig 16773 bp, 14 predicted proteins | sample ASW8metaG_FD_204518 | JGI IMG/M metagenome (GOLD analysis project Ga0315338, IMG submission 204518) | Ammonia-oxidizing marine archaeal communities from Monterey Bay, California, United States - ASW #8 | ecosystem: Environmental > Aquatic > Marine > Coastal | place: USA: California | collected... | reverse complement strand
TAGGAGCAGACATGTGCGTTTTAAGAAGGGGTGATAGCCGACTTACCCATAATGGGCGAGAACGTAGGGGTGCCACTTGGAACGGTCGGCGGCAGGGCTTATCATTGTCGCATGAGCCGGCGCATAGCGTCAACGACCAAGATCATTACAACGGGCGACGAACGAGACTTTTTCTAGTTGTCTTCCTATCCCACTTTTCCGCCATCTACGAAGAGAATTTGATGTTAGAAGCAATCGAAGCCGCCCCGCGCGACGCTATTTTAGGGCTCACAGCCGCTTTTCGCGAAGATTCGCGGAGCGAGAAAATTAACCTCAGCGTAGGTGTTTATCAGGACGAGACAGGCAAAACGCCAACTCTCGAGTCTGTTTTGACCGCCGAAAAACGTCTGGCTGAAGCGGCTTCCACCAAATCGTACCTACCCATCCCAGGTGCACCCGAATATGCCGAGGTCGTCCAAAAACTAGCTTTTGGTGCCGATCACGAGGCCGTACAGTCGGCACGGATCGCAACTGCTCACACCCCAGGCGGGACGGGAGCTTTACGGGTCGCGGGCGAGTTTATTAAGGTTAATTTCCCCAACGCCACCCTACAAGTGAGCGATCCCACTTGGCCCAACCATCCGAATATATTCAATGCAGCTGGCGTGCCAATGCAAAGCTATGCCTATTTCGACAAAGAGTCGAATGGGTTAGCAATCGAGTCCATGCTCGAAGCCATCAAGCTAATGCCTGCGGGCGATGTCATCTTGCTACACGGTTGCTGCCACAACCCTACCGGAATCGATCCCACTGCCGACCAATGGAAGCAAATCGCCGAGGCCGTGTATGCCCAAGGCCTATTGCCGCTACTCGATTTTGCCTATCAAGGTTTTGCGGATGGCATCGAAGAAGACGCCGTTGGCCTGCGAGCATTTTGCCAGCCGGGTGCCGAATTGATGGTCTGTAGTTCGTTTTCTAAAAATTTTGGTCTGTATCGCGAGCGTGTCGGAGCCCTGTCGATCGTCTGCCCAACAGCCGACGCGGCCAGCGCTGTGCAAAGCCAAATGAACCGTGTGATCCGTGCCAATTACTCCAACCCACCAGCACACGGCGGAGCGATCGTCAACTGTGTGTTGCGTGACGAGGCCCTACGAACCAGTTGGGAAGCCGAGGTCGGTACCATGCGAAGCCGTATCAACGGCATGCGTCAGCAATTGGTCGACACCCTAGCTGCCAAAGGTGTACCGGGCGATTATTCGTTTATTACCCGCCAACGAGGCATGTTCTCATTCTCCGGGCTCACCAAAGATCAAGTCGAAACTCTGCGAGAAAAGTACGCAATTTACATCGTTGGCTCAGGCCGAATCAACGTCGCCGGCCTCACGCCAACCAACGTTGAACTCGTTGCTCAGGCAATTAGCGAGGTCGTAAAATAGCTTGTTGTGTGGTTTTTAGCGCGAAGAGGAGGTTTCCACAGAGCGAGGTACCCACAATTAGGTGATTTTGATACGCTCACAGAGCGTCATCACCCGTTTTGTAGACCCTCTTGCGCTAGGAAATCCCTGTGAACATCCTGTTCGCTACTGCCGAGGCGGTTCCGTTTTCGAAGACCGGTGGCCTGGGAGACGTCTGCGGAAGTCTGCCCCGGGAACTGGCCAAGCTCGGACATCGACCGACACTGATACTTCCAGCCTTTCGACAAGTCTTCGAAGCAGGCCTCGAAATCGAGTCGACTGGTGTTACGGTCGAAGTACCTATTGGTCAAAAACGAGTGCAGGGGCAAATACTACGCAGCCAACTGCCCGACTCCGACGTACCGGTTTACTTCGTCCAGCAACCAGACTACTACGATCGCACGCAACTCTACGGCGAAAACGGCGACGACTACCGCGACAATTGCGAACGGTTTACGTTCTTCAGTCGTGCCGTGCTGGAAGCAATCGTAGCGCTCGAGCTTGAGGTCGACGTGCTGCATTGCCACGACTGGTGTGTCGGTCTGATCCCCGCTTATTTAAAAACGCTCTACAACGATCGACCGCCATTCGACCAGATCGCCTCGCTCTACACGATTCACAACTTGGCCTATCAAGGCAACTTCTGGCACTGGGACATGGCCCTGACCGGCATCGATTGGAAACATTTCAATTGGCGCCAGATGGAATTCTATGGCAACCTCAGCTTCATGAAGACCGGAATCTCATTCGCAGATGCTGTCAGTACTGTGAGCCCCACTTACGCCCACGAGATCATGAACCCGCCACTCAGTTGCGGACTCGAAGGTGCGTTGCAACATCGGCGCGAAGATTTATACGGAATCATCAATGGTGCCGACTACGCAGACTGGAACCCAGCAACCGACCCATTCTTAGGTGATAACTGTTACGACCTAGAAAATTATGAAACGGGCAAGGCAGCCTGCAAGGCCGCCTTGCAAAGTGAGGTTGGATTGCCAGTTGGTCCAAGCAAGCCGTTACTTGCAGCCGTAGGTAGATTGGCCGACCAAAAAGGGTTCGACCTTATCGCTCGCGTCATGCAGCAATGGGCCGACCAGTCGGACGCACAGTGGGTTATCCTTGGCACCGGCGACCCCAAATATCACCAAATACTCGGCCAATTGGCTGCCGATCACCCTGAGAAAATCGCCGTCCGGCTCGAGTTTTCCAACGAATTGGCACATCGCATCGAAGCCGGTGCAGATATGTTTCTCATGCCCAGCCAATACGAACCCTGCGGCCTCAATCAACTCTACAGCCTCAAATATGGCACCGTGCCTGTAGTCCGAGCAACGGGAGGCTTAGCTGATACGGTAGTCGACACCTCGCCACAAACGCTGGAAGAGGGCAGTGCCAACGGTTTCAGCTTTGCCGAATACACAGCCCTAGCGTTATCAGAAACCCTCTACCGAGCCTGTAGCTACTACGCCGATAAAAATGCCTGGCAACAACTCATCAAAACAGGCATGCAACAAGACTGGTCGTGGAAAACCAGCGCCGAAAAATACGGCAAGCTCTATCAGCAGATCGTCGAACACGCCCGCCGTGGAGTGTTGCAGTAGCTCGCTTCAGTATCTATGGACGAACTACGATCCGACCCCATCACCGGTCGCAGGGTACTAATTGCCGAGGGTCGCTCCGCTCGACCGAGCGATTATATCGTGCGGGGCGACTCGCAAGCTCAGCATTCTGCCTCTGCTGACAATTGTCCCTTCTGCGCAGGTGCCGAGCAGCAAACACCCAGCCCGAATCAGCAAGTGCTCGACGAAAACGGTCGCTGGCAGGTGCGGGTCATTCCCAACAAGTACCCTGCTGTGACTACTCAATCAGCCGTTGAGAAGCATGGCGAAATTGTTCCACCATTTTCGCCACCCGAGCAGGCCTATGGCGAACATGAGGTGATCATCGAATCGCCCCGTCACGTTCGCGATATCACGGAAGTCTCGGTTGAACAACTAGCAACGGTCCTACAGGTGTACCGGGATCGTCTCCTTTACTGGTCTGCCGACCCGCGTATTCGCTTTGCCCAGATATTCAAGAATTACGGTTACGAGGCGGGTGCCTCGCTCGAACACGTGCACAGCCAAGTTCTAGCAATGCCATTCGTGCCGGTGACCCTCGAAAGCGAGCTACAAGGCGCTAGCCGACATTATCAAGAACACAAGAACTGCGCATTTTGCGATTTGGTAACTCTGGAACTCGATCAGCGCTCACGGCTGATTGCTGAAGAGGAGCAATTCATAGCATTCTGCGCCTACGCTGGTCGGCAACCCTACGAAACTTGGGTAATGCCAACCGCCCATGAGTCGGACTACCGAAAACTCACCGACGCTCAGGCCCACTCGTTGGCCACTGTGTTGAACCGGCTCCTCAAAAAACTGCATTTCTTGGTGCCACAGCTATCATACAATCTCATTCTTCATACAAGACCTTTTAGCGATTTTGACCCCAATCAGTACCACTGGCATCTGGAAATCGTGCCCCGAACCACCCGTTTAGCGGGGTTTGAGTGGGGGACTGGGCTATTTATCAATCCGCTCTCGCCAGAAAGTGCTGCTAAAATTCTGCGCGAGACCAAGGTTTAAGCGATAAAATGCCGATTCGGTAACATAGGTTGGCTTCGGGGTTCTTGATGCCTGTGCCGTCTGGCACGACGAAACTGACCGTTTATGCCGATCAATCCGTAAAGATTCGCAGCTACCTGCTAGTCGAAGTCTCGACGACCAGCAATGTTAGGGAAAACCTTTCGACTGCTAGCACGCACTTAACCGCGACAGCCACCCAAAGCCACCATGAATCAACCGCTCCGCCTCGTTCTTGTCTTCCACAACCATCAGCCCATCGGCAATTTCGATGGTGTCTTTGAGCAGGCTTACCAAGATAGCTACCTGCCGTTTCTCGATGTTTTCGAGCGCTACGACCAGCTCCGCATCGCGCTACATACCAGTGGCTCGCTGATGGAATGGCTCGACGCCAATCATCCCGAATACGTCGACCGCCTCGCAGGTTTCGTCGCTACCGGTCGGATAGAAATCGTCGGCGGTGCTTTCTTCGAACCCATCCTAGCGATGATCCCATCGCGCGACCGCGTCGGCCAAATTACTTCTTACACCGAGTGGCTGCAAAAACGTCTCGGCGCAACGGTCCGCGGCATGTGGGTGCCCGAGCGGGTCTGGGAACAATCGATGGCCAGCGATCTGGTGCGAGCAAACATCGGTTACACGATCCTCGACGATTTCCATTTCAAAAACGCTGGTCTCAACCAAGACCAACTCCACGGCTACTACATTACCGAAGACGATGCCAACGTGCTGAATGTGTTGCCCGGTAGCGAACCCATGCGCTACATGATTCCATTTGAGGAACCTGAGAACAGCATCAACTATCTGCGCAAAGTCGCCGAGCAGCATCCCGGATCGATGGTAGTTTTCGGCGATGATGGTGAAAAATTTGGTACTTGGCCTGGTACGAAAGAGCACGTTTACGATCGCGGTTGGTTAACTCAGTTTTTCGACGCCCTGGTAGCTAATCGTGACTGGTTAAAAGTTACAACCCCCAGCGAAGCTATCGAAAGCGTCCCACCGCTCGGAAAACTTTACATCCCCGAAGGCAGTTATCGGGAAATGACCGAATGGGCCCTACCAGCTGCTAAAATCAACGAATACGAAGACGTCCACCACGACCTCGAACATCAAAACCAGTGGCAGCGTGTTTCGCCGTTCGTACGTGGCGGTTTCTGGCGAAACTTCAAAGTAAAATATCCCGAAACCAACGAAATGTACTCCCGCATGCAGATGGTCAGCCGTCGCTTGCAGCAAGTGGTTAGCAGTGGTGGTGCCGGCCAGCTTATCGACCAAGCCCGGCTCGAGCTTTATCGGGGCCAATGCAACTGCGCCTACTGGCACGGCGCGTTCGGCGGTACTTACTTGCCGCATCTTCGCAATGCGATTTACAACCATTTGATCGCCGCCGACAACCTGCTCGATCAGGCCGAAGGCCGCGGCTGGCAAGCCGACCAGCAGTCGTGGGTAGAACTCGACGCCGACGACTACAATCTCGACGGACGCCCCGAAATCCGTTTGGCCAACAACCGGCTAATGACGTTGGTGGCACCCGGCGAAGGCGGACACATCTACGAACTCGATGTCAAAACAATTTGCCACAACCTGTTAGCAACACTCACCCGTCGCCCCGAAGCCTACCATCGAAAAGTATTGCAAGGCCCGTCTTCCGGCGAGGGCGAAGTTGCCAGCATTCACGATCAGGTAGTTTTCAAGCAAGAAGGCCTCAACGAACGCCTCGACTACGACACATGGCAACGTAATTCACTGATCGATCATTTTTACTCAGCCGATGTTGCACAGGCAGATGTCGTCTCCGGAAAGGCCGCAGAGCAGGGCGATTTTGTGCATGGCTCCTACGAAGCCAAACTGCGACGTAGCGAAGGCCGTATGCAGTTGCAATTGGTTCGCGAAGGCACCGTCGCCGGGCATCAACTGCACGTCACCAAAGGCGTCACACTCAACGCCGACGACTCAACGCTGGAAATTGCCTACCTGATCGAAAACTTACCGCAAGATTTTAATATTTATTTCGCCCCAGAACTCAACTTCGCTGGACTACCTTCCGGTGCCGACGATCGCTTCTTCCACGATGCAGAAGGCAACTCACTGGGCCAGTTGGGCCACCAACTCGACCTACACGACACCACCAACCTAGGCCTAACCGACCAATGGCTCGGCATCGACGTCGGTCTGACGTTTGATCGTCCCACTCCCGTGTGGACCTATCCGGTAGAAACCGTCAGCCAATCCGAAGGCGGTTTCGAACTCGTCCACCAGTCGGTCGCCATCGTGCCCCACTGGCACCTCACCCCCGACACCAACGGCTGCTGGAGTGTTACGATTCGGTTGGCTGTTGATACGCAGCTGGCTGAGCAACGCATGAATGATGCGGCTGAAGTTGCTTCGGTTTGAAAGTAGCTGAATGTACAAAAATTCAGAGGGTAGCGCGCAGGATGGACTAAAGCGAAGCGGCAGCTCATCAATCCGTTTGATTGTAATACTCTGAAAATTGATCGGCCTAGCGGCCACATCCTACAATCTGCCAAAGGGACTATATGGTAGAGCGTCGAGAAGCAATTCGACATATAGCATGCTCGTACGATGGCCCTGTCATAGCAGTAGCCGAGTTTGAGCAATAATGTGCAAATTTGGAACGTCGAAACAAAACGTCGTATTACAGAGTTAAATACTACACTCGATTTTGGGGGCGATCGTCTTGCCATCAGCCGCGACGGGCGACACTGTGGCGTCGGAGCCTACCATACTCATGGCGTTGCTCTGTACGAAACTAAAGACGGTACTGAAGTATGGCGACGCAAGGACCGGAAGAAGGTCCAGTGTATTCGCATCTCAAAAGATGACAAGAGTGTCTTGTGCGGTTTCAGTGACAAAGATTTTGAAATACTCAACCTTGAATCAGGCAAGTCTGAATTAACGTTGCAGGGTGTCGACGATGTGTTTGAGAGTGTGTACGACGATGTACTTGTAATTGATGGAAAAGATCGCGGTGACTTTATACTGGTCGATTCCGAGTATAAGAAGATTGCTAGTGTTCGACGGACTACATTTGCCGCACTTGATTTTGCGTTTGCTCCCCAAAAGATTTGTGTCACTCAAAGTACAGGTTCGATTCATTGTTACGACATTAACAGCGGCAATCAGCAGTGGGTATACAAACCGGGTAATGGTATACACGCACTTACCATCGCTTACAACGAACAGCATCAGATATTTTCTGCCATTACTTGGCCTTATAAGTCTGGAGGTGATCATCAACTCATTACCTTGAGTCCTGATGAGGGCGATGCTATGACTATCGACACGATCAGTAACGCATGTGAGTTTGCATTCTGCAGAAAGGGATCCCTGCTGATTACATCTGATGGTAAGCTCAGGGATATTGCATCCGGTGATGTACATGGCATCCTCGACTTTTTTCCAAATAAGTAGGAGGAAAGGAGAGTGTAGTAGCACGCAGAAATTGGCTTAAGAAAAGCCCCAGCCCATCAACTTAGTTGATTGCAATCCCCTCTGAAAAAGATAAGCCAAGCCGCCACATCCTACATTCTGTTGTAAAACCGACGGCTGCTTGCGCTTAAAAACCCGCTGCCCAATAGAATCAGCATCAGCGACGTGGGTTCGGGTATCAGCGTGAAGGTGAACGTCCCTAAGGGGGCAGAATTCTCGCCAGTAAACGGGGCACCTAGCAGGGCTATAGGATCTTGGGGATTGGTGTCGCTGTTGGCAGAGTTAAAATCCTGTTCACTGTCTGTACCAGCGTCGTAGGCAAACAGGTCAACGGTTATCTGCGAGACCCAATTGCCACCAGGGCGTAGATCGAGCCCATGCACACCCACAAACCAATCGGGACTCGGTGCCACCATAGTGACCAAGGTGACTAAAGAGTGGCTAGCCTCGACGTCAAATCGTTCAGTCGTAGATCCCGGCGAACCAACTCCGCCGTCACGAATGATGGTGTCGGTGTCTGCACCTGCCGCTAAAAACTCATTCCGCAAGAAAACTGTGTCTCCTTCCTCGGCCATCGCTTCGATTCCTGGTGTAGAAATTCCACCCGGTTCCCAAAAAGTTACCTGATCGGTATGCGTAGCGCCAATCAAGGGAGAAAAATGGGCGCTTGCAGGATAAGCCGAAGGGTGCGTGGCATTACTCCAAGTGGCCACGAATTCGACTTGGTACTCTACCGCCAGCGATCGGGCCGGGTTGAAAACGAATGCCGTTGCCAGAGCAGCAACTGTACAAACTACTGTTAGAAGCCATGTTTTATTCATCAAACGCCACTCGCACGATGCCTCGCAACTTAATTGTTAAATTACAAATGGAATTTATTCAAAAAAAACCCAGCGCAAATTCAGAGTAACAGTTTGCAAGGAAGTATGCAAAACAATTGCCCAGAGACTTTAATCGTGCGGCTGAGAGAGCATTTTGCGCATAGCAGGAAGCGGATTATTTGCCACCGGCAAGCCCAAACCAATCAACCTCCCGATCAAACCCACCCTCCCCAAACCCAACACTAGCCAACAAAGGCACAGGCGAGCGTTTTTCAATTTCTTGCGCATTCAAACCAACCGCAGCATCATCCAAGCCTGCGAGGCATTCGTTCAGAATCACACCAGCAATCGGCAGCTGCGGGGCCTTGGTTTGGGCGGTGATGATGGTTTGCAATGTCGAATTAATGGCCCCCAACTTGTTGGCGGCAACGATCACGAGCGGAAATCCCAGGTCGGCGGCCAAATCGAGATTGTAGTCCTCATCGCTCAGCGGCGACATCAAACCGCCCGCCCCTTCCACCAGCACCAGATCGCTTCGCTGCTGCCAGTAACTTAAACCGTCACGCAGTAGCTGTCGGTCAACCTGTTTATTCTCCAAGGCAGCAGCTTGAGGGGGCGATAGGCCCGCTTGAAAACGTTGAGGGCAGACTTTCGACAGCTCTCCAGGCATGCCAGCTGCTTCCCACAGCGTCCGAGCATCAGCAGCTTCTAGCATGCCATCATTATTTTCTTGGCACCCACTTTCTACTGGCTTGTAGACGCCCACCCGACGGTCCGCAGCCACCAGCGACCGCGCAATCATTGCCGCAACATACGTCTTTCCAACGTCAGTATTCGTACCCGTGATGAATAGTCCTGGCATATTCGACCGCGCTACAGCACCAAAAATTCTTCAACCGCTTCTCGCATCACTTGACGATTCGCCATCGCACCCGTCCAGATTTCAAACGCGAGTGCCGCTTGTTCAATCAATAGCGTCAGTCCATCGATAGTCGGACACTCGCGGCTGGCAGCTGTACGTATCAGACAAGTATCAGGCGGGTTATAAACCACGTCCGCGACGATGGTCGACTTCGTCAACTGATCGAGCGAAACCGGCAACCGCTCGCTCGGATCGTTGCTACCAACTGGTGTGGCGTTCACCACTGCCTGACATTCAGCATCAAGAACCAGCGGCGTTTCGTCCGTCAGGGGCTCAACCCGACAGTTTTTAAGCGGCGTCTCATCCAATAAAGTTTTTACCAAAGTATCTGCCGACTCCGGCTGCCGACAGGCAAAGACCAACTCGCCAACACCCATCAGCGCCAACTCAGCCCCAATGGCACGCGCCAGCCGACCCGCTCCCAAGATGGTTACCCGCGCGTCTTGCAAGGCACCGGCTTGCTCCAGCAGTTGCCGCAACGCGCGGCCTTCGGTGTTATAGCCGTGCAGCTTGCCATCGATCTGCTGAATGCAATTCACTTGGCCGCTAATGCGTGCCGCATCGCCCAATTCTTCCAAATAAGGCTGCACCTTCGAACGATGGGGCGGGGCGAGCATCACACCGTGGAAATCAAAAATCCGCGCTCCCCGCAGGGCCCCTTCGATTTCCAAGGCCGAAACCTCGAACGTCAGAAACCGCCAATCCAGCCGAGCCGCCTCGAACGCTTGTTCCAGCATGTACTGTGTAGGATTGCCGGCCACCGGCTCCCCCATCAAACAACACACATCCTGCTGGGGCTGATTACTCACGCGGCTAACTCTGGGGAAGAAGGAAAGGCAATCTGGCCATCACAATCGGCCAAACCGCCCATTCTGACCACCCAGCCCCAAGATTTCAACGCCAGACTGCAAACTTGCTATAGCCATCGCTAGCGGAAGCTACGATTCTTGTAGAAGACGCCCCCGAGCCGATAATCCCGACATTCGGCGGCAGAGCCGCCTTTCACTACAGAAGTGTCTATTCACAGCCAGAGCATCTCATGTTCACCACCCGTCCGCTAACTTGGCTTTTTGTGATTGCGACGATTACGATTAATCTGGCGGTATTTGGTAGGGGAGATGATAGAGAAAGTCCAATTATTATTGGATTCATTTTTGGTCAAATAGCAGCGCTTGCAATTTGGGCGGTGCGTGGTAGTGCTCATCGAATGTTTCGTGCAAGTTGCCTTATCGCAGCCACAGGAACAATGCAACTATTCTTAAATCCACAACCTGAATTTTTTACAAATATACTCATTTATATCTTAGCGATATATTTCTTCACGCTGTTGGTTGAGATTTCATACACATTATCCAGCGGTAATTTGACGGACGACGATCCCAGAGAAAAATGGCGGTTTCCAATCATCGAATTTTTTGGTTGGACCATTATCGTGGCCGTGGTCAGTCTTAGTAGCCGATATATGAGTTTCGACTATATAAACTCTTATGCTGAGTTCTGGTTAATAATATTCATCTTTTTGGTGGGCCCTATGTCACTTGCTGTATTAGCACGTAATGACCTTCGCGAGATGCAAAGAATCAAGGCTTTGATCTTTGTTTCAACTACAACTGCAGCAGGTTGGTTTATTTTCAAATATTACGAAGATATTACGATTATTCCCACCCAAACAGCCTATCTCGTTGCATGGATGACCGTTATCACCCTCGACAACATCAGAACCGAAGCAGCTCAAGTAAAATCTAAACTGCAAGACGAGCACTCTAATATCGAAACCCCAAAAATTTATGATCCCCACCCCACAGGTCAGGCTGTACCTGACGATCCCCAATAATCCCCCCCGCGCTCTCTGCGGCTAATAAACCAACCGCGCGGACACATCAGCACTCAACCGCCGCGCCTTAATCCGCACATAAGGCGCCACAAATTGCGACCGATGCCCAAACGTACCCACCGCAGCATCCGCTTCGGCATGCAGCGGCTCGATAAAATCTTCGATCGCAAACCCCGCCCGGCAAATTCCGCCCAATAATTCTTCCCAGCGGTGTAAAAATTCCTGCGTGCCCGGCTCCCGCGTTCGACAAGGCTCAGCCGTCGGCAGCGGCCCATCGCGATAGTAAGGCTCGCGAATCCCATAGATGCCGCCCTCGGGGCGTACATCGGCCTGCAAGCTCACTGGCGACTTATGTTGACTCACATACAGCCCGCCAGCCCGCGTCACGCGGGCGACCTCAGCAAACACCGGGGCCACATTCGCCACATAGCAAGTACTCACCGGATGAATCACAATATCAAACTGTCCATTGGCAAGCATCGGCAGCGAATCCATCGAGGCTTGAATCGCCTGGACGTCGAGCCCTCGTTCTTCAGCAACCTGCCGATCAAGCACCAGCATCTCGGCACTGATATCCACCACCGTCACCCGGGCACCGGCTGCCGCATACAGAGCGCTCTGCCTGCCACCACCCGCTGCGAGGCACAACACTTGCAAGTTAGCCACGCTCTCGCCCAACCAGCCCAATGGATCAACCGTCCGCAGCGGGGCAGTAAACTCCTCATCGCTTGCCGGCTTAGCGAGCGCCACCTGCTGTCGGGCCAACGCATCCCAAGCCCGAGCATTATGCTCAGCAGACGAACGGTTACTTTGCAAATTTGGATCACTTTCATGATCAGATTCAAGATTCATAAAAACAGCCCGAGGGAATGGTCGGTTACTTCTTCTATGGTGGTTCCCTCATTGAACCATCCCTCAGGCCGTATGTCATCCTGCAAGTTGCGTGCTTAGCAAGAAGTTCGCCTACGGAACATCATTCCGAGGCTCGCGAGCAGAGCCCCTAGCAGGCCCGTGGATGGCTCAGGCACGGCACTTACGTCAGCAAAGCCATCGATCTCAGGAATAAAACCAGCTCCGATAGCGTTCGAGACCCTCACATGCGTTACTTGGCTAAGTCCCCAAGCACCGATATCGATACCTGCTCCACCGCCAGAACCATTGTAGGCAGTAACAACTTCTGCGAAGGTTTTTCCCACGATATCCAAAGCAGGATCAACAGGCTTCGTAAAATCGCTTGGCACAGAACCCGCCACTGTAGCAAAAGGATCGACGATGTCGTCGTAAGCGTTGATTGGATACAACCCATCGCCTTCAAGGCCAGTGACCAACACAAAATTGATGCCATCGTCACTCAGTTCAACGACACCTCCTTCAGAGGCCACACCGGTAAACGTTCCAGCTGGATTGAATGACCAGTCAGGATTGAAAATATCATCTCCAAACAGAAAACTGTTACCGAAAACCAACAGGTCGATCCCAAAAGGGTTTTGCGGGTCGTCGGTCACAGGCTCGTCAAAAGAAACGGTCAAGCTACCACCATTGCCAATGCTGACAACTTCGTTGGCCCGAAACGCCGACTGAAGCGGCGTTACTGCCCCGCCATAGTTAGCGGCATCGCTGGTAAATCGCGTCGGCTCTCCTAGCGAAGTCGAAGCATCGCTGTACGGATCGCCTGTAACAAAATCGTTTCCGATGCCTGTGCCAGATATGTATTGAACAACATTATCTGCCCAAGGGTCGGCAGCCCGGGATTCCAAGTGCATATTCAAAGTGATTAGTACTACGAGTGATAAAATTAAACGGCTGCTAATCATTAGACAACTCTCCTAAGAGTAAGACGTGAAGTAAAGAAAAAATAGACTATTGCCATAAGTGCATAGGCACTCGTAGACAATTCCGGAACTACAAGAGCAGCACTGCGCAGTCCACTACTCGCTGAAGCTAAACCAAAACTTTGTTCCCATATTTGCTGATCAATCTCATCAATCAGCCCGTTACAATCTGCGTCGCCTTGGGAACGTGTGGCGCCAGATAGAATTCCAAACCCGCTTTGCCAGGCGAGAAAATCAGCTCCGTCAACGTCGTCGTCCGTGTCAAAATCAGCAGCAAGGCCAGGGGCCTCTGCCGAATAGGGATTCTCAGCGAAGGCGGTAGTACTAAAGGTATCTGTGGTATACGCCAAGCTGGTCCAAGCGTTGTTGGCGAGGTTGACGCTACCAATTCCGAGGAAACTATTGACCCATGAACCACCGTCATAAGGATTCGTCGCGGCGGTGCCTACATGCCAAAATCCTAAGTACCAGCCTTCGGTATACAGGTCATTAGGATCTACCGAAGTGCCCAAATCGGTCGGGCTACTAACGTAAATGCCGTCCATGCCAAAAATTGTTCCGTCATCGATTGCAAACTCACAGTCGTCATTTTTGTCGTAGCCCAGACCATAAACTGCGATACCCGTAGGACCGCTAGCACTGATCTTGGTAAACAGCCGAGCATCGGCAGCGAGAATATCACGAAACATATCTTCGCCCGAGGCAGCGCCGTCCCAACGATAGCCCCAGACAAGCGATTCATCCGTAGAAATTTCACCATCCCAATCGAGTACCAAAGCAGTACGATTTGCGCCGCTACCGACCCAAAATTCCACATCATCGAGCGAAGTCACGATTCCCGCATTGCTTGGCAGATATGCTACGCTGAGACACAAGGTCGCAAGCGTCAGAATTCTTAAATAGGTGCCAATCATAGAGTTTCACCTCCTGCCTTGGTAAGCATCGCGTTAAGTTCTTGCTGGCTGATGTCGTTCGTAACAAACACAACGTGCCCGTCGCAGTACGCTAGCACAGCACCACCCGGATGAGGGCTGCCTATCTCATTGCCGTAGCCCGAGATTTGATTCAAGGGCGTGTCTTTTTCTTGAGCAAAAACATTCCGGCCACTCGCCCATTCCGAAGCATAGCCGCGGCGGGTCAATCGCTCAGCGACGCTAACAGTGTTAGACAGTCCATCAGAAATCTGAGCACTAGTCACCGCTTCGTTAAACAAAAAAACACCCAACCAACGACGTCCCAACGTCTGTCGGCTCGTCCCATCATTCAAGGCATCGTGTCCGACACCCTCGACGCCGTAGATGCCGCCATAGTCGGTAAACGCTTGTTCCTTCCAAAGACCGCTGGTGCTAAGCAGTCCTTCTTCAACTGTGCTAGGGCAGAGGAATACCGGCAAGATTGTGGCGCCCAGTGGCCGATTAGCAGGGTCGTAAGAAGGCTTGTCGAGTTGATAGGCCGCTGCCAGCGGCTCTTGCTCTACGTAAGGCAGCAATTGTGTATTCCAAGAGTGCATTTCTTTTTTACCGCCATTGCACCCAATGCAGCCAACCGGGAAAGTAGTCTGTACTGCCTGATAATTACTCAAGCCAATGGCAATCTGTCTGAGATTATTCTGACATTGCGTTCGACGCGAAGATTCGCGCGCAGCTTGAACTGCTGGCAACAGCAATGCGACCAGTGCACCAATGATTGCGATCACCACCAGCAGCTCCACCAGCGTGAACCCACATCGCACTCGCCCAGCCGTATTGTCACGCACCTCAGCCGTGTTGCCACGCAACACAAGGCGCGCACCAATCAAGCTCATAGCGCAGCTAATAATAAACCCAGCGCAGCCAGCAATAAAATCAGGCCAGAACACAGCAACCATTCCCGCGGCAAATAACCGCTACGCATGATCAATAAATAATCATGCGCAAAATCCTATCGTGCAGCGTCCATCCCTCGAGGTCGTCTGCCGTAACGTGCTGGTAGGTCTTCTGACTCCCAAGCTCAAGCGGGGCTAGGCCTTCTCGCCGCGGGAGCAAAAACTTCGAGTTGCTCACGTTCGGCAATGGCTAGAGATATTTGCCACGCTTGATTCTGCTCGGTCACAGCGGCGGGGCCGTCCCGGAATCGCACCGGAGTTCCCTGTTTGTTGGCCCAGGCAGCACCTGAAACCAACCACCAACACACAATCAATACATGGCAATCTACTTGTGATTAAATCAAGAGTCAAACCCCTGGCCGAATGATTTCTTAAAGAAAAGAGAGATGCGTCGACTACCCGAGAAAGCTCGGAAACATCACAAATCAAGGCTCTGCGCTCTCGGCGTCCACGCGGTAAATTTTCAGATAAACCCTTGTTGAACGATGCAAATGACCGGATCAGGCGGTCGAAGTGCCGAAATTCCCACTTTTCTTGCACTCTCTGGCAAGATCAGCCAGAGTTTCTCTTGACGATTCGCACGATCGGCACTTTACTAGGTGCTTCCTGAAATTTCCGTACTTTTCTCATGAGAGGGATCCACCAATGGCCAAGAAGAAGGCTGCACCGGCTAAGAAGCCGATGACCAAATCAGAAATCCTAACTTCACTTTCCGAGTCGACTGGTTTGTCGAAAAAAGAAGTTGCCAGCGTCTTTGGCGATCTTGCCACTTTGATTGGAAAAAACTTGGGTAAACGAGGCCCAGGCGTCTTCACGATTCCTGGTCTTTCCAAGATCAAAGTGATTCGCAAGCCCGCCACCAAGGCTCGACCTGGCATCAACCCCTTTACCAAAGAAGAAACAATCTTCAAAGCCAAGCCTGCCCGCAATGTCGTCAAGATCCTACCTCTAAAGGGTCTCAAAGACATGGTCTGAGTAAGCTCGACTTACCGTTTAACTGCAAAAAGCCAAGGGGCGTGTCCCCTTGGCTTTTTGTGTTTTATATTTATTTGTGCTACGCGCTCACTCAGTCACATTCTGCATTTTCAAAAACACGCAGGAAAACCTCTCGCACGCGCCGAAAATTCTCCTCGACCTTCCGGCTCAATTGTTCATTACTACCATAGCCAACCAAGAACGCTAACTTAGCAAGCTCCTTCTCGTCAGTTGGAAACTCATGCCGCCCGCTCGAATCCATCAACCGGATCCGTGCTTCGATACTTCTTTGAAAACGATACGCATCACTCAAAAAGTCAACATCCGTCTCTTGTAGTATTCCAACATCTCTGAAAGCTTGTAGCCCTGCTACCGTGCCAGTCACAAGTACCTCCGGCTTTTCATTGCCATGCTTTAGCTGCAACATCTGCACAATGAATTCAGTATCCATCGTGCCACCAGAACCTCGTTTAAGATTGAGCGACGAAGCAGTCTCTTGCAACTTCAGCCGCATCGCACGAATCTCAGCCGCATCGCTACCTTGCCACGGTCGACAGTAAGTCGCTGCTGCGATCGCCTTCGTTGCCCGCTCAGCAGCTTCTGCAGATCCTATAATTACACGAGCCTTGCAAAGTGCTTGCCGCTCCCACAACTGGCCAGCACCTTTTTCGAAGTAGCGTACGAACTCATCCAACGACACTGCTAACGCCCCGCTCCGCCCAGTCGGTCGCAGTCGAGGGTCAACCTCGTACAAGCGACCATAGGGGCCAAACTTATTGGCACGCTTGATTATCCTCTGTCCTAATTCACTGAAAAAGTGGTTGTTGGTCGTCGAACTATTCCGACCCCGACGGTCAGTACGCGTATGCCCATCAGCCTCGTACAGAAATACGAGATCTAAATCACTATGATAGTTCGGTTCTCGACTACCAAGTTTGCCGAGTGCGATCACGATAAACTCGCAGGGGGCCCCCACTCGATCAGCACTTGCTTGCCAGGGCAGTATGGCCGTGCCGCCGTC
>Ga0315338_1002713_pt1 | contig 16805 bp, 12 predicted proteins | sample ASW8metaG_FD_204518 | JGI IMG/M metagenome (GOLD analysis project Ga0315338, IMG submission 204518) | Ammonia-oxidizing marine archaeal communities from Monterey Bay, California, United States - ASW #8 | ecosystem: Environmental > Aquatic > Marine > Coastal | place: USA: California | collected... | reverse complement strand
GAAGAAGGGCGACGAGGTTCTCGGGAATCAGACGCGAGTTAAGGTGGTTAAGAATAAAGTCGCACCTCCATTTCGTCAGAGTGAGTTCGATATTCTCTACAATGAAGGCATCTCAAAAGAAGGCGAACTGATCGACATGGGTGTTGATCACGGGGTTGTAGAAAAATCCGGTGCCTGGTATTCCTATGGTGGTGACCGAATTGGTCAGGGCCGTGATAATGTGCGTCAGTTTTTGCGTGAGAATCCTGATATTGCCCAGGCGATAGAGCAGACGGTTCGCACTAATGTGGGGCTTCCACCGATCGACGAGGTGGCATTCAAACCTGCAGCATCCATCGATACTGCAGATGCGCCTGAAGCGGAGACTGCCGAAGCCTGATGCGGCAACTGGACGCGGATCCGGTGATCCGGGCCCGGGACACAGCTTTCCGTTTGCTGACCCGGCGCGAACACAGTTGTGCCGAACTCCATAACAAACTCACGGCACGGGGCTACGACAGTGATGTTGTGGGCGACCTTCTCGCTTCCCTGGCGGCGGAAGATTTGGTTTCAGACCACCGCTATGCACAAGCGCTTATGTCTCATCGTGTGAGTACTGGCTATGGTCCGCAACGGATCATTATGGAACTCAAAGATAAAGGCGTGTCAGCCGAAATTATTGAGCAGACACTGTCATCGGCCGAGGTAGCCTGGGACGAGTTGCTCCGTGTTCAACACAACCGAAAATTTGGAGGCTCTAAAGCAAGCAGTTTCAAGGAGTGGGCAAGACGGGCACAATACCTTGACCGGCGAGGTTTCAGTACCGATGCCATTCGTCGGGTCATGGGATCGTGGGACCATGCCACGTTGGCGCGAGACGATTCGGGTGTGGATATAAACGCATGAAAACCAGTGCTATTCGGCAGAAATTTTTAGATTACTTTGTGGCCAATGGTCACGAAGTTGTCGCTAGTAGCCCGCTGGTTCCACATAACGATCCTACTTTGTTGTTTACCAACGCGGGTATGGTGCAGTTCAAAGATGTTTTCCTGGGGCAGGACAGGCGATCTTACAATCGGGCGGTGACCTCCCAGCGCTGTGTTCGGGCGGGCGGTAAGCACAATGATCTGGAAAATGTGGGCTACACAGCGCGGCATCACACGTTTTTCGAGATGCTGGGCAATTTCAGTTTTGGTGATTACTTCAAGCGTGAGGCCATTGCCTTTGCCTGGGAATTGTTGACAGTCGGTTACGGTTTGCCGGAGGAAAAACTCTGGGTCACTGTTTTCGAGGATGACGATGAGGCGGCTGATCTGTGGTTACGCGATGTCGGCATCCCGGCCGAGCGATTTGCTCGAATCGGTGCCAGTGATAATTTCTGGGCAATGGGAGACACCGGCCCCTGTGGGCCCTGCAGTGAGATCTTCTATGATCATGGACCAGAGGTCGACGGCGGGCCACCCGGATCACCTGATGCAGACGGTGACCGCTATGTTGAGATTTGGAATCTGGTGTTTATGCAGTACAACCGTGATACCAGCGGTAAAGATGCCCCGTTACCCAAACCTTCAGTGGATACCGGGATGGGCCTGGAACGGTTGGCAGCGATTCTCCAGGGTGTACACAGTAATTACGAGACTGATCTTTTCCAGTCACTCATTCAGGCATCTGCCCAGATCGTGGGCACCGACGATACAAACCACAACTCACTCAAAGTGATTGCGGACCATATCCGTTCGACCGCTTTTCTCATTACCGACGGTGTAACACCTTCTAACGAGGGGCGGGGTTATGTATTGCGCCGAATAATCCGCCGCGCCATACGTCATGGACACCAATTGGGTGCGACTGAACCGTTTATGCATAAGCTGGTCACATCGTTAGTCGATCAGATGGGTGATGCCTATCCGGAACTTGTCGCAGATCAGTCTCGAGTTGAAGAGACCTTAAAGCTTGAGGGCGACCGGTTCGCCGACACGCTGGAGCACGGCATCCGGATACTGGATCAGGAAATTGGCAGCCTGTCGGGTTCAGTGCTCGCCGGCGATGTTGCTTTTCGCCTCTACGACACCTACGGCTTTCCCGTCGATCTCACGGCGGATTACTGCCGTGAAAAAGGACTTACTGTCGATATGACCGGCTTCGAACAGGCAATGTCTGAGCAGCGGGCACGGGCTCGTGCGGCCAGCCAGTTCCAGATGGCAGAGACGATCGAGGTCAGTGTCGAGCAAAGTACGACCTTCTCGGGCTATGAAGAATTACGAAGTAAAGCAACAGTGCTTGCACTGGTTGCCAATGGTGAGGAAGTTCAATCACTCGAAAGCGGGCAACAGTCGGCCGTGGTGCTTGATACGACCCCCGTGTATGCAGAAAGTGGTGGTCAGGTTGGCGATGTGGCTCGTATTGAGAGTAAAGGTGTCATGTTCGAAGTTGCCGGTGCCCATTATCTTGCCCATAAGGTAATTTCGCACGAAGGTGTGCTCACGCAAGGACATCTCGATGTGGGTCAGAGTGTCACGGTTAGTGTGGATCAACATGCGCGGGCAGCCACAGCGGCCAACCACTCGGCAACCCATCTTTTGCACGCCGCTTTGCAGCAGGTTCTGGGTAGTCATGTTCAGCAGAAAGGATCTCTGGTTGAGCCGCAACGTTTACGATTCGATTTTTCGCATAACGACGCGGTCACCAAAGACCAGCTTGAACACATCGAGATGCTGGTCAATACGCAGGTTCGAGCCAATGATGAGGTCATTACTGAAATCATGCCGCTGGATGATGCGCGTGAACAGGGTGCGGCCGCGCTCTTTGGTGAAAAATACGATGACGATGTACGTGTCGTCGACATGGGCGGATTCTCACTTGAGCTTTGCGGTGGCACACACGTTACCCGCACAGGCGATATCGGCTTGTTTCGGATTGTGTCCGAATCAGGAATTGCCGCTGGTATCAGGCGTATTGAGGCATTGGCTGGTGATGCTGCTTTGAAGTACGTCCTCGAGCAGAGTGCTTCCCTTGCTCGGGTCGCACGGCTCTTCAGAACCGGCCCCGGTGAGATTGAAGATAAGGCTAGCCAGATCCAGCGACGATTGAAGGAGCTTGAGCGCAAGGTTGAACAGCTACAAGCCCAACTTGCTACCGGGGGCAGTACCGACCAGCTCGACGAACAGATTCAGGAGGTCAATGGCACCAAACTACTGGTCGCACGACATGACGGTGTGACTGTGAAAGGGTTACGTGTCATGCTAGATCGGCTGCGTGACAAATTGGGCTCGGGTGTGGTGGTGATTGGTGGTGTGCATGAAGGGAAAGTAACGTTACTGGCGGGAGTCACCCGCGACCTTGTGGATACCTATCATGCTGGCCGTCTGGTATCTGTGTTGGCGCCGATGGTTGGCGGAAAAGGTGGCGGTAAAGCAGATATGGCCCAGGGTGGTGGCAGCGATGCCAGTGCATTAGATGCTGCACTGTCTGCTGTGCCAGACAAGCTGTCGCCTACAGAATGAAGTGCTTCAACCGCTCTGGTGCTGAATGGATCGACGACCTGATCCACTGATTCTTCCTAAACCCGCTGATTTGGCGCAATAATTAGCTCCGTATGGGCTCAGGGCTTTACCTCGCTCTGGAAAACCGCTTTAATTCGCGCCCCACTGTAAAGCACGCGCCTAGTTCTGATGCCTCTAATCGTAGAAAAATACGGCGGTTCTTCTGTTGGTACGTCCGAACGGATTCGCGCAGTTGCAGATCGCGTGGCTGCATCGCACCGTGCCGGTGATGACTTGGTTGTCGTGCTCTCCGCTATGGCAGGAGAGACAAATCGGTTGCTGGAGCTCGCACGTGATATCGATCCAGAGGCGGATGCCCGCGAAACTGATGTGCTGATATCCACTGGTGAGCAGGTCACTATTGCCCTGTTGAGCATGGCGCTTCACAAACTTGACGTACCGGCGCGGTCCTATACCGGAGGACAGGTCCGAATACTGACCGACAATGTCCACGGTAAAGCCAGAATTCTAGATATCGATGCGGACATGGTGCGGACCGACATTGAACAACGTAATGTCGTGGTGGTTGCTGGTTTCCAGGGCGTAGACCGGGAAGGCAATATCACCACGCTGGGCAGAGGTGGTTCGGATACGACCGCTGTCGCGATGGCAGCGGCGCTAAAGGCTGATGAGTGCCGTATCTACACCGACGTAGACGGTGTCTATACCGCTGACCCAAGAATCGTTCCCGAAGCCAGACGTCTGGAGCAGATTACCGTGGAAGAGATGCTGGAATTATCCAGCCTGGGCGCCAAGGTTCTTGAGACACGTTCGGTAGAGTTCGCCGGCAAGTACAAGGTGCCGCTCAGGGTTTTGTCTTCGTTCGAGTCGGGCAAAGGCACGCTGATAACATATGAGGTAAACAAGATGGAACAGCCCTTAATTGCAGGAATAGCCTACAACCGGGATGAGGCAAAACTCACGATACGTGGCGTACCGGACCAACCTGGCGTAGCTTCTACAATATTCGGTCAGATTTCCGACGCACATGTGAATGTAGATATGATTATTCAGAACGTCGCCCAGGATGGGACGACAGACCTAACATTTACGGTTAATCGCAGTGAATATCCACACGCACGGTCGATTCTGGAGAAGATTTCTGCCGAGCTAAAAGCACGAGAAGTCGTCGGGGATGATCAACTGGCAAAAATTTCCATAGTCGGTGTGGGTATGCGCTCACATGCGGGGATAGCGTCGACCATGTTTGAGGCTATGGCGACCGAGGGAATTAACATCGAATTGATTTCAACATCAGAGATCAAGATTTCAATCGGTGTGGCTGATCGTTACGTTGAACTTGCTGTACGTGCATTGCACAAGGCCTTTGGTCTGGAGGTCGACACACATGAAGAGATCCTGGACGCAACCGCGGCCGACTGAACTCAATAAGTCGAACAGTTGGAATCTGTGATGACTATTGATTACGAATCATCTTAGGGAGACAGCATGTTGATATTGACCCGTCGGGTGGGTGAGGCGATGAAACTGGATGAAGAAATTACGGTTACAGTACCAGGTGTGCGAGGCAATCAAGTGCGAATCGGCATCGATGCGCCCAAGTCAGTCGCTATTCAACGCGAAGAGATCTATAGCACTGCTGTAACCGATCGAACCCCGAAAATTGGAGACGAGTTATCAGACATTCAGGGCGAATGCTGAGTCATGTTCTCGCTTTAATTATCGTTTCTCACCTAGGCTATGGTATAGTGGGTTGACTCAGATAAATGGTCGCCGAAGACGGCGATTCGTACCCACCACCTCCTCATAGAGAGATCGTTTTTGACAGAATCATTATCACTCACCGGTGAAATGATCGCGGTGATGTTGATTCTCGGCCTTACCATCTTTCTGTTTGTTTCCGAAGTTGTCCGTGTTGATGTCGCAGCTGTTTCAATTATGGTGCTGTTGGGATTGACCAGTTTGGTCCCGGGTTACAGCGGTCTCGTTCCACTAGAACGCTTGTTTGACGGATATTCGAGTAACGCAGTGATCTCGATTATTGCGGTGATGATCATCGGTGCCGGGCTTGATAAAACAGGAATCATGAGTCAGTTAGCCGGCAAGATCCTCAAATACGGTGGCGAGGCGGAAGTTCGAGTGATCAGCATCATCTCTGTGACTGCAGGTGTGATATCGAGTTTTATGCAGAATATAGGGGCAGCAGCACTGTTTTTACCTGTCGTTACACGTATTGCAAGACGTGGAAACCTGCCAATCTCAAGACTGCTCATGCCTATGGGCTTTTGCGCAATTCTTGGTGGAACGATCACCATGGTTGGGTCTAGTCCGCTTATCTTACTCAACGATCTGATCGAGTCATCAAACTCCACACTGCCAGATGGTGTCACACCTATGGTGACCTTCTCTCTGTTTGCAGTAACACCTATCGGTCTCGCCCTTGTAGTTGCGGGTATTCTCTATTTTGTGGTTTTGGGCCGTGTTGTTTTACCCGTGGTTAAAGATAAACCACAAGAGTCAGGCAGTACGCTCCAATATTTTCGTGAGGTATACGGTATTCAAGGTGAGGTCTACGAAGCTCGGGTAGCAGCGGACAGTCCATTGATTGGTGGGACCATTTCAGAAATTGAAGAGGGTGGAAGGGACGGCTGGATAGTTGCCGTTCGAAACCGTGATGACATCCGTGTGGCTCCTCGCGGAGATACTGAACTGCACTATGGGACTGAAGTGGCCATCATGGGTCGGCAGGCTGCTGTTGAGCGTTTTTGTCGGGCAAATGGACTAGATCTGAAACGACAAACCGAAGTTTTCACAGAGATATTGAGTACGACAGCTGCGGGCATTGCTGAAGTTGTCATGCCGCCAGACTCTGGTTTTATCGGTAAGACTCTCAAAGATGTCAGCTTAAGACAACGTTATGGGGTAACAGCGTTAGCTGTGTTCAGGATCAACGAGGTAATTGATGTAGACCTGGCCGATTTAGCACTCCAGGCAGGCGATACACTTGTATTACATGGTCGCTGGCGAGATTTCGCTCTGTTCTCCGGCAGTCGAGACGTTGCTGTCGTGACAGATATGCCCAGAGACGACACTCGACCCGAGAAGCTAGGGTTTGCTGCGTTCGCTTTTCTATTGGCGCTAGGATTGATTTTGTTTAGCGATATGCGGCTGTCGGTAGCGCTAATGACAGGAGCGGTGTTAATGATTCTGACTGGTGTGCTGAGGATTGAAGAGGCCTATCACTCCATCGGTTGGCAAAGCGTTTTCCTACTGGCAAGCCTGATTCCTCTGGGTCTAGCGGTCGAAGTCACAAGCACTGCGGCCTGGATCGCGCAGCAGACATTGATTTTGTTGGGCGATGTGCCATTGTGGGTATTGCAGGCAGCGCTTGCGGTCCTTGCTACAGTCTTTACGTTGGTAATGTCTAATGTCGGAGCGACAGTCCTGTTGGTACCGTTGGCTATCAATATAGCGCTGGGCGTGGGCGCAGATCCGGCAATATTTGCGTTGACTGTTGCGCTGGCAACCTCCAACTCGTTTCTAATTCCAACCCATCAGGTCAATGCGCTGATCATGGGTCCCGGTGGCTACCATGTGAGGGATTTTGTCCGCGCCGGTGGCGTGATGACGGTGCTCTTTCTGGTGATCATGATGGTGATGCTGAATCTGGTTTTTTAGATTGATATAGTTTTAATTTGTGCTATTGATGTGTCGATGTATTGGTTATCACTTAAGAGCAAAATTCCTCTGGAGCGGGGTCTTATCTCTCTCAGAGATGTCCACTGATACACCATTTAAGATCCAGACTTACCTGAAACGTTCACATTGACTATAATTTTGGTGTCGGTCCCACGTTCTGAAAGAGCGTGAAAAGTTACGAATGTTTCGACCTGGAGAGGTGGCCGAGCGGCTGAAGGCGCTCCCCTGCTAAGGGAGTATGGGGTTTATAGCTCCATCGTGGGTTCGAATCCCACCCTCTCCGCCATTCATCAATCTATGTGGATTGCATTACGATGTAAGGTTTGTGCACCGCTAGAGCATGTGAAACCACATGCTAAACTTGTTTTCCAAGAGGTATCAATACGCGCCCGTAGCTCAGTTGGATAGAGTGCGTGGCTACGAACCACGAGGTCGGGAGTTCGAATCTCTCCGGGCGCGCCATAAAATCAAGCACTTACAGCGATCATAAAAATACAACTGCCCCATAAATTTCCATCTGCCCCATGTAGAACACCAAATCGGTTGCAAATTGGTGGTGTGGTGACCATCAATGGGTCTGTAATTCCTCATGTGAGGCGCATTGTAAAGGGCAGTGCGCATCGGGGTACGCTAATAGCCCCAAGCGCTTGGGTAAAACTGTAAAGGCGCAATTATTGGCCCATGCAACCGACCTATCTCTCCGATGCATCCAAATCTGATACCTGAGCCCTCCACGATGGCTGCCATCGTTACCTAAACTAGTAGACAATGTCATAAATTTTAGAGCGATGTTTTAAACGTCCCTAATTATTGCTATAGAGTCGAATTATGTCTTCAAAGCACTTGGTGATTTCAGGAAGATAGTCGTCAGTGAAGGCGTGTCGATCTTCTAGAACGCTGAAAAAACTAATGGCGGTGCCAGTGTCTGGATCAGCCAGCATGAACTGTCCTCCATATCCCCCATGACCAAGCCATCTACCATTCGTAAACGTCGCGTTGCTATAACCGTAGGATCGGCTCTTAGTCCCTTTGGTTCCTCGCCCATTTCGCGTTTCTTGAATGAATTGTGCGCTACCTACATTGTTTCCGCTTATTCCTTTTCCATTTCGTGCGAATAGTAAGCCGTATCTCGCCATATCTCGAGCCGTCATGCAGGCCCCACCAGCAAATTGTGGAATACCATCGCAATCCAAACCAATGTGATACGTACCCTCAATTCCAGTAGCCTCAATAATCTCAATGAGAAACTCTATTAGGGAGCGTCCGGTTGCAGTTTCGGCGATCCATCCTAAGATATCGGTGTTTGGGGAGCGATATTCTGTATAGCCAGTTGTATTGACGACATTATTACTAACGAGTGAAGCGGCAAACTCCCGACTACTAAATTGCTGCTCTCCTTCAGGGGGTAATCTCCAGCCTAAAGCTATTTCTTCGCGATTGTAGCCAACTGGTGCGCCCACCTGCGTATCATGTTCATAAGACGCATCATAGTTTTCGTCGAAATTGTTTATCACATCCATATCAAGAACTTGTTGAACGGTAGCCTCAGCATAACCTGATCCTATTTTTGGCAGGTAATGTTTAACTTTTTTGCCGAGATCGATTAGTTCGTTCTCGACTAACCCACCGATCACCAGGTTCATCGCACTTTTGCTAATCGATTGCATGCTATGACACTGTCCTGGTGCAAAGTCCGGCGCATAAGCCTCAAACAATACCGTAGCATCCTGTACAACCACCATAGCGGAGAAATAGGTTGTCCCTGTGATTCTACGAACTTCAGGCATGTCACCAATTCGACGATCTATTCTCTTGGTAAGAGGCAAAACACGGGGCGCACGAATACCAATGCTATATCGCATAGTGGTTTGGAAATTGTGAAATGCCCTACGCCTGTTGTCAGGCAGATTCCAATTCGGCTTATCGTCCTTGACTACAACGAGATCCGGATTTGGGATAGTTAGGGTAGCTGGCTCAAACTGAATATCTGGTTTAGGCATTGGATGTCACCGAGGTGAATGTAATACGAGTCGACTGGAAGAATTGAATTAAACCAAGCAAGAATGTCTACGTTAACCTTAAGAATATAGACTGGTCATGAGGTTGCGTCACTCAAAATCATACATAATATTATCGCCTAGAACATCAATAGGCGTTCAGGTGAGAGTTTTTTGATCGTGGTTAAATTTCAAGAATGAGGGGAAGCCCATGTCGGCAAAAGACCTAAACTATTTATCCGCAATAGAAGTATGCAGCCTGTATAGATCACGCGAATTATCACCAGTCGAGTCGCTCGAAAGTTTTATTCAGCGTGCTGAGGAAATTGATGAGACAGTAAATCCATTTACTGATAAGTATTTTAGTGAAGCACGAATTCGAGCGAAGAAATCGGAAGAACGATACATCAAGGGGAACGCGCGTCGTCTTGAGGGTGTACCCTTACTGATAAAGGATAGTTCTTCGATAAAAGGCATAAGAGCTACCGCAGGCTCATTGAGAAATGCCAATAAGATTGATCAGCACACTGATCCCTCAGTAGAGCGATTGATGAGAGCCGGTGCAAATTTCTTTGCACGTTCTACTTGCCCAGAGTTTTGCTGGTTATTCGCATGTCATTCAAGAATGTGGGGTGTCACACGAAATCCGTGGCGATTGGACATTACACCCGGCGGGTCCTCTGGCGGATCAGCAGCAGCCTTGGCTGCCGGAGCTACTACTATAGCCACTGGAGGCGATGGTACGGGCTCGATACGGCAACCCGCCGCACAATGTGGGATCGTTGGATACAAATCACCTTACGGTCGAAACCCGCTCGACCGATATTCTTCTTTCGATACGTATCTAAATGTTGGGCCGATGACGCGTTCAGTGGCCGACGCTGCACTCATGCAAAACATCATGTCGGGACCACATCCACTCGATCACAACACCTTGCAAAACAAAATTAATATTCCTCAGGAGCTTGGCGATGTTCGAGGTCTAAGAATTGCTTATTCAATTGATCTTGGGCATTACGTAGTGCATGACGACGTACGTCGGGAAACCATCGAAACTCTTAGTACGCTTCAGGACGCTGGTGCCGAAATAACGGAGATCAAGATTGATTGGGCCAGTGAGGCGATAAAGCTCGCACATTTTAGTGCAGAGTTTTTATTCGCCGGTGTGGTGCGTAAAGCTTTAGTTGACCACGCAGATAAGATGAGTGATTACGTGCCTCAGTTATATGAAACGGCCTCCTCAGTTACCGAAGATGACTACCGGCGTTCTCTAGTAATTGCTGGGGAATTGTGGCACGACCATATGGGGCCACTATTTAAACAGTACAACGCTTTAATCACACCAGGCGTTTCTAGCCCAGAAGTGCCTGCTACAAACTGGCAAAAAGACAAAATTTTAGTGAATGATGAAGAAGTCACTGATACTGATACCGCGATGACGGCGCTATTTAACATGTTCAATCGTTGCCCGGTTTTGAGTGTGCCGGCAGGCATGACAGACAATGGGCTCCCAGTGGGCATACAAATAGTTGGCAGACCTTATGATGATGTCACGACTTTTCAAATTGGGCAGGCAGTAGAAAAACATAGACCATGGTCAAGCAGACGCCCGTGCATCTAGCTCGTTAAGCTATGGATCCACCGTCTACTGGTAAAGTGATTCCATGGATATGTTTGGCATTGTCCGATGCAAGAAACAAGATGGCACTTGCCACATCTTCAGTTGATGCTAGCGTATTGTTAGCTGCATCGGAGGCCCATAACCTTTTGCCATCGGCGATATCTAATCCAAAAGCGGTTGCCTCTGCGGCTAACATTGGCGTGTCAACGGCACCCGGACAGACGGCATTTATTCGAATTTTTTCTTTTGCGTGATCAATGGCCATCGAACGAGTTAGTTGTATAACAGCCCCTTTTGATGCACAGTAAGCAGCTGAGTTTTCTGCACCGACAAGGCCCCATGTAGATGCGACATTGACAATGATGCCGCCCTCATTCTGTATCATTAAGGGGATCACAGCTCGACATAAATAAAATATCGCGTTGAGGTTTACGGACATTGTATTTTCCCAAGCTTCGTCTGTTGTCTGGGGCACAGTGCCATGCAGTGCGACACCAGCGCTGTTGACTAAAATGTCTATAGTCCCGGTAATTTCGATTACTCTTGTGATGAGTGACTGTGCCTCCTGTCTATTCCTTAGGTTGGAACAAACGTATAGGTGTCCAGTACCCGGCAGTCTCTTTATTATCTCGTCGCCTTTTACTGAATTTCGTCCAGTGACCGCTATTTTTGCACCTTTAGAAGCGAGGATTTCTGCAGTCTTCTCGCCTATCCCTGATGTGCCACCTGTTATGAGCACAATTTTGTTCTCAAACATAAAAAACTCCATTAGAGTAGATAGAATTGGACAGAAAATTAGATAGACTTAGAAGCATAACCTGCAAACAATCTATTTTTCTATGAATAACCCTAGTTCAACAATGCAGTCCGACGCATACGATAGTCTCTACCATGTGCCAGTGCCGGACAAAAACTCAATTGAAAATTTTCCCTCTTATACCCTTGGCGCGGACTTCTCAGTTCCTGAATTGGCTATTACTCAATTGGAGAAGGACGGCGTAGTTTGCTTGCGAAATGTGCTTGATCTTGACACCGTAAATGCGCTACGTGATGAGGCAGACTCGGCGGTAGCTAATCCAAGTGAGCATGCGAGATTTGTCAGTGGTGAGAAAAGTGCAAAAATATTTTACTATGAATTTAACTTGTGGCGACGTCATCCGATTGTGCGGTCAGTGACATTTGATAGTCATATTGTTGATATAGCTGCAAAATTAATGCGATCAGAAACAGTCACACTTTACTACACTAATACCTTTGTTAAAGATCCGGGAACCGCTACCAAAGTGACACCCTGGCATGAAGATCGATCCTACTCAAGATTTGTTGGTAACAATGTCATTAATATGAATATTTCATTTGACTATATGCCTTCTAATACAACCCTAAAATTCAAACAAGGATCCCATAAACGTGAAGACCCAGTATCAATCGGTCCAACATTTGTACCAGGGGTTGAGTATCGTGACTCAATGCCCAATCAGGTGCCAATGCCATCACAAAGCGAACTAGAGGCACGTTTCAATACGCTCTATTGGGAAGTCAATCCCGGTGATGCTTTGGTGTTCTACCAGCGGACAATCCATGCAGGACCAGGTAATACATTACCCACACGTCGGCACTCAACCGCATTTAACTTTGCAGGAGATGGTGTCACCTATGATGCTCGAGAAGGTTTTATAGATTCGCCAGATGTCGACCCCGATCTTCAGCACGGCGATTTTCCCGCGGGTCGAGTCTTCCCAAAGTTAAAATAGATATTACCTTTGGACAATTGATATGAATCAGGATGTAGCCGAACTGCCGAGCTATGAATTCGAGTCAATCTCAGTTCCGCCATCTGACGCGATAGAGGCATATGAGCGCGATGGTGTCGTATCGTTACGTGGAGCGTTTAGCGAGGAGTGGATAGCATTGCTTGCCCATGGTATGCAGATAGCAATAAGCGATAGTTTAAAACGGGATACGGCATTTAATATATCCACGCCTGGTGAGCCCGGTTTTTTCTTTTACGATACATTTATGTGGCAACGAATTAACCAATTCAAGAGATTTGTGTTTGAATCAAATGTTGCCGATATAGCAGCCAATGTTATGCGCTCCAAGGGGCTGATTTTTTATTTTGATTTCATGTTAGTAAAAGAACCCGGTACCAGTAGCAAAACACCTTGGCATTATGATGAGGCCTATTGGCCTATTAAGGGTAATCAAATTTGCAACTTATGGATTGCTCTAGATCATATTCCAATCGAAACAGCACTTCGCTTTGTCATTGGATCACACCGTTGGGCGAAATCCTATAATCCTGTCCACTTCGATCCTGACATGTGCTACGCTGATTTACCGAATATCCCGCCGATGCCTGATTGGGATGTTGAGCCAGGAGATCATGAAATTGCCTTTGCGCCAATGGATCCAGGTGACTGCCTAGTATTTAATCGGCGAACCTTTCACAGCGCACCTGGAAATAGTCTGAAAACGTCAAGTAGAAGGGCGCTCGCAACCCACTGGATTGGGGATGATGTGACCTATAACAATAAGGTGCACGAAACTGATCCACCGTACCGAGGAGAGGGGTTAGTCCACGGAGGCAGTATGGAATGTGCGACGTTTCCCCGAGTCCGCTAGCAATTAGTTCAATAGTGAGGCGGAAATTGACGACATAGTTGTGGCAATTGCAACTAAGAACTTCGACTACGTGATTGTTGGTGGTGGTACTGCGGGGTGTGTCCTAGCCTATCGATTAAGTGAGTCTGCATCCAATACAGTACTGCTAATCGAAGCGGGGCCACCTATATCGGGGTTGATGTCAAAAATACCTGCAGCGCTAGATTTTGCCCTACATGACGACCGTTTTAATTGGAACTATGTCACTGATCCAGAACCCTATATGGGCAATCGGAGAATGTCTTGCCCAAGAGGTCGCGCACTCGGGGGCTCTTCCAGTATCAATGGCATGCAATTTGTACGTGGAAATCCTAACGACTTCGATAGGTGGGCATCGAATGGATTGCCTGCCTGGAATTACTCAAACTGTCTACCTTACTTTAAGCGCATGGAATGCTTTCAGCGTGGTGGCGATGATTATCGTGGTGATCAAGGCCCTCTTCATGTTAGTCCTGCAACCATCCAAACACCTCTAGACCAAGCATTTTTTGACGCGGCTCTTCAAGCCGGCCATGGCTACAGCGACGATAACAACGGATTCCGCCAGGATGGTTTCGGTCTTTCAGATAAAAATACCTATCGGGGCAGACGGTGGAGTGCTTTTGATGCTTACCTTAAGCCAGCGCTGGTGCGTGACAATCTTCACGTTGAGACAGATTGCCTAACTCATCGAATTATTTTTGATAATAATTCAGCAATCGGAGTTGAATACGATTCAAGAGGCGAACTAACACAAGTTTATGCAGAGAAAGAGGTGTTACTTAGCGCGGGTTCTATTAATTCACCTCAGCTATTGATGTTGTCAGGTGTCGGAGATGCTGAACAATTAGATCGCCACGGACTACCTTTGGTTAAGCATTTGCCAGGTGTTGGAAAAAATCTCCAAGATCATTTGGATCTAAGAGTCCAAGTGAAGTGTAAGCAACCGGTCAGTCACTACCCATCATCGATTGGTATAGGGCGAGTTACAGCTGGCTTAAAATGGCTCGTTGCCCGTTCCGGAGTTTGTGCGACTAACTTGCTGGATGTGGCTGGATATATCTGTAGTCGGGCAGAGTTAGAATTTCCGAATATCCAGTCTACTTTTATGGCGATCGCCGCCAGCTATGATGGATCACAGTCATTTGCTGGTCATGGTTATCAGGCACACATCGATTTAATGAAACCGACAAGCCGAGGTTCAATAAACCTGCAGTCGGCTAACCCAAAAGACGCCCCCTCAATTTTGTTTAATTATCTTCAGACCGAGGAGGATCGTCGAGTGGCGATCGAAGGGTTTAAGTTAACTAGGGCATTGTTAGCGCAACAATCGTTTGACAAATTCAGAGATGGTGAGTTATTACCTGGTAGTAGTGTAAACACAGATGAAGAAATCTTGGCATGGGCAAAAGTGAGCGGTGAAACCGAATATCATCCCACCAGCAGTTGTTCGATGGGGTTAAGCGATGACGACGTGGTTGATGGCGATTTGAAAGTTCACGAAATAGATAATCTTAGAGTGGTGGATGCCTCCATAATTCCCGAAATCGTGACCGCTAATACTCACGCAACAACGCTGATGATCGCCGAAAAAGCTGCAGATATTATTTTAAACAATTCTGCACTTACTCCACTCTCAGTGCCTGTATTTAGGAAATAGCCGCCCAGCTTGCTAATTAAGTGGGGCTCATTAATTGGTTTCAACAATCCAAGTTTCTTGGATAATGACAGCAGTAGCTATGGTCTTTGGTGACGTTTTTTGAAAATGGAAACTTAGCGTCACAATTGTTTCCGACGAAGGGGCACCGTGGATGGAACTCGCAACCTTGCGGCCGGTTGAGCAAACTTGGGACTTCACCTTCTAGTTCGATCCTGTCAATTTGCGCATCCGGATCGGGCTCCGGGTTGGCCGACAATAAGGCCAAGGTGTACGGATGAACCGGACTATCAAATATCGCTTTGGTTGGGCCTTGTTCGATGATTCTCCCGAAATACATTATTCCCATACGATCTGTAATATGCCTCACGATATTGAGATTGTGTGTAATGATGAGAATAGAAAGTCCAATTTGGTGTTGAAGCTTATTCAGAAGATTTAATATTTCACCTTGTACCGAGACGTCTAATCCCGCTGTTGGCTCGTCAGCAATGATCAGCCGAGGATTTAATGCTAGTGCTCTAGCGACCCCAATGCGTCTTGCCTGACCTCCACTCAGTTGATGGGGGTATCGGTTAGCAAAATCATAACTCAGACCTACCATTTCGAGCAGGCACCTTACTTCAGACTCGAAATCACAATCTTTTTGGTTATGAATCTTGAAAGGTTCTGCTAGGAGAGAATAGATGCTCATTCGCGGGCTTAAAGACCCTACAGGATCTTGAAACATAGCGCCAATGGTACGTCGAATCTTTTTCATTTCTAGGGTTGATCGCCCTATCAACTCATCACCATCATATTGAATACTGCCTTCTTGAGGTTTTAGTAGACCGATAATTGAACGAGCAAGTGTAGTCTTACCTGATCCGCTCTCTCCAATTAGACCGTAGGTTTCTCCTTCTTTAATTTCCATCGAGACTCCATTTACCGCATCTACAAATGGGTCTGACACGCCGTTAAGGATAGCCCTAGCTGTTGAAAGGGTTCGGAAACGTACACGAACGTCGGTCAATTCGAGTAGAGAATTCAAGATATTTTCTGTTGGGCTAAAACAGGACAACGAATCCAATGTCCTGGTTCAATCTGCTCAATTTTCGGTTGGGAACGTTGACAGCTATCAAACCTATGGTCGCAACGATCAAAAAAAATACAACCGCTCGGTAACTCGTCTAATTTGGGAACCTCGCCAGGTATGGTCGGTAGAGAATGGGTGGTCTGGGCGATACTCGCTGGGTCACATTCCAGTAACTTTTGAGTATAGGGGTGTGAAGCTCTGTGAAAAATGTCTCTAACAGAGCCTTGTTCTACTACCTCGCCACCATACATCACAACAACATAGTCACATAGTTCAGCGATTACTCCCAAATGGTGTGAAACAAACAGTATTGAACAACCCATGTTCTGCTGTAATTCATTGAGTCGACGAATAATCTGTACTTCAAGTGTCGCATCGAGAGCTGTGGTGGGCTCGTCTGCTATTAGCAAGGTCGGTTCAACTTGTAGCGCCATTGCGATCGCTATACGTTGTCGCATACCACCTGAGAACTGGTGTGGGTAATCGTTGAACCGTGTTTCCGGATCCGGAATACCGACTCGGCTCAGCATATTAATAGATCGGGCGCGCTTCTCATCTCTACTACTGGCGTTACGATATTGAATATCAATCATTTGTGTGCCAATTGATAGGATAGGGTTAAGCGCGGTCA
>Ga0315338_1002712_pt1 | contig 16811 bp, 15 predicted proteins | sample ASW8metaG_FD_204518 | JGI IMG/M metagenome (GOLD analysis project Ga0315338, IMG submission 204518) | Ammonia-oxidizing marine archaeal communities from Monterey Bay, California, United States - ASW #8 | ecosystem: Environmental > Aquatic > Marine > Coastal | place: USA: California | collected... | reverse complement strand
GGCGAATACATCGTCAACGTCCACATGTACGGCCCGGTACCGCCGGGCATGATCGTGCCGGCGACTGTCGTCGTCAGTATTCGCAAGGACCTCGAACAGACGAAACAGATCCTGCAAACCAAGGTCAATCTCAAGCGCCGGCATCAGGAAGAAACTGCCTTCCGCTTCCGCCTGACCGGCAAGGGTGAGCTGGTCGAAGACAGCGTCACGACACTGCGGCGGCGTCTTATCACGGAACCGATGTGATGGAATTTCTGATCTATTTCTTCGCGGCGACGGTCGCCCTGTTCGCACTATTGACGGCGATCGCAATCTGGTCACCGCGAAAGACCGTAATACGAGTCGCCGCCCTCGTTTCGGCCGCGCTACTGATGCCGCTCGGCTATGTCGAACTGACCGAGTTGTTGAGCCGGCCGAAACCGATCGATTTCGAATGGTTCGAGCGCGAAGCGCTGAGCGCCGTCGTCCTCGGTGTCAGCTTCGAGGAAGGAGAATCGATCTATTTGTGGCTGCAGCTCGAAAGCTCACCCGAACCGCGCTATTACACCTTGCCTTGGCGGCAAGAGTTGGCGGAGCGTCTTGAGCAGGCCGTCGACGACGCAACGGCACGCGGCTCGACGGTCACGATTGCGACGCCCTTCTCGCCCAAATCGCTGGAAGAACTCGGCAACCTCAACATCGAGATCATTCCCCCGCCGGTGCCGCCGACCAAGATGCCGCCTTTCGAGAAACCGCAAGTCCCGGATCCCAGGCAGCGGAATATTTGAACGACACCATCGCCGGTAAAAATTACGCGACTTTTTTCTTCCGTTTCGGCTTGCGCAACCGCGATCGCCGCAACTCGCCCGCCTGTTCCAAAATTGGATAGGCGACCGACGTCAGATGGCTGTTGATGCGTTTCAAATCGCGCAAAATATCCAGATGCAGCGACGACGACTCGATGCTTTCACGCAAACCGTGGCGCAGCCGGTCGTGGTGGCTTTCAGCGGCTTCCCTCTCCGCATCGCGAAAATGCGTCTTCTCCGATAACAGCTGACGTGCCAGATCACGGTCGCCGCTGACGAACACATTCATCGCGAGCTGCAAATTTTCCTCGACGCGGCCATGCAACGACACGATGTCCGCAAGCCCATCATCGGAAAACTGCAGGTCGTACTTGATCTTTTTCGACGCCAGTTCGAGCAGGTTCTTGTCGATGATATCGCCGATATGCTCCAGGTTCGTCGTGAATGACATGATATCCGCGCAGCGGCCGCTCTCCTTCTCGTCCAACACTTCGCGGCTGATTTCCGTCAGGTAGAGTTTTATCGCTTCGTGGAGGTCGTCGACCGTATCGTCCATCCGCGCGATCGTCGCAATTTGTGACTTTTCACCCTCACGAAATACGGTAATCACGTCGCGCAGCATGATCTCCAACGTGTCGCCCATTCGCAACGTTTCGCGTGCCGCCGAGGCGAGCGCGGTCGTCGGCTGGCTGACGATGTAAGGGTCGAGGTAGCGTGGCGCCGAGTCGCTCGTCGCTGCTGCCTCGTCCGGAATAAATCGCTTTGTCAGTCGCCCGACAACGCCCGTCAAACCGATGAAGATCACCGCGAGACCGAGATTAAACGCGGTGTGAAAATTAACGACCTGGCGAAGTGGTTCGGCTTCGATCCTGGGAAGGTACAAGGTGATCTCGCCGAGAAACGGCAGCAACAGCAAAACACCCGCCAATTTGAAAATCGCATTGCCTAAAGCGACCCGACGCCCAGGCGGCTGCGCGTGGAGCGTGGCCAAAATTGCCGGCATCGCACCACCGAGATTGGCGCCAAGGACAAGTGTAAACGCAAGGGGAAGAGAGATTACAGCGCTACCGACCAGGGACACGATCAACAATACGATGGCCAAGCTGGAATGGGCCAGCCACGTCAGCAGGGCCGCGACGAGAATCGCCAGAAGCGGTTCCCCGGCCAGCGCGGTGAAGATCGTCCGCACCGTCTCGGATTCGCGCATCGGTGCGGAACCGCCGACGATCAGCCCGAGTGCCAGGAGCATCAATCCAAGTCCCAGCACGATCCGGCCGAAATTTCGGGCACGCTTTCCGGAAGTCGCGTAGAAAAAGACGACGCCCACCAATATCAAGACCGGCGAGACCCATGAAACATCGAAACTGAACAGCTGTGCGACGAGCGTCGTTCCGACATCCGCCCCCAACATAATCGCCAACGCAGGCGCCGCGGCGACAAGGCCGTGACCCGCAAAAGACGCTGTCATCAGACAGGTCGCCGTACTGCTCTGCAGTACGGCTGTTACGCCCAATCCCGCGCCGAACGCGGCAAATCGGTTTCCAAGATAACGGCCAAGTATGCGACGCAGCTCGCTGCTGTAGGCCCTCGTCACGCCCGTACGCACCATGCGCATGCCCCACAGGAGCAAGGCAATCGCGCCCAGTAAATTTAACAGAACCGCAGTCGCTGAAATGCTGCTACACCCCTCTCAACAGTGCCCGGTATGAGCGTTCGAGCTCAGTATAGCCCGGTTTGGCGGAATGGTTGATGTTCCTGTTACATCCTCAAACTTGCACGACCTTGAACAGCCGTTTAACGGTTCCAATCGATAAGCCTCCCGGGTAGCGGTCGTTTCGAACAATCGCGCGCGCCTGCGGGCGGAAACAGTGAGTGCGAAAATTGATGGAAGTCCTGTTCCTCGTCCTCGGCCTCGCGCTTCTGATCCTCGGCGGCGAGTTCGCCCTGCGTGGCGCGATCGGATTGGCCCGCAGCTTGGACATCTCTCCCGCTGTGATCGGTTTGACGGTGATGGGGTTTGGCACTTCCGCGCCGGAGTTGGTCGTCACCGTGCAGGCTGTGCTGGCCGATAGCGCGGACATCGCGATCGGCAACGCGATCGGCAGCAATATCGCGAACACAACACTGATCCTCGGCGCCGGCGCAGTCATACGACCGCTGAGTTGCGATCCGCGCGCCGTGCGGCGCGACGGCACGATCATGATGCTGGCCACGCTCCTGCTGTGCCTTCTGGGTCTGACCGGTGGAATCCACGCGTGGCAGGGCGTCACCATGCTTGGATCGCTCGCGTCGTTCATGTGGTGGAGCTATCTGCAAGACAAGCGCCACCATGACGCAACAGCCGAGTTGCACGAAGAAGTTTCCGAAGAAACCAGCGGCATTCCGCAAAGCAGAATGGTTGTGATATCCTACATCGTCTGCGGATTTGCCGGACTTGCCTTTGGTGCTTCCTTGCTGGTCGATTCCGCTGTCACGCTCGCGCAGGCGGCGGGCATCTCGCAATCGATAATCGGTCTGACCCTGGTGGCCCTCGGCACTTCGTTGCCCGAATTGGCCGCCACCATCGTGGCGGCGTACCGGGGCCACACGGACATCGCGATCGCGAACGTTCTAGGCAGCAATGTCTTCAATATTCTGGGCGTGCTCGGCACTGGCGCGCTCTTCGGACCGCTGCCGTTTACCGGCCAAATCGTCACCGTCGATCAATGGATCATGCTCTCCGCCGCGATCGTTTTACTACCAATCATGATCACCGGTTGGCGCGTTTCGCGGCTAGAAGGTGGCGCGCTACTCGCCGCCTACGCGATCTATATCGGCAGCGTGACGATACGACTCTAACTTACTGCAAAGACTCGTGATTCGGCCTTTGCGAAGGCCCGCCAGAGTGCTATCCATGAACCATAAAAATGAATTCAGGACGCTCGATTCTTACGAGGGCGGCCTTACCGGTTTGGCCGGTTGACGCAGGCGCCACCTCCATGGTCACAGGGATATGACAGGGGGCGAAATTTAAGGAAACGAGCCCCGCGCAACCGGTCAAAACCCCTTCAGCGGCATCGAAATCAGGAGCGCCGAATTGTGATCCTACCCCGCGTCATGGGCCATCGGGGCGCCGCCGGTTATGCACCGGAAAACACACTTGCTTCGATGCAGACCGCGGCACGCCTTGGCGTCCGCTGGGTCGAGTTCGACGTGCATCTTTCTTCAGACCGAGTACCGGTTCTGTTGCATGACGATACGCTGGACCGGACGACCGACGGTACCGGGCCGGTCGACGGACTCACTGCCGCCGGTCTAAGCGGCCTCGATGCCGGCCAATGGTTTTCGGACGCATTTACCGGTGAAGCGCTTCCGACATTGGCGGAAACGATCCAGTTGCTCGGATCGCTCGGCATGGGTGCGAATGTCGAGATAAAGCCCTCGCCTGGCCGGGAATCGGAAACCGGTTCGGTGGTTGCCCGTATGTTGCGGGAGCAGTGGCCCTCCGCACTCCCGCCGCCGATGGTATCCAGTTTCAAGACGATATCACTCGCCGCCGCACGCGAAGCCGCACCGAACATCGCGCGAGCGCTGCTGGTGCCAAAGATCGGTCGGAATTGGGACCAAGACATGCGCGACCTCGGCTGCGCGGCGCTGCATTGTGGGCACAAAAGGTTATCGGCGTCCGACGCCGAGCAGGTTCGCCGCGCCGGCTACCCGCTGAACGTCTACACGGTGAATGAGCGGCCGCGTGCCGATACGCTGTTTTCCTGGGGTGTCGGCAGCATAATCAGCGATCATCCCGACCGCTTGATGTAAGAACCCGTGATGCAACCGCTCGATAGTTTCTGCAAACCTGACCGCAAAGCGATACGCGGCATTTTGTTCGACGTCGACGATACACTGACAACAGACGGGCAACTAACCGCGGTAGCTTACAGCGCGCTGGAAGCACTCCAGGCTAGCGGCTTGATCACCATCCCCATCACGGGCCGCCCGGCCGGTTGGTGCGATCACATCGCGCGGATGTGGCCCGTCGACGCTGTCGTAGGGGAGAACGGCGCCTTCTATTTTCGATATCTTCGCGAGGCGCGCAGCATGGTCGCTCGTTATCACCACGACGCCGCCGCGCGTGCCGAGAACCGAAGCAAGCTGGACAATCTGCGAACACGGATATTGGCGGACGTACCGGGCTGCGCCGTCGCGTCCGACCAGCCCTACCGCGAGGCTGATCTGGCGATCGATTTCTGCGAGGACGTCCCGCCCCTTCCACCGGCACAGGTAGCGCGGATCGTGGCGTTGTTCGAGGAAGCGGGTGCGCGCGCCAAGGTCAGTTCGATCCACGTCAATGGCTGGTTCGGCGACTACGACAAACTGTCGATGACGAAACGCCTGTTCGCCGAGCAATTCGAGAGCGATCTCGACACGGAACAATCATCGTTCGTGTTCGTCGGCGATTCACCGAACGACGCGCCAATGTTTGGATTCTTTGAACACGCGGTCGGCGTCGCGAATATCAAAGCCTTTGCCGGTCAGCTGGACGCCACGCCCGCCTATGTTACCGATAACTCAAGCGGTGCCGGTTTCGCCGAACTTGCGGATGCGTTGCTGGCGACCCGCTGACAGCGGTCAGATGATCGCGTGACGAACTTTCGCCGAAACCCATTCACTGACGATCACCGTCGCCAAAACAACCAGCAGAATTACCGAAACCTGCGTCCAGGTCACCGTGTTAATCGACGCATTCAACTGCAAGCCAATGCCGCCGGCGCCAACGAGACCGAGAACCGTCGATTCGCGAATGTTGATATCCCAGCGAAATACCGAGATGCCGGCAAACGCCGGCAGTATCTGTGGGACAATGCCAAAATTGAGGATTTGGGGACCGTTTGCGCCGGTCGCCGTTATCGCCTCGACCTGCGTCTCGTCGATTTCCTCGATCGCCTCGTAAAGCAGTTTGGCGCAGAAGCCGATCGACCGGAAACCGATCGCGAGAACGCCGGCGAAGACACCGGGCCCGATGATCGTCACCAGCATCAGCGCCCAGAGAAGCGAGTTGATGGAGCGCGACGTGACGATAATAAAAAGCGCGATGGGGCGAACGAAAGTAACGCTCGGCGTCGTGTTCCGTGCCGCCAAAAATGCGATGGGGAACGCCATGATAATGGCCATGAGCGTGCCCAGAGTGGCGATCGCGATCGTATCCCAGACCGGCAACCACAATGTACTCATATACTCCCATTTCGGCGGGATCATCCGGTTCGCCATATCCGCCGCCTGGCGCGGCGCATCGGTGACGAACATCCAAATTGTTTTCTCGGAAATCAGCTGCCAGCAATAGACGAAGATCGCGACTGCGGCGAATTGCACTGCCCAAATTATCAGCTGGCCGTTCCGGTCGCGGCGCTGCCAGGCTTTAACGCCATTTTTGTCCTGCACCGGCATTACTGGACCCATCTCCGGACATAGCCGGAGCTGTATTCGACCGCCATGACGATGCCGATGATGATCAGAAGAATCGCCGCGGAGGAATCGAATTCATAGCGGTCGAACGACGTCAGCAACGTCGCACCGATACCGCCCCCGCCGACGATACCAACGACAGCAGATTCGCGGAAATTGATATCGAACCGGTACATACCCAACCCGATCATGCGCGGCATGACCTGGGGTTGGACCGCATAGTTGAGCCATTGGAACCAGGCGGCGCCTGTGGCCTTCACGGCCTCCGCCTGCACCGGATCCATGTCTTCAATGTCTTCGGCCAGCAATTTTCCGTAGAAGCCGATCGTCCCGAGAGAGAGCGCCAGGAACCCGGCGAATGGTCCGAAGCCGAACAGTTTGACCGCGAAAAGCGCGATAATGATCTCCGGAAACGTCCGCGAAATCGCGAGAATTGCACGCGAGATCAGATAGACAGGACGCGGCGAAAGGTTGCGCGCCGCGCCCAACCCGACCGGAATGGATAGGGCGATCCCGACGACCGTCGAAATGACCGTCATCCAAAGGCTTTCGAGTATGCCGTCGAATATATCTTCCGAACGCGAGGTGAAGTCCGGTGGAAAGAACGACGCGATAAAGCGCTGCGCCCGCGGCAAGCCATCCGCAACCCGCGACCAATTGACCTCCATAGTGCCGAACGCAACGGCAAGATAAACCGCCGCGCCGACCGCCAAACCCCAGCGGAGTGTCGGATTGGCAATGAAGGGTGGCCGTTTCCAGCGTCGCCCAGTGGTCGGTTCGGTGGGATCGGAAATCGTCACGGCTTCAATCGGATCCGATTGCCGCTTCTACGACGGCTGGTTCTTCGTCCTCGTCATCGACCTTCTCGATCGTCGCTTCCCAGTCCTCTTCACCGTAAATTTGCGTCAACACTTCGGGGGACAGCCCGTCCGGCGGTCCGTCATAAACGATCTCGCCAAGCTGCAGTCCTACAATCCGCTCGGCGAACATCTGGGCCAGCAGAACATCATGAATATTGATGATGGCAGATAATTTCCGTTCAGCGCACAGCTCCTTAATGAGCCGCATGATCTGACGCGACGTTTTCGGGTCGAGCGACGCCGTCGGCTCATCGACCAGCAAGAGCTCGGGATCTTGGATAAGTGCCCTACAGATACCGACGCGCTGCCGCTGTCCGCCGGACAACTCGTCGGCGCGCTTGTCCGCCATGTGATCGAGGCCCACGCGGGCCAGAAGCCGGAACGCCTCGTCGATATCGGATTGCGGGAACTTCCGAAAATAACTGCGCCAGAAACTGACATAGCCCAGCCGGCCGGAAAGTACGTTCTCCATCACCGTCAGCCGCTCGACGAGCGCGTATTCCTGGAAGATCATGCCCATGCGCCGCCGGGCCTTGCGCAACCGGCCCTGGCCGAGCGAAGTCAAATCCAAATCGTTCAGAAATACCTTACCCGAGGTCGGCTCAACGAGGCGGTTGACGCAACGGATCAGGGTCGACTTACCCGCGCCGGACGGCCCGATCAGCGCCATCACCTGCCCATCGGGAATTTCGAGATCGATACCCTGTAAGGCCAAGTCTCCGGTCTTGTACTGCTTTACAAGCTTGTCCAAGCGCAGCATCGCGGCCTCTGACGAATTTCAGAAAATTAAATGCCCTCACGAAACCGGCGCCAAAGGCGCCGATCCGTGAAGGTCTGTCAGCCTATTTGCAGGTGTACTTGATGCCGTTTGCGGAATCGATCTTGCGGATCACGTTCCAGTCGAACTTGTGCGTAATGGAAATGAACCGGTCTTCCTTCTTGAACTCCTTCTTCAAGGCGGAGCCTTCCCATTGGAAGGTGAAGAAGGCTTGCTTGATCTTCGCGGCCACCGCCGGGTGCAAATTGTTGGCATGCCCATAGCCCGTGGTCGGGAAGGTCTGCGATTTGTATATCGACGTGATCGCTTCCGGCTTCACGACTCCGCGCTTGAACATCCGGTTCATCACCGAATTGGCGATGGATGCGGCTTCGTAATCCTTGTTCGCGATACCAAGAACAGAGTTGTCGTGTTTCCCGGAGAAGTTCGTTTTGAAATCCTTGTCCTTCACGAGCCCGAATTCCGATTTCATCAGCGCGGAAGGCGCCTTGTTGCCGGAGTTGGAGGTCGGCGACGTGAACGTCATCGTACGGCCCTTGATATCGGCCGGCGATTTGATGTCGCTGCCGGCCGGAACGATGATTTCCATCTCGTACCCGAATGAACCATCCTTCGACGCCATCATCGCGAACGGTACGAAGCCCGCGCAGCTAACTGCGATCGGATTGGAACCGGTATTGAAACCGGCGACGTGCAACCGCCCGGAACGCATGGCCTCAAGCTGAGCCGCATTGGATTGGACGGGGAAGAACACGACTTTCTTGCCGGTCAGTTTCGACATATGCTTGATGAACCCATCCCAGACCTTGGCGTAAACAGCGGGATCCTCGACCGGCGTATAAGTGAAAATAATCGTGCTCGGATCGACCCACTTGCTTTCGTCAAGCGGCAGGTCCGCAACCAGATCGTTGTTGTAGTCGCAATACTGCTTGTCGAGCGTGCCGCGCGGACACTCCATCGCCTCGGCGGTGCTCGCCAGTTGCATAGCGCCCAATAGCGCAAAAGCCGAAATTGTACCCGTAACGAGGGTCTTGAAACGTGTCATGTCGATCCTCCCTGTTTTTTTAATATTTGTGCGCAATCGATCCATCTCGTTAGCGCATTCCGATACAAAACTGAACCAAAATCGATGCTACTCGGCGGCACCCCGCGCTTGTGCGGGAACTTCCGCGAAATTCAACACCACGTCGAACACGCTGAAATTGCGTAGCGCGGCATCCGCGGCCAATGACGGCGTCGCGCGGTTGCAGATCAGCGGCACCTTTTGCTCCGTTGGTCCACCGTGGCTGCGCAGCGGTTCCGTCAGGCCGGACAAATCATGCTTGTCGGCACTACTGCCAAGGGTCATGTGCTTTTCGCCGGTGACAACGAGATCGCCGACACGCTCCGACGGCAGTTCGAAACGGTCGCAAGCGGCGGCGTTTGTCAGGACTTCGCGCACGCCGTCCATCGCCGACAGTTTTTCGGTCACCGTTTCGCGCGCTGCGGCATCACCGAGATAAATCGTCGCATAAGACCCAAGCGCGCCGTGATGAACGACATAGGGGTCTGTGATCGGCAGGATCACCCGCGCCGTTGCCGCGCCCAGCCACTCGTCCATCAAATCCTGCAGATAGATTACGTTGACCTCGCCCGTCGCCGGGTCGTGCTTGGCGTTCATGCCGTGATCCGCGGTCAAAGCGACCGTGCAGCCGAGCGCCTCGAGCTGCGCCCAGTACCCGTCCATCATGGCGTAGAAATCGTTCGCCAGCGGACTGCCGGGGGCGTGTTTGTGCTGAACGTAATCCGTCGTCGACAGGTACATGATGTCGGGCCGGTCGCGCTCCATGATCTTCACGCCGGCGGCGAAGATAAACTCGCTTAGCTCGGCGCTGTAGACAGACGGTACCGGCATGCCGACCAGATCGACCACGCCCTCGATACCGTTTTCGCCGAGGGTCGCTTCATCGGCCTTCTCGGACGAAAAACAGACACCGTTCAGCTTGTGACCCAGTTGCCGCCGCAGTTTGTCCTTGGCCGTGACGACAACGACCTTCGCACCGGCATCCGCGAAAGTGGCCAGCAAGGTGCCGCAGCGCATGAACTTGGGGTCGTTCATCATGACTTCTTCGCCCGTCGCCGGGTTGTAGAAGAAGTTGCCCGATATGCCGTGCACCGACGGCGGTGCGCCGGTCACGATGGATATATTGTTGGGATTGGTGAAGCTGGGCACGACGCAATCGGCGATCCGGTTGGTGCCGCTTTCGCACACGCCGGCCAGCCAAGGCATTCGCCCCGCCGCAATCGCCTCGTCCATATAGGCCGGCTCGGACCCATCGACGCAGACGACGACGACAGGCGCTTGCGGCCACGCATAGGTCCGCCCGTTTACGGATACTGGATTGCCCGTCATGACCATCTTCCACCTATTACAATCAAGGCACCTTACGCCGATGACATTACCGGTGAAAGCAACAGTTTCCGCTAGACCGGATCAGGATCGATGCAGAGCATCGATCCTGTGAATCCGCTCGCAATTTAATAGATAGAGCAAAGAAACAGGACCAATGATAATCGCCTGCGGCGATTATCATTGGTCCTGTTTCTTTGCTCTAGGGCGCACCGTCACTGACACCCATTTCAGCCAAGGTCTCCCGCATCGCTTCCAGCGCGCCGCGGATCACCGTCTCGTCTATTCGGCCGATGCAGCCGACGCGGAAACTATCGGCAACAGTCAGTTTTCCGGGATAGATCACATACCCTTTTTCAGCGAGGCGGTCGTAAAAATTTTGGAAGACGAAAGCCGGATCCGCGGGCATGCGAAATGTCACGATAATCGGCGCTTGCAGGGCGTCTGGCAGCAACGGCTCGAAACCCATCTCCCGCATGCCCGACATCAGTACATCGCAGTTGCGGCGATAGCGGCCGCCGCGCCCAGACACGCCGCCTTCCGCCCTATGTTCGGACAAGGCCTGGTGGAACGCCGCGACGACATGTGTCGGGGGCGTGAAGCGCCACTGCGCAGTCGCCTCCATCGCCTCCCATTGATTGTGAAGGTCGAGACTGAGCGAATGGGCGTTGCCCTTAGCGGCTCCCAACACCTCTGTACGGCAAATCACGAAGCCCATGCCGGGCGCGCCTTCGATACATTTGTTCGACGACGCCGCCAACGCATCGCACGGCAGCGCGGCAACGTCGATTTCCAACGCCCCGAAGGCGCTCATCGAATCGACCAGCAGCCGCCTTTCATGCCGCGCGACAACGGCCGCGATCTCCCTGACCGGGTTGAGGATGCCCGACGTCGTCTCGCAATGGATGATCGCGACATGGCTGATCGCCGGATCCTCTTCCAGCAAGGCGTCGATGGCCTCGACGGCCGGCGGCGTGTCCTCCGGCGTTTCGTAGGTCACATAGTCGCGGCCAAGATAGTCGCAGATCGTCGCCATGCGATGGCCGTATGCGCCGTTGATCAGGATGAGCGCCTTGCCGTTCCGCGGTATGAAGGTCGCCAGCATTGCCTCGACCGCAAACGTGCCGCTACCCTGCAAAGGCACGCAGGTAAAGGCGTTACCGCCGCCGGACATCTCGACAAGACGCTCGCGCACCTCCCGGTTGATCTCGATGAATGCCGCATCACGCGACCCCCAATCGCGCAGCATCGCCTGTTTGGTCTCCAGCGAGGTCGTCAGCGGACCCGGCGTCAGCAGATAGGGGTCTTGGTTCTTCATATCGTACTCCATCAAAATCGCCGGGACCCTAGGTCACGCACGCGTCCAAGCGCAACCTGTCCTCGCCGCCCTCCACAGGAGCCGCTATAAAGAATTTGAGGAAACATCGAAACGAAAGCGGGTCGCCATGGCCAAGTCCCTACCGAAACACGCACGTGCCATTGTCGTCGGTGGCGGTATCGCCGGCTGCAGCGTCGCCTATCATCTCGCCAAGCTCGGCTGGTCCGATACCGTTTTGCTGGAACAAGGCCAAATCTCATGCGGCACGACCTGGCACGCCGCGGGGCTGGTCGCACAATTGCGCGCGACACAAAGCCAAACCAACCTCGCCAAATACACTACGGACCTCTACCAAACGCTCGAAGAGGAGACTGGTCAGGCCACCGGTTATCGGCGGACCGGCAGTATTTCGCTTGCGCGCACGCCCGCACGCGAGGAGGAGTTGAAGCGCCAGGCGGCTATGGCCGCCGCTTTCGATGTCGAAGTTCACCGCATCTCATTGGAGGAGGTGTCGGAGAAGGCGCCCATGCTGCGCACCGACGATCTGGTCGCCGCGTACTGGATGCCGGGCGACGGCACAACAAATCCGACCGACACGGCGCAGGCGCTGGCCAAGGGCGCGCGCGCCAAGGGCGCGACTATCGCGGAAGGGGTCAAGGTCACGCAAATCGTGACGAAGAACGGCGCCGCCGCCGGCGTCGTCACCGACCAGGGCGAGATTTCGGCGGATTACGTCGTGCTGTGCGGCGGCATGTGGACCCGCGATCTGGCCCGGCCGCTCGGCGTCGCCGTGCCGCTGCATGCGGCGGAACATATGTACATGGTCACCCGCCCGCTGGACGGCGTGATCCGCGGCCAGCCGGTGGTCCGCGACATGGACGGTTATATTTACATCAAGGAAGAGGTCGGCGGGCTGCTGATCGGCGGCTTCGAGCCGGATGCCAAGCCCTGGGGCGGCGACGGCATCCCCGAGGGGTTCGAGTTCGCGCTGTTCGATGAGGACTGGGACCAGTTCGACATTTTCCTGCAAAACGGCATTCAGCGCATCCCGAGCCTGGAGAATGCCGAGGTCCGGCAGTTGCTGGTCGGGCCAGAGAGCTTCACGCCGGACAACCGCTACATCCTTGGCGAAGCGCCCAGTATCGACCGGCTGTTCGTCGCCGCCGGTTTCAACTCGATCGGTATCCAGTCGGGCGGCGGGGTCGGCATGGCGCTGGCCGAATGGATCGTCGACGGCGCGCCAACCCATGACCTCAACGATATCGATATCTCGCGGTTCCATTCCTTCCAGATCAACGGCAATTATCTGCACGATCGGACAACGGAGTCCGTCGGGCTGCTTTACGCGATGCACTGGCCGTTCCGGCAGCCGGAAACGGCACGCGGCGCCCGGCGTTCGCCGATACACGAGCATCTCGTACTGTCCGGCGCTTGTTTCGGCACGACCTTCGGCTGGGAACGACCGAACTGGTTCTCGCCGGACGACCCGGACCCGGCGTATGAGTATTCATGGGGCCGGCAGAACTGGTTCGAACCATCTGCCGCAGAACACAAGGCCGCGCGCGAGGATGTCGCGCTGTTCGACCAAACTTCCTTCGCCAAATTCCTGGTGCAGGGCCGCGATGCGGAATCGGTATTGCAGGAAGTCTGCGCCGGCGACGTCGCGGTGCCGCCAGGCCGCGCCGTCTACACCCAATGGCTCAACGTCCGCGGCGGCATCGAGGCGGACCTTACCGTCACCCGTCTGGCCGAGGATCAATATATCGTGGTGACGGGTGCCGCGAGTGCGACACGCGACTTCGCCTGGCTGAACCGCCATATTCGCGACCGTTTTGCCATCGCTACGGACATCACATCGGGCACCTGCATGCTCGGCCTGATGGGCCCGAAATCGCGCGACCTCTTGAACGCTGTTTGCAAGGCGGACCTGTCGAACGAAGGCTTTCCCTTCCTCGCCAGCCAGGAGATCGAAATCGGCTACGCGAGGGTGCGTGCACAACGCATCACCTATGTCGGCGAGTTGGGCTGGGAGCTCTATATGCCGACCGAGTTCGCGGCGCATGTGTATGAGACATTGGTCGAAGCCGGCCGGCCGTTCGGCCTTCAGCCAGCCGGCTACCACGCAATGGATTCGCTCCGCGCCGAGAAAGGTTACCGCCATTGGGGGCACGACATCACCGGCATCGATACACCCGTCGAGGCCGGGCTCGGTTTCGCCGTCGGCTGGAACAAGAACGTCGATTTCGTCGGCCGCGCCGCCGTCGAAGCGCAGCGCGGCAAGCCGCTTTCGAAACGCCTGGTCCTGTTCAAGCTCACCGACCCGGAGCCGCTGATGTATCACGACGAACCGATCTACCGCGACGGCGAACGGGTCGGCGCGATCTCCTCCGCCGCCTACGGACACACTTTGGGCGCCTCGGTCGGCATGGGCTATGTCGAACACGAGAACGGTGTCGACAAGGATTATCTGGGGGCCGGCCGTTTCGAGATCGACATCGCCGGTGAGCGCGTACTGGCAGAAGCCAGCCTACGCCCCTTCTACGACCCGACCAGCGCGCGGATTAAAGTGTGACGTTGCAAAATCGGAGCAACCCCAATATTATGCGCATAGAGAATGCGCATAATATTGGGAATCTCAAATGCCTAGTCGCAACACCAATTCTCGCCGGAAACCCGTAAATCTTTCGCTGCAACAGGACCTCGTAGAGCAGGCAAAGGCGCTGGGTCTCAACGTATCCCATATTGCCGAAACCGCATTGTCCGCCGAGGTCAAACGAGCCTTGGAGAAACAGTGGCTCGAAGAAAACGCCGACGCGATTAAAGAGTACAACGAACGCGTTGATAAAAAAGGCATGTATAATGAGGGTTTGCGCCGTTTCTGATGGCAAAATTCGACATCTACCGAGTCGTATCGGCGCATGTGAACGCCGAGTATTTCGTCGACGTGCAAAGCGATCTTCTTTCTGAAATCGATTCCCGGGTCGTTATTCCTTTGGTGCCGCTGGCAAACTATGGCCCCCCTATGTCACGGCTAAACCCGGTGTTCGCAATTGAAGGCGAACTACACGCGCTTGCGACAGCGGATCTCGCCGGTGCCCCAAACGCCATACTCGGTGAAGTCGTTGGTTCGCTAAAAGATCATGCCGACGATATCGTTAACGCAATCGACTTTCTTCTGTTCGGCTTTTGATACAGTCCCCAAGGCCAGGTTGTGCTAGGCCCGCCTTCAGCAAGATCATCGGTGCAGGGCGCAATAATTCAAGGTTCAAGACCCGACCACTAAGTTTCTTCAGTGGTTACTTTTTCACAATTGTGTAAACGGTATATGAGAAACTAACTGTCGCTGCGATTCCGCCCATAATTAGAAGTTTTTCCAGCGTTACTGTGGGATAGCCATAAACAAGGAACGAAATCCAATAACCAGAAGCAAATAAAATAATGCCCCCGATATATTGGGATAAAAAGTGGTATAAAATCAAAGACCAGCTCTCTAACAGCCTACGCCGCATTATATTTTCCTTTTATTTGGCGTCATATTATCTTGCTTCGTCATCCTCCAAATTCTGCTAGCGGCATATTAGGCTAAAGAGGCCTTGACGGAGAGGTTGCCATTAGAGAAATCACCGTTATCACTCTGTTTTCGGTTTCGCCATCACCAGGACGGGAACCCCTTCAGGGGGCTTTTCGTCTTCGATCGATCTCCCAAGAAAAAAAGAGGGCATGTCTAAATTCTTGAATTGCTAGGCCGTACTGGCCCACCTTCGTCAAGATTTTCGCTGCACAGCACGGCAATTCAAAATTCAAGCTCGGATGCGAAACGCGCAGCTTCGTTGGCAGTGCGGGACGCCGGATCGGGGTCCGGCGTGACACGAAGGTGGATGCAATGAAGCGGACGAAGCGCCGGCGCGGGAAATGAACCGCCACGCGCGCCTCTAATCGCCCCTACCGATTCGTCGGCATGGTGAACTGCGCGCCCTCCTTGATGCCGCTCGGCCAGCGGGCGGAGATCGTTTTCATCTTGGTGAAGAAGTTGATCGATTGCGGCCCGTGCATCTGAGTGTCGCCGAACTTGGAGCGTTTCGAGCCGCCGAAATGGTGGAAGGCCATCGGTACCGGGATCGGCACGTTGACGCCGATCATGCCGACATCGACCTGATCGCTGAAGGCCCTCGCGGCGTCGCCGTCGCGGGTGAAGATAGCGACGCCGTTGGCGTATTCGTGGCCGTTCACCATATCGACCGCGGCATCGAAACTGTCCGCCCTTGCGACCGACAGCACCGGACCGAAGATCTCGTCCGTATAGATCGACATGTCCGTGGTGACTTTGTCGAACAGGGTACCGCCGACAAAGAATCCATCTTCGTAGCCCTGCAGGGACGCACCGCGACCGTCGACGACCAACTCCGCGCCGGATGCCACGCCCTGATCGATATAACCTTCGACCTTTTTCTTGGCTTCCGCCGTGACCAGCGGACCCATATCGGCCGACGGATCGTTGTAGGGGCCGATCTTCAGCGTCCGCACGCGCGGCGCCAACCGTTTGACCAGCTCCTCCGCGGTATCCTCACCGACCGGCACGGCGACGGAGACCGCCATGCAGCGCTCGCCGGCGGAGCCGTATCCCGAGCCCATCAGCGCGTCGACCGTCTGATCCATGTCCGCATCGGGCATGACGATCAGGTGGTTCTTGGCGCCGCAGAAGGCCTGCACCCGCTTGTTCAGCGCGGTGCCCGATTGATAGACATACTCGCCGACCAGGGTCGAACCGACGAAGCTGATCGCTGGGACGTCCGCATGCTGGACGAGCGCGTCGACCGCGACTTTGTCGCCGTTGACCACGCTCCAGATGCCGTCCGGCAAACCCGCTTCCTTCCACAGCTCCGCCAGGAACAGCGGCGCTCCCGGATCGCGCTCGGACGGTTTGTTGATGAAGGCGTTGCCGCAGGCGATCGCCATCACGCCCATCCAACAGGGGATCATCACCGGGAAGTTGAACGGCGTGATGCCGGCAACCACACCGACCGACTCGCGCATGGAATAGGTGTCAATGCCGCCGCCGACATTGGTCGACAACTCGCCCTTCAACAGATGCGGAATACCGCAGGCGAATTCGGTAACGTCGATACCGCGCTGGATCGACCCCTTGGCGTCCTCGATTGTCTTGCCATGCTCGCGGCCGACGATTTCGGCGATCTTGTCCATATTTTGCAGGACCAGCTCACGGAACTTGAAGATAACC
>Ga0315338_1002711_pt1 | contig 16812 bp, 19 predicted proteins | sample ASW8metaG_FD_204518 | JGI IMG/M metagenome (GOLD analysis project Ga0315338, IMG submission 204518) | Ammonia-oxidizing marine archaeal communities from Monterey Bay, California, United States - ASW #8 | ecosystem: Environmental > Aquatic > Marine > Coastal | place: USA: California | collected... | reverse complement strand
TTCCGCCGAAAATGAAAGAAGCGAGCGCGAACCTAACCAAGGAGGGTATCGAGGTAAAAGGAGTTGGCAAGAGAAAATTCGCGCCCGCTCTAATCATTAGACCCTTATTATCGCAAAAGGTTCCCCACTTTATGCGCAAATCAGTTATTTCTGTGATTTGGGTCACATTTGGGTTTTTTATCGCTTCATGCAGCCAGGAAACACCAAATTTGTCTATTAGCTTCTGGAATGTTGAAAATTTATTTGATATGGAAAATGATCCGAATAAAAATGATGATGAGTTTGCCATTGGAGGTCGAAAAAATGTCACTCAAAAAATTTATGAATTAAAATTAAAAAACTCAGCAGAAGTACTAGCAGATCTCAATTCTGATGTAGTAGGACTTTGCGAGGTGGAAAATCGTTATGTTTTGGAAGAGTTAAACCGAGCCTATACCGCTCGAGATTACGAAATCATTCACTATGAATCGCCTGATGAACGAGGCATCGATAATGCCCTTTTATATGATCCTAAGAAATTTCAAGTTATTTCCAGCCGGCCCATTGCCAATACTCTTCCAAGGGGAGATAAAACACGGGATATTCTTTATGTAAAAGGACAATACGCGGAAGAAGAAATCCATATTTTCGTGAATCACTGGCCATCTAATTACGGTGGCAGAGAAAAAGCTATACCAAAACGGGCTGCTACAGCAAGCTTAACAGTGAAAGAAATATTAAAGATACTGACCCAGGACTCAGACGCTGAAATCATCTTAATAGGTGATTTTAATGAGGATCCCGATGAAATGAATATTCAATCCCTGAAAACGGTAGGGCTTAATAGCCTGATGGAACCCATGTTAGGTATGCCAAAAAAAGGAACATATGTGTATCGTGGGGAAGATCTATTCTTTGACCAAATTATCATTCATGAAAGCCTTCGTGATAATGCTGGTCTAGCCGTCGATTTAAATAGTGTGTATATCCTGGACCTTCCCAAGTACCGTCAGCAAAAAGGAGATTACGCCCATTTCCCTTTTCGTTTCTGGGCGGGAAACAATCTATTAGGCGGATATTCAGACCACCTAGCGGTACGGGTTGAAATCGTGAAAAAATAGGGTTGGTACGAATGAAATTAGATTCTAATTTTCGCGGCGCTTTTTCACACAAGAATTCATGACGCGGGGTGGAGCAGTCTGGTAGCTCGTCGGGCTCATAACCCGAAGGTCGTAGGTTCGAATCCTACCCCCGCTACAATAAAAAACCTCATTTTCTCGACGGAAGATGGGGTTTTTCACTTTTCAGCGGGTTGGTAGTGAAATGTACCCTTTGGTTTCCATTTTGGCCACGTTTTGGCCACACCTAATGTGTGACTGTGATCTGATCCACAAAATGACGCGCCAATTCTAAGTTCCGGCTAGTGTACATCAGCGTCGTATCAACCGAAGCATGCGCCAGTAGCGCTTTGCGATCTTGAATATCCAATCCCAGATCCCGTAACGCATTATTAAATGCCCGCCGGAAACTGTGGAGCGTAGCGTGCGGCCGCTCATGGGTTTTTAAAATCGCCTGCATGTGCTTCCGCGGTTTCTTTAGCTTCCCATTTAAGGTTTGCTCCGATAGTGAATACAGGGTGGGAAAGAGGGGAGAGTTGTCGTCTATACCCCAATCAATCGCCTGATTCAGTATCTGTGGCAAGGGAAACTCATGAACCTTTCTTGACTTTCTGACCAGACTCACAATCGTTTGATGCTTACGATCTATGTTTTTCAAGCGCAGCATGGCCACATCTCCAGCCCGCAGTCCTGTATGATACAGAAAACGGTAGTAGAGGTGCCATTGCTCTGCATGCTCAAAAATAAGTTTTAGATCGATCGCATCTAAGTCACGGTGCAAATTGGCTTTCGGTCCTTTTGGACATTTTGCGTGCGCGCCGGGGTTAGAAAAAAGAACTTCTTCTATCACGGCGTGCTGAAGCATCCGCCTGATCTCGCCTAAGTGATTGCGCTTGGTTTTTGCCGCAACATCAAGCCAGTCCAGGTATTGATTGATCACTTTAGTGGTAATCTCATCCAGCATGTCGATTTTTCGCATTTTTAGATAGCGTGTAAACCGGTTGATCATCCCCATGGCCGAGCGATGCATCTTACGGGTCATACGACTTTCCAAATACTTGAAATAATCGAATGCATAGGCGTCAATCCGCGTGACCGAGGCCGTTGCAAATGGATACTCGCCCAGTATGAGCTGCACATCCCATTGCTGCTGCACTTTTTTAGCCAGGTGCCGCTGGGTCATCTTGGTGGATCGTCGTAACCTTCTGCCCTTATATCGCGTATCGTACCAGTAATACTTACTGGAACTGCGTTTAAAGACAGTTGACATAGTAGTTACCTTTCTGCTTTTTCAATGAACATTATGGCGGTAAAGCCATACCTGAATTTACGACGATTTATCGTCTGAAAAGGTCCGCTTGTTCCTGCTGAAAACAAAACGCATTCAAATGGTCCTGCGAGATCCGGTATACCCGGCCTACACGGATCGATGGTAACTGGCCGCTGTAGATCAGATTGTACACCGTGCGAAAGTGAATATTTAATTTATCGGCGATCTGTTGAACGCTATAGAAGCGCTCATTTAAAGGTTCAGGATCTGTTATCCTGTGCACCTTTTCATCATTCTTAAGATTGGTTGTCATCTTAGGTTCCTTTCATTGGTTTTAGTTTGCCATCAAAAGCGATGGTCTCTACTTACTAAACCAATGGTTTACATGGGAGCCAGTTAAGACGCTTAAAAGGCTAAAGAATGCAGCGGCATTACTTATTTATACCCCCCTCACGTAGTGAGGGGTATAAATAATAAAACAGGAGAGACGATGAAACAGGTAATCAAAACGAAAAATTCCGGACAATTAGTTATTTACACACAACAAAATCATTTATCGAGTCAGGTTATAATGAAAATCACCACAAAGGTAGGTTCCCATACCAATAGTCTTGCAACACAATTTGATGCGGAAGAATTAGAGATGCTATTGAATTTTTTGACATTGGCTCGATATGGGTTTGCCCATCATTTGGGGCGCTCATAGATTGATAATGGTGATTTGAATTATAAATGTAATGCTTATTACTGTTAATTGTAATGCTTATTACATTTTTTTATTTACTAATTACACTTTTACCGTCGGAGAACCACTTTGGTACGGTCTTTGTCTAAATATACAATAATATGAAGAAAAATAAAAAAGTCAACAGTGGGGATGCCGGTAAAGAACTGCAAGTTCAAAACTGTTCCATTTGTTGCCATCCAATAGATCCACATTATCATCCAATAACGGGTGAACTGTTCTGGATTGAAGGACACAATGCGCAGCCTGTCAACGATGGTCGTTGCTGTAGTATCTGCAATGATACGATAGTGCTCCCTGAGAGGAACAATAGGCTCTCAACTGAAACTAAAACCGGGGGCTGACCTACGTTAGCCCCCACAACCTAATAGGTAAAAATATGTTTAATCCATTTTCAAAAAAACAAACCAAACCATCTTCGATTGAAGATAAAAAAGCAACCCAGGATCCTCTAGAAGTAGAGGACCTTTTGGTGGATGGTACAAAAAAAGCTACCATCACCTCAGATGGGCGGCTTCTATCCAAAGGTGACTCACTTAAGGATAAGGAGGAGCACATTGACCTGCTGAAGCAGCGTGAGTGGGGGTCCCAATGAATCGGTGGTGGGAAAAAGATAAAGATAGGCTGTATAGAGAAATTCAGCTGATGAACAAAAAGTTTCCTCAATTTCAAATTGGGGAAGCTTTTGATAATAAAATCTACCGTGGATGGACAATTGCCAGGAAAGGGCAGTTATTCTGGAAAGGGGACCTCAGAACAAATGCAGGAAATACATACACAGTAGTGATCACATATCCAGATCATTACCCGGGTATGGAAATTTACACCTTTATCATAGAACCATATTTGATCCGCACAAATCACCGTTATGGAGATGGTCATCTTTGTTTATACTCTAATGATCATGGAGGCAGAGGCCAAGGAAAGGGAAAAGGCATGACGGCCATTTCATATGTTGGTTGGACTGCGGCATGGTTACATGCCTATGAGATATACAAAAAAAATGGTACTTGGCCAGAAAACAGTTTTTTTGACCGAGCAAGATAAGAATTAATCACGATGAAATTTTTTGATATCACACATTATAATGACGAGAATATCTCTGGAATCCGTTTTGTATTTCTGTGGATATTTTCATTTTCTATTATGCATAATAAAAAGCTGGGATCACACCTTAACATTGCTTTTGGATTAAAGCCCCTTGAGGTCGCGGCCCAGTTTAGTATTTGGAGTATAAATGGGGAGTAAAAAAACTAAAAAAAGGAATAAAAAATCTGTATTGAATGGTAAGCCATCCAAAAAGAAAAAGTTTATCCTCCCTAAAATATTCATGTCTTTAGATGCCATGGAGTCAATTCGCACAGAGGCATTAAAATACGGTCAATTTGAAACTGGGGGTTTATTATTGGGTGAAAAAATCATTGTAAAGGATGATTATACACTGTTGGTAAAAAAAGCAACCGGTCCCGGAAAAAACTCTGAGCATGGGGCGCACTACTTTAAACCAAATAATGATTATTATAAAGATGTGATGCTTAAGGAACTATATCGCAACAGCCTGATCTATGTGGGCGAATGGCATAAGCATCCAGGGATGTTTGATCAGCCCAGTTGTACGGATCTCGAGACTATGAAACAAATTACAGAAGATGAGAACACTAAGGATGTGCTGGCAATCATTGCGACAACGCCACATCCAAATGAAAAAAGTATCGCCGGGGAAATTGTTCAAACCAATTTTTATTATTATCAAAGAGGCATGTCAGATTTTGTAGAAGTCGTTCCTGAGGTAATTCATGCACCGGCGCTCAAAGGTCCACAGAAAAAAGTAAAAAAATTAAATTTGGATGTAGAAAAAATCATTGACCTTATAAAGGAAGGTAAACCATTAGAACTGGAAGGAAATCTAACTGATAATGGGACCGTTAATATCATTTCTGCGCAATCAATTATAAATCCTGTACATGCTAACATTATGTTCAATCAAAACGATGGCGTAGAAGTTTCACTTAACAATTCTAGATGCGACTTATTGGTGGACATATCTATAAATAATATGCGAATTAACGCTAAAGCATGGCAGCTGGATGATAATACTGGAGAAACCGTAGAGGTTGCAGTTGATCTTATCGATTTGAAAGATAGTTTATTTAAACGTTTAGGCAGTCTTGGGATCAAAGAAAATTTATTTGATAAAAAAATCGCTTTATTGGGGTTAGGCAGCGTAGGGTCAGCTGCTGCTGCTCAATTTGTCAAAGCCGGGCTCAGCAATCTAACCTTAATCGATCCGGATACACTTGAGATCCATAATATTATAAGACATTTATGCGATCTTACAGATTTGGGCAGATTCAAAGCAGATGCAGTAAAGGACAAATTATTAGCCATCAATCCTGAATTATCAATCACAACATTTAAAAATGATTTTGTTCAGGATTATGACAAAATCTCAAAACATCTAGAAGAAATTGATTTATTAGTTATTTCAACGGATACACCAGATTCCCGGCAACTAGCCAACATTACGTCTGTTTCCCTCAATATCCCTGCTATCTATATTTCCCTACATGAGCGCGCCAGGACAGGAAAGGTCATGAGAATTGTTCCAGGAGTCACAGGCTGTAGGCATTGTATAGGCGACGGCCGCTGGGGAAGCGAATTTACTCCTGGCGCTACCGAATATTCGGATTCTGACGATGTTCGAGATATTTATTTTCAACCGGGTCTTGATACGGATATAAATCTGGTGACGATGCTTGGAGTAAGGATGGCTATATCATCCTTGCTCCACCCGGATGAAGCTGTTGTGCCTGAATTAAACACTAATTTTATTATGTGGAATGGATATCCAGGTGAGTATGATTCGCTCATTACTGTAGGGAGCGATCTAGGGCTACCAAAAAATAAAAGCTGTGAAATATGCGGTCCTAAATCGGGGGAAAATTAAATGAGTGAAAAACAAGGTATATACTTAATCACCAACAATGAGGGTATGGAATGTTATGTCGATACAGCAACTAAGGGTAAAAAAACCTACGGCAAAGATTGGGTAGACATATGTGAATCAACACTAAATAACACCATTCTTAAAGGGGAAATAGCAAAATATCAATATCGGACACATGAAGGTGAACCAATTGATGATAAGCCCACTGGATTTGTTGTAAAAATAAATGGCAATATTGAAGTATTTCTACCTTTCAAATTATGTGGAAGGTTTCGTGAATCTAACATTAATTATGATGGTGATACGGTTGCTGTAATGGTAGAATCCTTCGATCCAAATTCTTTAAGTATTATTGTACGAGAGCTTACTATTACCGATCAGGATATAGATATTGCGTTAGTAAATGAGGCCTTGGATTTAATTGGTCAAGCCTATGAAAATGGAAAATATATTCGCGGTACAATCGTAGCAGAAAAGAAGAAATGGGCGGACAGTGAAATTGATAGAAAAAGAGCCGGGTACCTGGTGACGATAAATGGTATTGAAGCTTTTCTACCGGCGGCTTTGTCTTATTATCCATATGGCATTGATATTGCGCACATAATTGGCACTAATATTATTGCAAGTGTGGTGGAAATAAATGTTGATAGAATGACAATCACTCTATCAATGAAATCGCCTTACGAAAATCTCATTTTAATTAAGCCGGTACCTCAAATGAATAAGTTGACCACAGGTCTTGTAACCCAGGTTACACCATATAATGTTTACATTTTATTACCTCAGAATGTAATGGGTATTATTCCCCGATATATGTATCCCGGGGTAGAGCATAACGATTTATTAAAACTCACTGGCAGTTTAATCAATTGTATCCCCTTTCGAGTTAAGAATTGGGACGAAAGCAATCAAGACTTATGCATGTTGGTGAGCTTTGCACCAGAAAGAAATATATAATGGAAATTACTGAAGCAATACAAATCCTGGGACTAGATGAAAATTTCACCCAAAAAGATCTGATTAGTGCATACAAGAAAAATATAGCTGAAAATGACCCAGCGTCAGCTGATATAGATGAATTGGGAACATTCTCCGAATCCGCTAACAAACTTTATGATATTTCTAAAGCGTATCTTTTACTTCGAGATAAAGAATTAGAGATTGTGCCGGAACCGGCCACTCAGCCGCTAATTATTTTCACAGATGCGAGCGTTCGGAAAAATATGGATATTGCTTCATTTGGAATTGTGGCGAAGAATATCACAAATAATTTTTATCTGCCGATGTCATTAATTGAAAAATATCAAATTGTATCTGAAAAAACTTTGGGTAATGACAATCTTTGCATATTATCAGGGATTGTATCTAATTATAATGTAAACACTTCAGAGATTATGGCTATTTTATGTTCTATAGAGGTATTTATGTTTTCAGCATTGAAGACTCATCAAAAAATAGTTATTTATACGGACAGCCTTATCGCTAAAAAGGTATTATCTGATAAACGAATGCCACCAAATACAAAAGTATATACTGGTCTACGTAAACGGTTTAATCAAATAATTAATTCGAACAAATTAAATGTAATTATCAAAAAAGTGAGCGCACATGTTGGGATTGAACTGAACGAAATTGCAGATGTTACAGCGAAAAATCGATTAGGGAGGATTTATTAAGGATGGGGATTCATGTACAGTTACCTGTTGTAAAAGAAAGAATAAATTGGGGTAATGATATTGTAGGATTCATAGTTCTAGATATTACAACTCAAATGGAAAATTATATTTCAAAACAAAGAGAGATCAGGTTGGTTATCTATCCATTACAATTAGAAATTAGTCATCACTTTAATGATTGTATAAAATTTGGATTTAGTATTTTTCACTATGCCTGTAGATCTGAAATAAAGTATGGGAAATTAGAGCAATTATAGGATAAAATATTCTATGGATAAAATGCTAAAATATATGAATAAATTTTCACAAAGATATAATTCTGTCATGAATAGCGATGAAGAATTCAATAAACATTCAGATGATTTGATAAAAGATATTTTAGTCTTCGCAGAAAAATTCCCATTAGAAAAATTCCCATTAATGATGTTATCAACTCTTATATGTAAATCACGAAATCAGTCTGAGCATATAAAGATTCTAAATAGAATGATTGAATTAGGTGATGATAATGCTAATGAAACATTGGCTTATTGCACAAAACAACCTTGTAATGAATGCACCATTTGGGACAATGTTGATACTTCGAATCTTCATTTAGATTCATTATAGATTAATGATAGTAAATCACTAAAAATAAATTTATGAGCTTAATTTCAATTGAAAGAATTAGAAGATTAAATTTATACGAAATAGGATCATTCTTAAAATACTAGGATTTCAATATGCTTAAGTCAATTACATTTAAATACTATAAAGCTTTCCAACGGAAAACAAAACTTGAAATAAAACCCCTTACTATACTTGTTGGACCAAACAATGCTGGTAAAAGCTCTATTACAAATTTATTTTCAATGTTTAAACAGTCAACAAGTGGCAATTATCAACCTAATAGTTTATTTGTTCTTGATGGCAAAGAAGGTATTGATGGACCATTGAATCGTATTATTAATTATGAGTGTATGGTATCTGGTAGGCCAATGGAGATTGGGCTTGATTTAGATTTGGATCCGTCTGATGATATAATTGAACAAGATAAAACAATGATTTCTGATAAAGAAAAATCTTACAAAAGTGAATTGCAACTTCATAATTATGAACAGTTAGCCATTGAAATGCCTGATGAATATTTTTCTGGCTTAAGGATTGATGATAGCTTGGTAGTGGGAGATATTATAGAACCAGGATTAAGTGAAGTATTTAATTTTTTTGATTTTAGTAATAATAATTGTTCACTGCACTTTAAGATAACACCTAAATCACCGAGAAAAAAAACATTCGAACAGAAAATAATATTTATTGATGGTCCATTAGATGGTTATGGATTCAAAATCATGGAATTCAAAGATAATGATGCTTTTTTCAAGGCTTCAGGCGCCAGCATGGAAAACATTGTAAGTATAAGCATGTCAAAAAATCTTGTGAAAAAATTGGAAAAGTTAAACAAAAAATTGACGAATAATATTTTTTCATCACTTTCAATTAATGAGAAAGAAGATTCTTCATTTAATAATGGACTAAAAGATATCAAAAAAACAATTGATAAATTTGAATTTTCTGGTGTTTCAAGGATGGGTAATGGGATATTGAATTATCATTCCAGACTTTGGATAGAAGAGGATAGTAGGTATTACTGGTGGGAGCAACCACAATACAGCAGTGATGGTAGCGATTTTCCATTCATCCAAATTCCTAAGTGGTTAAGATCAGATGTAGAATCAGACAAATTTCAAAAAAGTGATGAACCTAAAAGATTTCAAAACTTCTATTTTAGATGGAATAGACCCATCGGTCGTGAATTTTCAAATAGACCATCTTACAGTAAGGATCGTAAATATGAGAATATAATATATAAATATTTAGGTCAACTGGCGTCATTTCAGAAAATAATTTCTGAAATAGTTGGCAGAAGAAATGGAGGACGGCTTACTCAAGATGAAGAAACAATTATTTTAGAATGTCTAACTAATTTTTTCTATCAACAATTTATTACTCTTCATACTGTTGCAGATAAAATAGTTGATAGTATAATTAAAAAATATTCTTATCACACTGATAGATATTTTAATCGTGTCAATTTTGTTGAAATTAGAGAAAACTCACCTGCCGCCTCTTATAAAAGAAAAGAATTGATAGAATTTATTGGTGCGCCTGCATGGCTATTCACAGATGACATTTCATTAAATCCTAATATCGTGCAAGGTTTTCAAACTAAACAACTCATGGTTAACAAAACACGTTTGTTAGAAGCTGTCAACAATGATTTAAAAAATATAGGAATCAAATTTGATCTATCGATTGAAATTTTTGGTGCAAGGGGTTCTGCTGTTGATATTGATAAAAGGTTCTCTTTTTTACTTACAAATCATGATGGTCATGTATTTGGACTTCATGAAATAGGGTACGGACTTAGTCAGTTAATACCTTTACTAATTAGAAAAAATTATTTTTCGATGCTTAAACAAAATAATTCCACAACTATTATTAGAGAGCCAGAAGCGAATATCCACCCTTCATTGCAGGCAAAGCTCGCTTCAAATATAATTGCAACTATAAAAAATGACAATTATAAGAGCAATGTAATTGTAGAGACACATTCAGAACATTTTATTAGAGGCGTACAAATTGCGGTAGCAAAAGGGGATATTAAGAATTCAGATGTCAATATACTGTATGTAAACCAAAGTAAAGATGGTAAAAGCAGAGTTAAGAAATTAGAATTGGAGGAAAAGGGTAAGTTTAAAAGCGAATGGCCTAAAGGTTTCTTTGATACAGGACTTAGAGAAGTTATGGAAATAATGAAAAAACAATGAAAATCTAATGTTCCAAGAAGTAGTTATGGGCCCGGATTTAATCCGTTTTATTCATCAACAGGATTATAAGTCCTACCTTGATTTTGATGTTCTGAATCCACTGAAATACGATACGTTGTGTTTCGATGATGGCGGTGCATTATATGATATGATGTTTGAAACAATATTTCAGTCTAATAATGATTTAATATTATCGTGGTGGGATAATTGGTTTACCCATTTAAGCATCAAAAATTATACTCCAAAAACTGTAAAACCTGTCAAAGGGCTGAACCCTGAAGATATAATTGAAGCAGGGATCGTAGAACAAACTTTAGATAAATATTGGGTTAAATTGAAGTTTTCGCGAGATAATCGAGGAAAAGAAATAAAAAAAATAACAAGATACTACCCTTTAATTTTTGAAGAGTATTTGAATCCAAATCATTGGCATGGTTTTGCAAGAATAGGGTATAAAAAAATTTTTAAGCGGGGTGATGGGTTTCCATTATTTAAATTATTGAAACCATGGTTAAGAGATGCTGATCATATTGAAATTTCTGATCCATACTTGGTTAGTGATCGTAATAACCGTGCTGAAAAAGCACTAATAAACATTATAAAAAATTGTTGTAAGGAAGGTTCAGAAATTTCAATAATAACGGTTGCTGATTCTGTGAGAGAAAGACAACATGAAGGAACCACTGTATCAATAAAAAATTTAATTTCAGTCGTAAAAAAATCTCTACCCTTGTACAATATTACATTTGAAATAAAAAAAACTACCCAATATGTTTCGCTTAGATATATTCGAACAAATGCAGTTGATATTGATATGGGTAAAGGACTTGATTCATATCAAGGTGGTAAGGCTACCCGTCAAACATCCATTGCATTTAATGAACCAAGTTATAAATAATAATATAATCTAATGGTTTACTTTAGCTTTATTTGGTCTGATTCAATGAATGTATTATTAGGTTGACAACTGTCAACCTAATAATGTAATATTAGGGGTACAGATCCTTGATTGAATTACCAAAAAAACCGCACTATAAATTGAATGTAGTAAAAAAACTAATTCGAAATGATAGATTTAATTATTATTCAAGTGTACATGGAACAATTGCAGCTATAGGATTTTTTAGAGTGGATGTAAAAGAATTTTTTTTAAAACATTTAACAGTAAGAGATTTTGATAAACAAATGATGCACGATAGATATAATATAAATTCTCATTTACATTGTATGGTTGATGTATATAAATCCGTATTCAAATCCCGACAAATCTATACAAAGTTTTGTATAAATTATCATGTAGGTAGAGCACATCCATCTAGACCAAAAAATTATGAAGGACTACAGTCCTTAGATATTCAATCTTTTAAACAATTATGAAAGCGAATGGGGATAATCAAATGAAAACATGTAATAATTGCGAAAGTGAATTTGAAATGCAACCCGTTCGAGACTCTATCATTATAGAGGATAAATTCCTTGGAAAATTTACTACTAAAGAGACTGAAGTATTAATGTGCAGAAACTGTAATGAATTTGTAATTACAAAAGAAATTTCTCATTTAATTGAAAATAAAACAGATGAAAAAAGAAATAAATTAATTAAGGCTTTACCGTTTTCAAAATTTATTTCTACAAAGAAAGCATCAGAAATATTATCGATATCTCGACAAGCAATTCATAAAAATAATTATTTTAAAAGAATAGTTTATAATGCAAAGATAGACAATCAACTTTTCTTTGTAAAAAAGTCTGTTGAAAAATATAAAGATACGGGAGATGGCCGCTTTAATTTATCTCAAGGTACTAAATATAGTGATTTCAAAATTTACCTGCATGGACAATCCTCTAGTGATCTTACTATTATGAAACAAGAATTCTATTCTGACTTTAATAAGTTGAGTGATGATAGTCTGCAATTTTATAAGACGTTTTTGCATACGTATAAAGAATTGTCTTCTACTAAAAAGTCAATGATGCCTTTAGGCGATCCTGGTTGGCCACCCATTAGAGCTTTTACTCCTAAACAACAAAAAGTTTATTCTTTAAAAAAGACTGGAACCTTCAATGCCTCCTAAGAGAAAGAAAAAAAATGAAATTAATTTAAATTATAAATTAATTGACTTCTCAATATTAAAATTTGAGATGAACGAACCTCCAGTAAAAATTACAAAAAAAACTAAAAATAATTGGCTATTTGGTTCAAAAATAAATGCAGTTGAAGAAAAAGATGAATTACAGATTTTTATAAAAGCGAAAAATGAAATATTAGTTAATAAAGAACCGTTTCTTCTAAGTTCTTTTGAAGCCAGGAGTATTTTTGAAATTGCAAATATTTCTGACTTTATGATAAATGAAGATACTGTTGACTTCCCTAAAGATTTTCTAAAAATGTGTTTTGGGATTACATATTCTACTAGTAGGGGTGCAATTCTTACTTTGATGGGCACGAAAGTAAAAAATAAAGATTTTATGTTACCGATGATTAATCCTGAATATTTATTGCCAGAAGAAGTGGAAGCTTAGATAGCATTTCAACAATTATTATTAAGAACTTTTTATTTAATCACCATTCTAGTCAGATATTAATTCTATGATTTACTTCAGTATTATAGGATTTAATGATTGCAAAATAGATAAATCTGCCCCCCATGCTACGGGTGGTGCAACATTGAAAACATTTATGGCTTTTAGAGATGAAATTGATAAGGTATACTTATTTTATACTAAAACGGGTGAAGCAAAAGATGAGGATTTGATAAAAGCATGTGAGTTAAACGGAAAAGAGATGAAACGTGAAAAACGAAATATTGAATTAACTAATATTGAGCTCAGTTTTGTACCAAGTCCAATTGATTACAAAATTGTTTATAACGAAATGCATGCAAAAATAATAGAATTAATGACTACACATAAAATTCTAGATGAAGAAAAAATAATAAATATTTCCTCCGGTACGCCAACTATGACTGCTTGCTGGGTTCTTTTGCAGCAATCTGGTATCATTCCAAAAGCAAAGCTAATCCAGGCTTATCCTCCACACTATCAAAGAAAAACAAAAGTTCCTGTAGAAGTGGTTGACTTCGATATAAAGGACTTCCCCCAAATCAAAAATCGAGATGTACTAAAGCAGCAGTTGCAAAATCAAATTGTTAAAGTCGAAAAAATGGAAGAACAAATCTCATTATCGGAGATTCATAACAAATTTCCTGCGTTCATTGGTAGATCAAGTGCATTAACCAAAGTAAAGGAAGAAATATTAAGATTATCCGGTACAGATTCTCATGTTCTTATTTTGGGTGAGCCTGGAACAGGAAAAGAACTTGTGGCCAATGCGCTCCATCAATTTAGTAATAGAAAAAAAAATCCCTTTAAAACAGTAAACTATGCAGGCAAACCAGAAAATTTAATTGAAAGTGAACTGTTTGGGCATACGAAAGGTGCTTTTACTGATGCTAAGTCAGCAAGAAAAGGACTATTTAGGTCTGCAGATAAGGGAACTGTATTCATAGATGAAATCGGTGATTTACCAAAGGGTATACAAGAAAGATTATTACGTGTAATTGAATATGGAGATGTAATACCAGAAGGAATGGATGAAGTAATAAAAGTGAATGTGAGGATAGTTGCTGGGACGAATCAGGATATTCCTGCAAAGGTAAAGAGAGGGGCATTTAAAATAGATTTTTTAACAAGATTGACTTCATTGATTGAGATACCTCCCCTAAGACACCGGAAAGAAGATATTCCTGAGTTAATTCAACATTTTGGTGGACATGAACTCCATTTGAGCCAAGATTGTATAAAAAAATTCCAACAAAAGAATTGGAAAAATGGGAATGTAAGAGAATTACAAGCGACAATAGAACAAGCACAAACCATCAATAAAAACTCGCCGATTGAATGGGAAGACATACCTCCAACGGCTATATCAATCCTCAATTCAAAAAGTGATCAAATTCCACTTCCAGAATTACCTCTTCCATTGCCATTAAAAGCAAAAAAAGATTATGACTATAATGATGCAATTATAGAAAAAGCCAGATCTATAGGTAAAACCGATGAAGAAGTTGATAGTTTACTCGGACAAGCAGGGCGTCGAGTCGAGGCTAACAGAAAGCAAAGGAAAAAACAGAAGAAGTAATATGCCTTACATTAGTATGTAATACTCATTACATATAGAACAAATATAATTTCATTTTTCTCCTCTATAATTAATACTGGCACGGCAATTGTACCTATAATTATCGTGATCAAAAAACCTAAATTGCTTTTCAAACCAAAACTATCCAGAAAAGGTGAAGATCGATTTATTTTTACTTGCAATAGTTGTCATTTTGATGGCCGGGTTTATACTGAATGCAGGGAAGAAGGCAGTAACATGCTCTATAAAATTGAATTGATTCAGCATGAACTTAGTGGTGCAAGATACGTGGAAATGATTACAATTTGTGAAAAGCCAAAAGGGGATACGATCCATCACCATTTTTGTGGGAATTGCGGTCGTATAATTTCATCTCCAGATGATGTCGATTATATAATATCATTGTATGGACACGATCAAGTGGAAACAAAAGATTAGATGAATATCAAACTAACAAAAACAAAAAATATTTTAAAAAAAGAAAAAGATGGTATTGTCCCTAATGATCGGTTTTTTACTCGTATTTGTAATGAAATAGAGCATAGCAAAAGCAATTATTTTATTACAGGTGAAGCAGGGACAGGAAAATCAACTCTACTAAGACATCTGGCCGAGAATACTGAAAAATCGATCATTGTCCTGGCATTCACGGGCGTTGCTGCATTAAATATAAGTGGGCAGACAATACACTCATTATTTCGATTCCCATTTGAATTTATTGATGAAAATTTCAAACCACCTTTTATTCCATTTTTAAAGCAAGTTGATGCAATTATTATTGATGAAATTTCAATGGTGCGTGCAGATTTAATGGATGGTATGGATAAAGTTTTACGATATAATATGAATGAGGAAACACCATTCGGCGGGTTGCAAATGATCATGTTTGGAGATATGTATCAGTTGCCCCCGGTTTCACCATTTGAAGAAGGCGTTGAAGAGTATTTTCAGAAGCGATATGAATCAAAATGGTTTTTTGATAGTGATGTATGTAACCACGAGTCATTTTCATGCAAAGTTATTGAACTCCAGGAAGTGCATAGGCAGACAGATGAAGAATTCGTTGATTTACTATCGAATGTTAGAACGGGTGATATTTCTTATGAGGACCTTAATTGCCTTAATCAAAAATTTAACCCTAATATTGATACATCGCAGGAAATGAGAATTCACATGACCACAACAAATAAGCATGCGTCAGATATTAATGCGCGACACTTAGAGTTGGTTCAAGGTGATCTAAAGCGATACCAAGCCGGGATTTGGGGAAAATTAGGGCCTAAAAATTTTCCAACAGACAAAGACTTGGACTTAAAAGTAGGAGCACAGGTCATTTTTGTCAAAAATGATATTCTTGGTCGGTGGGTAAATGGCACAATCGGAACGGTTAATAAGATGAATGATGAAACAATTTTAATTAAGACAGTCGGCGGAACGTTTGCAGTAAAACGCATGATGTGGGAATATCATGAATATGCCTATTCTAAAAAGGATAAGAAACTAAAAAAACAATTAGTCGGTGCGTTTACACAATTCCCGATAAAATTGGCTTATGCAATCACAATTCATAAAAGCCAGGGAAAAACATTTGACAAAATTGAATTACATCTGGGGAATGGTGCATTTGATCATGGTCAACTTTATGTTGCCCTTAGTCGAGTAACTTCCTTAGATGGACTTTTATTAAGAAGTATTATTAGTAACTCTGACGTAATCGTGGATCCCAAAATAGTTAATTTTTTCTATCGAGTTGAGAATAATTACATCGATAGTTTTAAATATTCAGATAAATTTTTAAGATTGCCAACATTTGAGGAAGCTTTTGAATAATATTATTAATAATGATATACAATTAATTGAACCGGGGCACAGGTATGTGTTAAAGACACATCCAGAAATTCAATTCAAAAGTGTTACAACCATAGTCGCTGAATATTTCGAACCATTTGATAGCCAGAAGATTGCGGCCAATTTAGTTGCCACTAATGTCAAATATATAGGTATGGATGCAAGTGAGCTGATCGCAAAATGGGATGCTGCCAGAGAGTATGGTTCAAAGGTACATAATGAAATTGAGTTATACCTTAAAGAAAATATTTCGCCGGATGAAATTGAATCACATGATG
>Ga0315338_1002710_pt1 | contig 16813 bp, 16 predicted proteins | sample ASW8metaG_FD_204518 | JGI IMG/M metagenome (GOLD analysis project Ga0315338, IMG submission 204518) | Ammonia-oxidizing marine archaeal communities from Monterey Bay, California, United States - ASW #8 | ecosystem: Environmental > Aquatic > Marine > Coastal | place: USA: California | collected... | reverse complement strand
CTGTAGATGCTAACCCTAACCTAACAAAACAACAGGCAATGGATATTATTAAGAAGCAAATGTAAGAAAAGGATTAAGTTATGAAAAATAAATATGAAAAGATTTTTACTAAAGAAGAAGAAGATGGCAAAGAAATTAATTATCCATATGAGTTAAAAAAAGCCAATATTGTACTAAGTAATTTAATAGAACAAAGAAATACGGCTTTGGATCAAGTTGCCATGATTCGTGCTGAAGCAGTTATGTTAAATAATGAGCTTGAAGAATTGAAAGAAGATGCAACTGAAAAAGAAGAATCCGAAGAAGAAAAAGAAGAAGAGAATGAACCAAACGCAGAAGAGTAGACTATTTATTGTATAGAATTATACCAATCGCGATTGACGGATGCTACACGAATGAGCTAAACCCTCTATTAGGTGGTAATCATCTTTGACAAGGGGAGATCTAGCGAATGGCCCTCGTTAGTGACATACAATTACAATCAGGCGCAGTAAAACCTGATTCCTTAGATACATCTAAAAAATTCTCCGCTGAAGGACTTACAGCTACAACTGCTTTTGCTCTTACGGACGGCGGTGCTGGAACAACTGTATCTACCACGGGCCAATTTACCGCTAAATCTGCTAATGATTTAACCGCTTGGTTTCAATCTACTAAAGCGAATGGCGACACGGAAATATATATAAGCAATGATGCTCGTCCCGATTGGTCTTTAAAAGTTTCTGGAACCGCGAATGACGAATTTATTATTTCCAATTCTTGTAGTGCTGATGGGACAGTTCAAGGAACTGCCTTATCTATTACTCCTGCGGGTGCAGTAGGGTTAGGTAAGTTTGGAGCTACTGATGCATTGGAGATCAATGCGTTAAATTCAGCGACAGCTGCGTTGGTTATTGCTAATGTTACTGATGCTGTAAGTACGAGAATGAAAACAGAATCAGCTTCTGGTTCTATAGGTACTATTACAAATCATAAAATGGGTTTTATGACGAACGCTACTACAAGAGGTGTTTTTGATACATCCGGTCAATTTGGCATTGGAACTGATGCACCGGGCGCTGCTTTAGATGTACGAGGTTCAGCTATTTTTAATGAAGCTGGTGCTGCGGTTGATTTTAGAATTGAAGGCGATACTGAAGCCAACTTATTTATTGTTGATGGTTCTACGGATAGAATTGGTATAGGCACAGCTACGCCTGCCGTCGAGCTTGATGTAGATTTTGGAGGAGATGGAACTGGCGTATTAATGTGTGTTAATGGATGTATCTGCGCAGCAGGGTATATGGGGGAGAAGGCAGGTCATACAATCCAATGTTCTGGAGTTGATCTTGCAGAAAGAGGCAATCTTAATTTTGTTGTTTCAGGTGCAGGATCTGTAGTAGATGGCGGCGGTACTGATGATGCTACAGTAGTTTGTATTAGTTCTGCAAATACTTGTATTCCTTTTCTTTTATGTACCGGAGCTTCTGATCCAATTTCACTTGCAGGTGGTAGTATCGGTGATGGACTCTGCACTGATCCTGCTCCTAAACTTTCTGGCAAATTATGTGGCGATGGCAATAATATATGTGGAGTCTGTTGTATAACGGTTACAGGTTGTTATTTTGGTGATGGAAGTCAATTATCGGGCGTTTCAGCTGTACCTGGTTGTTTTTCTGGTGATTGCACGATTATTGGTTGTAGTGCAGGTGGAAATGTTGCCGGTGGTGCTTCTAATATTACTCTTTTCGGTGCAAACGCAGGATATAATGCTACTACAGCTGCCAATATCGTTATTATAGGATCAACGGCAGCTTTGTGCATGACTACAGCAACAGACCAAGTTTTAATTGGAACTCAAGTTGCTCGATGTGTATTAACTTGTGCAGGTAATGTGGCAATCGGTGCATGGGCGCTTTATACTGAATGTGCAGGCTCATATAATACAGTAGTCGGAAATTGTGCGGGATATACTCAAAAAGGCGCAACGACAAATACTTTTGTAGGGGCATTAGCAGGAGCGTTAGATAGTACAGGTTCTGGAAATGTTTTTATAGGATATAAAGCAGGTTGTGCAAATACTACTGGTAGTTGTTGCTTAGTTATTGGTAACGGAACTTGCGATTTAATTACGGGTGATTTTAATACAGCTTCAATAGGTCTTAATGCTTCTATTTACAGCACTTTAACTGTTGGCGTTGATGACACTGGATATGATGTTAAACTGTTCGGGGCTTCTGCGGGAGCTTTCATGCTCTATGATGAGTCAGCTGATACGCTTGACGTTCGTGGTGCTACGGCTGCTGGCCCTGGTGTTTTGAAACTTACAACTGGTGAACTGACCAATGTAGATGGTGGTATCCTCGGTCGTTTAGAGTTTCAGGCTCCTCTGGATTCTGCCGGCAGTGACGCGATCCTCGTAGCTGCTAGCATTTGGGGAGAGGTCAACGGTACGTTTGCAGCTGCCTGCAATAAAACTGATCTGGTATTTGCTACGGCAGATTCAGAGACAGCAGCCGAGAAAATGCGTATAACAAGTGCCGGCAACGTCGGCATTGGCACCACCGCACCAGAGGAACTGCTTCATGTATTCGGTGCCGACTCAGGCGCAACGGCAGTTAATTATAAAGACATCGTTGTTGAAAATTCCGGCAATGCTGGTATCTCAATCCTCGCAGGGACAACCAGCTGCAGTGCGATTAACTTTGGCGACAGCGGCGACGCTGACATCGGCCAAGTGCATTATAATCATACTTGCAATGATATGTCGTTTACGGTGAGCGGCGGGACCGCAGTCACCATCAACAATGCAAAAAAAGTCGGCATCGGGACGGCGGCCCCGACCCAACCATTGCATGTTGTACACGCCAGCGACAACACCATCGCCAAATTTGAGTCCGGTGATGCGACTGCCGCGATAATCATTCAGGATAACGGTTCGACCAACGAGGCCAACAGAATCCAGGTTGTCAGTGACGTGATGTCGCTGCGGACAGGTGGATCTGAATCTATGAGTATTGATGCTGACGGTGTGGTTACGAAACCTCGAAGTCCAGCCTTCCTTACTTGCCAAACTACAGCCCAGTCTAACCTCACAGGAGATGGAACTTTTGCTACGGTTAGCTTTGGATCTGAGCTTTTCGATCAAGGTGGGAATTTGTCAGGTTCAACCTTTACCGCACCAGTGTCCGGAAGGTATCAATTTACCGCCCACTTGAGGCCCCAAGGTATTTTGTCTGGGCACACTACTGGATTTATGTACATTAATACATCCAACAACGCCTATCAGGCTTGGTATGGAAGTCCTTACGCCATGTCAGCTGCCGACGCAGAACTTGAAGTGGCGGGTACTATGATTGTAGATATGGACGCGGCTGATACAGCTTATATCCAGCTATATGTAACAGGTAGCACAAAAGTTATAGATATGCCCTATGGTGGAAATGTCACTTTTGCAGGGTATTTAATCGCATGAATGAGAATTTTACTTTTAATATTGAGGGTGTTTTTTTATGGCAACTATAAGAGAACTTACAGCAAACGAACGAGCAGTTCTTGCTTACAAAGTCATAGATCCTGACGAATGGTGGGCCCATGCCAATGCCGTGGATGGATCAGATGGTAAGCAGGCCATTGACCATGAGGCCGCACTTGCAGCCAAGGTAGCTCGATGGCAAAGCGATTACGATGCGGCTCCAGCTGAATTGAAAACGCGGCTTCAGATCGACGCCGCGGCGGAGTAAATAAAAAATGGCAAATCAAATACCTATTAAAGTACTTAAGGACGGTTCTGATAATACTTGTGGACTAGCACAATTTTCAGCGACTGATACTCTTGCTGTAGCTATAGGTGGAACTGGACTTACTACACAAGGTGTATGTGCGTTCGCTCAACCGGGAATAAATGCGGTTGAGTGTAAAAGTACCTATATAGGTATTTGTGCAGCTAAAAGTGAAGGCGCTGCAGATGAAAATACATATGTTGGTTATGCAGCAGGACAAAATGTTACTACGGGTTGTTATCATACAATCATAGGATCAAATGCAGGCGACGCAATTACTACGTGTTCTGGATCTGTTTTAATTGGTTATAATGCAGGTACGGCAATTACAATGGGTGATTTTAATACTTTAGTTGGAACGGCAGCGGGTGCTGCAGTAGTTACTGCGAGTAATAATACTGCGATTGGTTATCATGCTGCTACGGCAACCATTTGTAGTAATAATGTTGCTATTGGTACCTGTGCGTTGGTTGCTAATACTCAAGGCCAAGGCAATATCGCGATTGGATTAAAGGCAGGTGCTACTCAAGTTGCTGCTGGATGTAATAATATCTTTATTGGTTCTTCCGCTGGTGCTGTATCTCTGTGTAGAGATAATATAATGATTGGTAATAATGCAGGCATAGCTGCTACAACAGGTGGCGGTAACATAATGATAGGTGCTTGTGTTGGGTATGGTGTGGTAGGTGGCGATGGAAACGTATATATTGGTGATAAAGCTGGATTAGCAAATACCAGTGGAAACGATAATGTTTTTATTGGAAAATGTGCAGGGTGTGCTTCGACAGCTAGTTGTACTTTGGTTATCGGTAATGGTACTTGTGATTTAATAACGGGTGCTTTTAATACACCGTCGTTGCAAATTAATGCCGCTTTGACTGTTGGAGTTAATGACACTGGACATGATGTGAAGTTTTTTGGAGCATCTTCTGGAGCTTTCATGCTCTATGACGAATCGGCCGATACACTGGATGTTCGTGGTGCTACAGCAGCTGGTCCTGGTATTCTGAAACTGACAACTGGCGAACTGACTAACGTAGATGGTGGTATTCTTGGTCGTCTAGAATTTCAGGCTCCTTTGGATTCTGCTGGGACAGATGCCATACTCGTAGCTGCAAGCATTTGGGCAGAGGCAGATGGTACGTTCGCAGCCGCTTGTAATAAGACTGATCTGGTATTTGCTACCGCCACTTCGGAGACAGCTGCCGAGAAAATGCGGATTACTAGTACTGGGGTTGTTAAATTTAATAATGCATATTGTTTCCCAACGGCAGATGGATCTGCTGATCAAGTCTTATGCACTGATGGTAGTGGAGCTTTAAAGTTTGTTGACATGGGCGGTGGCTCAGCTTGGTCTACAAGTGGTTGTTTTATTACTGCTCCATCAGGTTGCTTTGTCGGCATCTCGACGACAGCTCCAGAGGAACTGCTTCATGTATTTGGGGGCGACTCAGGCGCAACGGCAGTTAATTATAAAGACATCGTTGTTGAAAATTCTGGGAATGCTGGTATTTCAATCCTCGCAGGGACAACCAGCTGCAGTGCGATTAACTTTGGCGACAGCGGCGACGCTGATATTGGATACGTGAATTATAATCATACTTGCAACATGATGTCGTTTGCGGTGAGCGGCGGGATTGCGGTCACCATCGCGAATGGTAAAGCGGTCGGCATCGGGACGGCGGCCCCGACCCAACCATTGCATGTTCTACACGCCAGCGCCAACACCATTGCTAAATTTGAGTCCGGTGATGCGACTTCCGCGGTCATAATTCAGGATAATGGTTCGACCAACGAGGGCAACAAAATCGTGGTTGTCAGTGACGCGATGTCGCTGTATACAGCTGGAAATGAAGCTATGAGTATTGATGCCGACGGTGCTGTAACTAAACCGCTTTTGCCTTGGTTCCAGGTCTGGCACAACTCGGGGTATCCTCTGACGGCTCGGACAGGCGATGGCACTAATTACAATGTATGTTTTAATTGCACAATCTGTGATGCTGGTAGTAATTGGAATGGTAAATGTTTCATAGCTCCTGTTGCTGGTGTTTACAATCTTTCCATGTTAGTAAGGTTTACCGGCCTTACGTCCGATATGAAGTTTACTTATAATACTATTTTTACTTCTAATGTAAGTCATCTTGTTTATGGTGGTGCATGGGAGCGGTCATCGACGGACTCGACGGGAGGCGGGACAGGTATTTATACAGCCCATATAGCCGTTGCTGCAACTTATATGGATGCAGCTGATGTTGCGAAGGTTATGGTGAATGTTTTCGACGGCACGAAAGCAGTAGCTTTTTCACCCGGTAATTACGCAACGAATTTTCAGGGATCTTTACTAGGATAAAAAAGGAATAAAATAATTATGGCACGCGCATTAACAGAAAATGAGAGAGCGGTTCTAGCTCATGTAGTTCATCGACCAGATCTATGGTGGAAAATTGCTAGCGAAGCTACTAATTTGAGGATGACCGCAGAAGAAGCTCTGGCAGCCAAAGTTGGAAGATATCAAGCTGAATATGATGCTGCTAAGGGAGAACCTGGTTATCAAACGCGGCTGGAACGCGAGATTGCAGATCCAGCTATAATAGATATTAATTCAGAAGAAGATGCTTAAAATGAAGTAGAGAAGAAAATAAATAAAAAATAAATAGGGGTAAAATAAAATGGCGTATTCAATAAAATTAACAGATGCACAAAAAACAGAAGTAACCAAACTTATTGCAGAGAGTACTTCTCCCAACGACACGGTTACTGGCTGGTTGAATAGCCATCTTGCTTCTACATTAGAACCCTATATGCGTGTAAGAATAGATGAGGACATAGATAAAAATTGGCCTAATAGGGTCTTCAGTCAAAGAGATGAAAAGAAAGAATCCATTAAAGCTTTAGATCCTGCCGATATGGAAATAGAATATAATAAGTATTTTCCATCTGAATAATTCAAAACAACGATAAGGGTTTATAAACTAATGTTTTATTATTAAATTTGTATAGTGGTGTATTAAAACTGCTATACATTTTTTTTTGCACAGAAAGAGTTATATGACAGAAGTTACTCAGCCTCAATTAAATGCTAACTCAAAGGTTTATATTCTTAATCTTGCTGGCGGCTTAGGTGCGCGGGTTATCCAAACTTGTTTTATTCGCTCGTTAATTACTCAAAGAAAAGCAGCAAGAAATAGTTATCCTATTTGTGTAATAGATAATTCTATTATCGGTGCGATGGCATGTGAAGGATTGAAAAATCAAAATGTTATTTCTGTTCGCACTCCGGAAACTCCAAATGCATGGCCTCATCATCCTGGTATCATGTCTCTGCCCAATGGCGAAAAAGAGCATCCTATTTTTATTGATACATGGCGAGAAAATTTTAAAAATTATAATACAGGCGGATGGTTATGGGAAATATTAAATAATAATTGGGATCGCGCTTATACTATTGATTATTCTTTTGGTTTAACAAAAGCTATTCATCTTCACAAAATGAAAAATAATAAAACTAGCTTTATTGGATATCATTATGCAAGGGGGATGCAAGATTTAGAATATGATGGTGGTGTGCCGATGTTAAAGGTCACTAAGTATAATCCTCAGATTACAAACTTTATTACAGGATTAAAGAAACCTTTTATACTTTTACATCTTGGATGTGATATGAATAATAACGATTTTATGAATGCTGTTAATTATCGTTTTCATAAGGTTTGGTCTTTGCAACGCTGGGCTGAGTTGGTTCAAAAAATGAAACATAAATATGAGTTTGTGCAAGTGTGGGCCAATAATCATAATACTGAAATACCCGATGTAAAGAGTATAAAAGTTGAGAATTTAAATCCTGTTTTACAATTATTAGAACATGAAAAATGTAAGTTCTTTATGAGCATTGATAATTACCTTCCTCATTTAGCCTCTTCAATTAAAAAGCCAGGAATAGTAATGTGGGGTAGCGTTTCACCCTATGTTTGGGGGTGGAATAAAACTTGGCATAAAGTACCTCATCTTCATGTATGGAATACTTCATCATGTCCAACAATTGCATGTTGGCGGCCTAGCTTGTTTGATGTAGATCCAAATGGAAAAACTTGGGTATGTGATAAAGAATATAAGTGCATGAAAAGTATTACCGTCAATCAAGTGATTAAAAACATTACTACACTTGAAGAAACTTATTTACAAGAAAAAAATTCGGATAATATAGTGCTATGAGTGATATTCCAAAGACATTGTATATTATTCTTAATCATAATATAAAATCAGTATCAACAATGTATTATGAGACATTAAAATATTATCAAGAGCAAGATAATTTTAAGCTTTTTTTAATTGATAATGGAAGTAGAGCAACTGAAAGAAGCATATATACAACTCATTTTTTTAAAAAGAATGTGTATTTTAATGGTGCCATTCAATGGGCATTTAAGTATATGTTGGATCATCCAGAATATGAATATTTGTGTTTTAGTAATAACGATATTTTTATGCATGGATATAAGTTTGTGCGTACTATGATTGAGACAATGGAAGAAGATAATTTTACTATGCTTTCTCCTTCAACAATAGAAACATCTCATGGCCAAAATTTTTGGCCCATTATGCATTGTTGGTATAAGAAAGAACCAAGAGTAGTTCCTTGGATAGACTTCACCTGCCCTTTTATTCATCGACGATTGATAGAAAATATAAAACAATTTCCTACATGGTGGCGGTCGCCTAGTTATGGGTTTGATGATTATTGTTCTATTGTGTGTAATCGCGAAGGCTGGAAAATTGGTGTAAGTGATTTGATGTGTGTTTTTCATGTTGGGCAGATGACTTATCGTGAAGGCGGCGGCCCCTCGCGCGCTGGTGATGGTTTAGACTTTTATACCATGCAAAATAAACATAGACAGAATTTTGATTGGAATTTTAAAAAAAGCGGCTTGCAGGCAACACAAAAAGAATTGGATACTCAAAAAGCTTTATATGGAAGAAATAATTCTTTAAAAATGGGGCGCATGCCAAGAACTCCAGATGAAGGTTATTATGATCTTTATGCCACCGGCCCTGAAAGACAATGGTTTCGGAATGAAGAAGAAAAAGAAAATTTTGCAAAAAGAGAAACGATGAATGAAGATGCATATCTGAATAAGAAGGGCTTGAAAAGAGTATTGCCGCCGTCAAAAAGAAAGGGTTCAAAATGAATGTAATGGGGTTAAATTTTGGTTATCATGGTAGTGTTACGGTTGTAAGTAATGGTGTTATTTTATCTCATGTTGTTACTGGAAAAGAAATAGATAAAAATATGGCACGGGGTGTAACTAAAGCAACTATTAAAAAAGCATTAGATGACGCCGGATTAAGATTAAAAGATATTGATATGGTACCAGTAGTAAATTGGTATGCAGATAGAGATACAGATGGCACTGAAATGTTTGATAAAACTGCAGATGGTTTTTCAATTACTAACGATCAAGGAATTGAATTTTCTTTAGAAGATTATGGTCGGTTTTATAATAACAATAATATGGTTGCTCAGGGAACCTTTGATTTAAATATTGGCGACCAAAAAACAAAATGTATGATCGTTGATCATTTATTTGCTCATTGTGCTTATGCGTATTTGACTTCACCTTATGAAAATGCAGCGGCAGTATGTATTGATACTATGGATGGTGTTGCTCATAATAATGCTATCTATTATTTTAATGATGACGGCAAAGCGTTCAGATTATGGCGTCGAGATAATCAATTTCAAGTGATGAATCTTTATAATGCATTTACAGATAGTATGGGGTATTATCCGGCAATAGAAAATTTAGATATACTACAAGGTCTATCCAAAAAATATAAAAAGGATTTTAAAGAATTAGATAGAATATGTTGGCCTAATGTTATTCAAATGGGAGATATTTTTCATGGAGATATGTGGGTTCATTTAAATCTATTTAATGAGAGACCCCATATTCCTGAAAAGAGAGAATATTATCCATCACTTGCCAACGAGGGCGATGTCGATGATGCATGGTTAAAAAAGACAGAAAAACCAAGCGCTGAAACAATTAAATGTGCGGCTAGTGTTCAATATGTAGTAGAGAATAGCGTCAAAAATTACATAGAAAAAATAGTGAAAACATACCCTAAATTGAACGTATGTGTAGGAGGTAAAGTAACGATGAACGAAGGTGCAATGAAGCATGTGAAAGGAGAGAATGTTTTTACTACACCTTCTCATAATGATGAGGAGCTGTCGGCTGGTGCAGCTCTTTTTGTAGCTGACCAGCTAACTAAAAACAAAAAGAAAGAAATTATAACAAACGAAAAGGGGAAAATAAAAGATCCTCTTTCTCATATAAAGGAGTTGTAAGATGGCAACAAAAGTAGATAAGATTTATGATGAAATTACAGAATTGTATGCAGAGTTTATGTTTAATCACGATAAGTATCGCGATAAGAAGGTAAAGGCAGCTGCATTGCGCGCCCGTAAAACTTTGGGTGATATTAAGAAGTTGGTTACTGAATATCGCAAGGCATCTGTAGAAGAAACTAGCTAAAATAAGTAATGTCTAGAGTCTTAATTATTGGTGATCGTTTAATTGATCATTATAAGTTTTATAAACGAGTAAGGCATGACCCGGCTACTGCTGATGTTCCTGTAATGAAGCTTATTAAAGAAGTTAAGGTCGATGGTGGAGCAGGAAATCTAGTAAGAAATCTTAAAGAACTTATTGATATAGAGGTGCTGTTTTTTCATCGAAGCACACCCTTAAAGATTAGATATTATATAGATAATAAGTTTATTTGGCGCGAAGATATAAATGATGAAATATTACGTAGTAAAGAGATAGTCGATGAATTTATTAACGAGATAAAAGATAATGATTACGTGGTTATCTCTGACTATCATAAAGGTACAATAAATTATAAAGATATAAAACGTATATTGAATAAATGTAATAAGACAAACACTACGTTTATAGATACAAACTATGTGGAACCAGAACATGAGAATGTAGATTGGTTAAAAATAAATTATGAAACAGCTAAAAAATATACCAGTGAGTTTCGTAATAATATAGCTCAAAAAGTATCAAAGAAAATAAACTCAAATGTTATAGTGACAAAGGGATCTGAAGGGTTCACCGCGTTTTTAAAAGATGGAGAACAAACTATACATTATACTAAAGATGAAAATAAAAATTTTGTTGATAGTATAGGGGCCGGCGATACTTTTTTAGCTGGATTTATTGCTGGTGTGATTTATAATAAAGATACTCTTTTGAGTTTGATATATGCAGACGTAGTAGCTCATTTAAGCACAACCCAGTTAGGAACTATAGATGCAGTTAATAAAGAAAAAGCTGAGGTTGAATATTTAAAGGCTCAAACGTCTGTTGACGAAGTAAGGGAAAAGAAATATGTCCATCGCACTTTTGATAATGTGTAAGGATGAGTTTAATAAAGTAAGAGGTATTATTAAAACTATTGAAAGTGTTTGTAAGGAAAAAATTGTTGTTATTACTGGAAATAAGAGAGTAAAAGAGAGTGGTGATTGTAAAATACTCTATTATCCATGGCATGATGATTATTCGGCCCCATTAAACGCCGGATTAAGGTTATGTGAATCGGATTGGGTCTTAAGACTGGACACCGACGAAGAAATAGACGAAATTAACCTTAAAAGAGTCCTCAAAGCGGTTGAATATAACGTTGATGTTTGGGCTTATGAAGTGAGCCAAAGAGGTTATTTACCCTCAAAAAGGGTCGAATTTGGGGTTAAATTGGTAGAGAAACACAAAGGTTACACTCATGCAGTAGATGATAGGTGTATAAGGTTGTTTAGAAATGACCCTAGGGTCTTTTTTGAGTTTAACACACATGAAACTATTTATAACTCTCTTAAAAGAGCGAGGTTAAGATATGTAAAGTCAAATATTGTTATTCATCACTGGGGTAAGCTGAATATGGAAGACAAAGCTCCTTATTATTATGAGTTGGCAAAGGATAGAGTCCGTAGATATCCAGAAGACATACAAAGTTATTATCATCTTGGCACCAGTGCTGAATTTAGCGGAAAAATAGAAGAATCGTATCAAGCTTTTTTGGCAGGATACAAAAAATATAGAAATGAATATTATCGTTTACCATTAGAACACTTAAAACAAAAAAGGAGAATCGCAAATGGCAGATTCAATTAGTTTGGAACAAATTCAGGAACAGCAGCAGCAGCTGACGCAGACCGTAAATAATCTTGTTGCTCGAAAGGCGCAGTTGGAAGATCAGTTGGAAAATACCAAGGTCACGCTAGCTTCTAACCAAGGCGCATTGCAGTATGCTGATGCTCTTATTCAGGGAGCTACTGAAGGTCAAGACGATGTAGGTGTCGCCAATGTATCAGAAGAGATTACGGCCGAGCCTGTAGAGGTTATGGAGGCGGAAGAAGTACAATTATAGGAGATATAAGCTAAGTAAAAGTATCTTTGAAGGATTGTAGTTATATTTATATATGAAGTTTTAGGTTATAATGTATGTGCTTTAAGAGACTTCACTGCAAGGGCATAAATATAATGTATATATCTTGCTTTTTTGTTTAACGAAGAAAATAAAAACTAAATAAAAATACTTTTCATTTAACTTATGGAGAAAATAAATGGCTGAGGTATTTGTATCTCCTGGTGTGTATACACAGGAAATTGATGATACTTTTAGTCCACCGCCTGGTGCTGCTGCAATTGGAGCTGCCTTAGTTGGGTATACGAAGAAGGGTCCAGCCTTTCTACCTACTACGGTCAATTCTTTTGGTCAGTTCAGAGATCGGTTTGGTGGATTAAATCCTGAATTTTATATGCCGTATGCGGCTAATTCTTATCTGAGAAATGCTTCTACACTGAACGTAACAAGAGTTCTGGGTAGAAGTACTGTTGCTGCTGGCACGGTTGGATTTCTTTCTTTCCCGAAGCTCAGCGGGTACTCAATCTCTGCCGTTTCTGGTGGTTGTACTGTCTTAGGTATAGTAAGAAAGAGAACATCCAGCACTGACCCTATTCTTTTAAGTGGATCGCCCACTAACTTTTCGTTATCGTCTGGTGGAACTATTGTTACAGGGCTTTCGATGGCTGAAGCGTCGGGTAATTACATTAAGAAAGTAATGGGAACAGATGTACAAAATTCTCATACAGGTGAATTATTAACCGATCTTTATGTAGATGCGGTGTTTGATTATGATGTGGGTAATGTTAATGGTACTGTAAGTGGTGGTTCTGCTGCAGCGGGTATTACAGAAGATCATGTTGTTATTACTGAAATTGGCGATGGATTTGACGATATTACAGGAGGATTCTCTCCTGCTAATTCCCCGTGGTTTGTTTCACAGAATGCTGGAGGTGCTGTTAATAACCTCTTTAGATTCTTTACTAGATCTGATGGTAATGTAGAGAATAACTCTGTTAAGATTCAAGTTTCTAATGTGCAGACTTCTTCCTCGGCTTTCCCAGAGTTTTCAATCGCTATTCGTAAAGCGGCTGACGATGACAGGCGGCCTGAGATTTTAGAGTCTTATGAAAACTTAAATCTAGATGTTAATTCTCAAAATTATATTGGAAGAGCTATCGGTGATCGTAGAGTTTCGTATGATCTAACTCAAGACCCGCCTGAATTGCTCTTTGATGGTGACTATCCTAATAAGTCTAAGTTGGTGAGAGTTGACATTAATACAGGCGGTTATCCAGATGATGCAAGGCCCGCGGGTTTCCGCGGCGTTGGATCTATTCTTGCACAAAGTGGTAATGATGCATCTGGTCCAACAGCTGGTCCTGGTAGTAGCAATACTCAAGGTTTGACTGCTACGGTAGCGTCTCTACCTACGGTGACTAACCAGAATAGAGATGGCGTTATTGATAAGTCAAAGGTCTTGGGTATTAACTTTGCATCTCAAGGTGTTAGTGATCGACTTAAAAAGACTGTAACATCTGCTTCTGGATCTACTACTGCTGATGCTGGTATGTTGTTTATTTCTACTACGGGTGAACTTTCTGGTTCAGGTAGTGTTACAAACTTTACGCTTGTTAATATGGTTGGTTCAAACTCAGGAAACTTTATTGGATCTACTACAAGACGTGCTCAAGGTCTTGAAGATAATGAAGCAGTGAAATTTGTGGCTCCTGTATTTGCGGGTTGGGATGGATATGATCCTCGCACCAATCTATTAGGCGCCTTAAATGATGGTACTGTTACAGGTGATTTTGATGTAGCTAAGAAGACATTAGCGAATCCTGAAGAAGTTGACTTTAATCTTATTGCTGTTCCGGGTGTTACTTCCTCGGCTGCAGGTAATCCTGTTGGTAAGTATATTGATATGGTTGAATCCAGGGCCGATGCATTCATGTTGGTAGATATTGCTAATGCTACCTCTACGGGATCTGGTTTAGGTCTGTCAGTCGCGAATGCTTTGGATCAAGGTAAGAAGTTTGATACAAGCTATGCAGCTACTTATTATCCTTGGATAAGAATTAGTGATCCGGATAATAATAGGCTGGTGTGGGTACCGCCTTCGGTGGAAGTCATAGGTGCATATGCATTTAATGATAGAGTCGGCCAACCTTGGTTTGCTCCGGCTGGCTTTAATCGTGGTGGTTTGGAAAGAGTGTTAGAAGTTAGAAGAAGATTAACACAGACGCAACGTGATACCTTGTATAATCAGCGTCCGGGCGTTAATCCAATTGCAACTTTCCCAGGCCAAGGTATTGTTATCTTTGGTCAGAAGACCCTACAAATTAAGCAGTCTGTATTGGATAGAGTGAATGTTCGTAGAATGATGTTGACGGTTAGAAAGACTGTTTCTAGAATGTCCCGAAACTTCGTCTTTGAACAGAATAATGCGGCTACAAGGAGCGCGTTGTTGAATATGGTAAATGGATATCTGGGTTCGGTACAATCGGCTAATGGTATTCGCGAATTTAGAGCGTCTATTGAAGAAGGTGCTGACTTAGTGGATAGGAATGTAATTAAGGGTAAGATTTTCTTGAAACCGACTTCGGTTGCTGAAATTATTATCTTTGACTTTACTCTGACTCCGCAAGGTGCATCGTTTAGTGAGTAGATAATTTATAGCGTGTGAGAGAAACAAAACTTCTCTCACACGCATATTTATTTTAGATTTAGAATTTAATTTTCTTAGTTTGGAGAATAAGAATGGCTGAAGTTAGACAAGTAAATCAAATGCTTGCAGATACTTTTGAACCAAAGAGGCAAAATAGATGGTTCTTTCAATTTGCTGAAGATGTAATTCCTCAATTTGTTGCTAAGACTTTCGCTCGACCTACTTTTAGTCAAGAATCTACTGTTATTGATTATATTAATAGTAAGAGATATCTTGCTGGGAAGTTTGAGTGGGGGACTGTTGCTATGACACTTCACGATCCGATTGCTCCTTCTTCGGCGCAGAAGGTAATGGAATGGGCTCGGTTAGCCCATGAAACGATTTCTGGCCGTGATGGATATGCAGCTTTCTATAAGAAAGATTTTTCTTTGAAGCTGATGGACCCTGTTGGTGTTACTGTTGAAGAATGGGACATCAAAGGCGCATTTATTACTGATGCTGATTTTGGTGGATTAGATTATTCAAGTGGTGAACCTATTGAAATTTCTCTTACAGTGCGGCCTGATGAATGCATTTTGAGATACTAATGTAGTGTAGTTTATTTTTTAGGTTTTTTTAATTAAGATTTAGTATCAAGTGTATTTAAAGGAGTTTTAATTTATGAGCGACAATAAGTCGGCTGCTGTTGAGTTTGAAGATGGGGCAGCCTTAGATGCTGGACATAGTAAAGAAGAAAAGGTTTCTACAGATATAAACCCGCAAGAAATTAATGAGAACCCTGAAGCTTATGCGCGCAAGATTGCATCGCAAAGGGCAGATCAATATGATCAGATGGCGGGTTTTTCTGTGCCGCGTGATTTTGTTATGATTCCCTCTAAAGGAAGAGTATACCCCGCTACTAGTCCTCTTCATAATCTAGAAGAATTAGAAGTAAGGCACTTAACTGCTGCTGATGAAGACATTATGACTTCAAGAGCTTTATTAAGAACTGGTAAAGCTATTGACACTATGTTAACAAATGTCATCTTGAATAAAAGTATTAAAGTTGATGATTTGGTTTCGGGCGACAAAAATGCTATTCTTACGTTTCTTAGAATTACAGGGTATGGACATGAATATCCAGTTGATCTTCAATGTCCAAGTTGTGCAGTAGATGTTAGTTATGATTTTGATTTAAGCCAATTAAAAATGAAATTTCTGGATGATGATCCTGTGCAACCAGGTGAAAATAGATTTGCTTTTGAAACACCTTCTGGAATAAAAATAGAATTTAAACTTTTAAATAGTGCTGAAGATGCTGCAATTACTGCCGAACAAGAAAAATTTAAGAAAGCTACAAACTCTCCATTAGAAAAGATTGTAACTACTAGATTAAAACACCAAATTATTTCTGTAGATGAACAAACCGATAAAACATATATAAATACGTTTGTTGACACAATGAGTGTGAGAGATTCAAGAGCATTTCGTAAATATCTTGATGATCTGGAACCAGACGTAATTATGAAACAAGATTTTACGTGTCCTAGGTGTGGCCACGGTGAGGAGGTGGATATACCGATCACGGTAAGTTTCTTTTGGCCTGACGACTGATCATAAAGAATATATTTTTGAAGAATGTTTTTATTGCGTTTATTATGGCCATTTAAGTTTTAATGAAGCTTATAATCTTCCAATTAGGTGGCGTAAATGGTGGTTAAAAAAGATTAATGAAATAAACGAAGAAGAACACAAAAGACAACAACAATCCGCTGTGATGCCACAACAAGTAAGACAGGCTGCAGTTCGAGCTAGAGATGTAGGACGTTAATATTTATCCCCTTATATATTTTTAATATAGGGGGATATTTATTTATGTAAAACTCTATATGGGGAACTAATATGAAAGTAGAGAAAAAATATATTTCTGAAGGTATATCACCACATGCAGTATTTGTAGATCCCTTTGCTGAAAAAGAAAGTGGATTTAATA
>Ga0315338_1002709_pt1 | contig 16822 bp, 15 predicted proteins | sample ASW8metaG_FD_204518 | JGI IMG/M metagenome (GOLD analysis project Ga0315338, IMG submission 204518) | Ammonia-oxidizing marine archaeal communities from Monterey Bay, California, United States - ASW #8 | ecosystem: Environmental > Aquatic > Marine > Coastal | place: USA: California | collected... | reverse complement strand
GCTGCCGAAGACCCGTTTGGAGAGCCTCTTGAAACTAACGTGCTTGCTAGTGTGCAGGCAGAGATGGCTGCTGATCCAAGTGATTATCTCGTGCGTGAGGACCAGACCATTGAGGTCCAAGCGCTTGAGACCTTAGGACACTATGCCGATTGGCTGGAGATTCGAACCCAACGTCTTCGTGACGTCAATAACATGCCTTTTCGGCAGGCCGTGTTAATCGGTAATCGACTGAAACTTGATTTCTCTCAGGTGAGTGTGGCCCGTTTTGAAGGGCGACGTATTGCTTACCAACGCCAGACGCAAGAATCTTTCTTTTTGGCGTATCAGGTGACAAATACCCAGGATCATGTCATCCGGTCCGGGGAATCCTTGTGGGAACTAGCCCTGCAGACGTATGAGGTCCCGGTCTGGTTAATTCGGCAATACAATCCTGACTTGGATCTTGACCGCGTAGCCCCTGGTACGGTGGTGAAGTTCCCACAATTGCGCCCAATCTCTCCGGGCGATAATGCTCAGGCTGCAAACTATACAAACTAGTTTAACCTGACGTAGCGTCACACTACCCCCAAGCCCGTACGCTCAGCCTGAACACACCTTATTTTAAGGTTCAATTGCGTATTTATCTTAAATGAGAATGATTTGCATTTGCATATAAGATTGGTTATCGTCCTCATGTCGTGGGTTTTGTCTCCATTTCGCTGGGAGGTAAACAGGCGAAATTTTTGTTTGATCAGGAGATAGAAAATGCGCGGGGCACTTTTACTGGCATCCCTTGGAATATGGCTCCTAAGTTTTCAGGTAGTAGCGCAGGAAACCGAGTCTGTGCAAGAAACAATACAGCGGCAACAGGAGCAAATAGATGCTCTTCAAGAACAGATCAATGCTACAGCTGATTTTCTTGAAGCAGGCTCGGTAACACAGTTCAACAGGACACAACTCCAGGAGAGAGATGTTGGTAGTCAGACGAGTATCGGTGGCTACGGTGAGATCCACTACAACAATCTGAATGCGACTGATTCCGATAACGACACAGATAAAATGGACTTTCACCGGTTCGTTCTGTTCTTTGCCCATGAATTTAATGATCGAGTCAGCTTTTTCTCGGAGTTAGAGGTTGAACACTCACTAGCTGGTGAGGGGAAACCTGGCGAAGTGGAGATTGAGCAGGCGTTTGTACAAGTTAACCTAAGTAATGAGCTTGCCGTTCAGGGCGGTCTATTTGTACTTCCGGTTGGCATACTCAACGAAACTCATGAGCCCACAACATTCTACGGTGTTGAGCGTAATGCTGTTGAAAGCGCTATCGTTCCTGCTACTTGGTGGGAGGGCGGTGCTCAACTGGTCGGCAATAATGCAAGCGGTTTGAGTTGGAATGCGGGGTTTCACTCCGGATTGGAAATGTACACGTCTGGTAGCAATGCATTTAGAGTCCGAAAAGGCAGGCAAAAGGTTGCAAATGCTGTCGCAACAGATTTTGCCTTTACAGGCCGTATGAGATACACGGGGATACCGGGACTAGATGTTGCTGCAACTTGGCAGCACCAAAGTGATCCTAGTGCCAAACCGGGTGATGGGCTTGATAGTGGAGCTTTGATTGAAGCTCACATGATCTACACAAATGGGCCATTTCAGCTCCGGGCACTCTATGCAGGTTGGGAATTTTCCGGTACAGCTGTTGAGGCTGCAAATGCTGACAGCCAGTCAGGTTTTTACATAGAGCCGAGCTGGAGGATCAATGACCGCTGGGGAGCCTTTGCTCGTTTTGAAGATGTAGACGGAGCAGTCGCTGGAGATCAATTTGAAGAGTTTAGGGCTGGATTGAGCTACTTTGCCCATCCTAGCGCCGTATTTAAATTTGACATTGCAAACCGTGATTACACTCAGGTATCCAAGGCTGGTAGCAGCTTTGACGGGTTTAATGTAGGCATGGCCTACCAGTTCTAATACCTGGTCGGCTGTTGTGCAATTTTGGAGCCCTTGGACCTTTTGGCCCAAGGGTTTTGTCGTGTCTTAGTCTAGTGGAAGGAAATGACCGATCGGGTAATAACATGGCGGTTAAGAGGTGTTTTGCCTATCGTGCTTTGGGGTCTCGCGAGCGCTGTCTACGGGCAGATGGGCGTCTACATGGAAACAGAAGAATTTTTGACTGTCGCTTTTCCAGACAGTGAACCTCGAGTTGAAGTGATCTGGATAAACAATGAACGGCGAGAAGCGCTAGAGGAAATATTGGACCACCCTGTCAATGCTCTGCGAGTGAGCTACTGGATTAGTGGTGGCAAGAGTGCGTGGATCCTAGACGAGATTGGTAAGGATAGGCCCATTACGATTGGTGTTGTAGCTCAAGGAGATGCTATTGAAATGATCCGGGTGCTTGTTTTCCGTGAGATACGAGGTTGGGAAGTGCGTTATCCGTTTTTCACTGATCAGTTTTTAGGGGCACGTCTGATCGGTAGTGAGCAACAAGGTGTTGGTTTGGATCGGCAGATAGACGGGATTACTGGTGCAACCCTCTCGGTTAATGCGCTAAGAGGCGTAACAGAGGTTGTCCTTTTTCTCATACAGGAATCAAGGAGCTCAGGTGAATAGCTCTAAGCGCTCTCGATCAAGGTACGGGCTTCGGCATTGGCACCGATGGCTCGGTCTGGGGTCGATGGTTTTTTTGATCTTCTTGAGTATTACAGGGATTGCTTTGAATCATCTCGTCGATCTGCGTCTTGACCAACGCTATGTTCGGACGGGATGGCTTCTGAGTTGGTACGGTATTGAAGTGCCACCCGTTCATTCAAGCTACGCTGTAGCGGGAGATCGCACAACATTGCTTGGGGAACGTTTGTACTTCAATGATCAACAGGTCGCAGAAGGCATTACAGCGTTAAGTGGTGCCATAGCTGCTCCACAATTCATAGTGATCGCAAGTGATAATTCGCTAATTTTGCTGACTGATTCCGGCGCACTAGTCGAACGTATGCTCCTTGCGGGCCAATTGTCTGGCGCTGTCCAAGCCATAGGAAAGGTTGGCGAGGCAGTAGTTTTGCTCAGTGATGAGGAGATTTACCGGGCAGACGAACAACTTGTCAGTTTCTCTATTGCTAGCGACTTAAGTTATAGCGATGTCTCATGGTCCTCGTCCTCAAATGCACCGTCGGACCAGCTTGAGGCCTTATACGATGTTTACCGTGGAACCGGTATCACCATGGCCAGACTTCTAGCGGATCTGCATAGTGGTAGGCTTTTTACTCGTGCTGGTCCTATATTCATTGATATTGTTGGTCTGCTGCTAATTGTCCTTAGTGTGCTTGGGACGATTCTCTGGCTTCGGGGGAGACCACGGCGGCACAGGACTGACCTGCGCTAGTTTTTATACATCTGTGCAAGCAAGACACGCTGGCGGATGCTTGCTATTCTTTCCTCGGATTTCAGGGAAATACATATGGAAAATAAACTGACGAGACGGGAGTTACTGGAAGCCTCTCTGTTGCTAACCGTATTTGGTGTCAGTGTTCCCGGGTTATCACCGCGGGCACAGACGGTCGTTGAAAACCTGGTTGAGTTTCAGCGAGTGGTTGCAGCTAATCGAATTCTTGCTAACGAAGGCGTAGTCGACGCATTTGGGCATGTTAGTGTGCGTGATCCAAGAAACTCAGGGCGTTACGTGATGTCACATTCTCGGAGTCCTTCATTAGTAGAGCTTGAGGATCTTTTGGAGTTCGAAGCAGATGGTTCCAAGGTTAACCTCGACGATCCTAGGCGCCCCTACGGAGAGAGAGTGATTCATGGCGCGATATATGAGGCGCGTCCTGATGTGAACGCAGTGGTACATCATCATTCCTATGCTGTCGTTCCTTTTAGTGTTTCTACGATACCGTTGCGACCAATTGTGCACGTTGCATCTGTCATTGGCAGTGAGATTCCCGTCTGGGACATGCGCGACAATTTTGGTGATACCGATATGCTGGTGCGGAACATGGAGATGAGTCGCGAGCTTGCTCAGGTTTTAGGGGACAATACTTGTTTGCTAATTCGCGGCCACGGGGCTGTAGTAGCAGGAGCAACGATTAAGCAGGCGGTGATGACTGCTGTGTATCTTCAGGTTAATGCTGAACTTGTTTCGCAGGCGCTCGCGATGGGGGAGCCGGAGTATTTGTCGCCACGGGAGATCGAGCAGTCTTCTGCAACTCAATTTTCACCGCTTGGGCTAGACAGGGCTTGGGAATATTATTGTATTCGAGCCGGTGTCGATCCGATCTGAATTACAATAACTTCGCGAAGGCGGAACGGTTTAAATATCTATGTGTTGTTATGTGTTCGGCAACCTAGTCATCGCTAGGATAACTTTATGATCGTTCGTTTATTAGTTGCCATATTTGGAGCTGCTGCTATTACGATCGGCTTATTTTTATTCATGGATGATGTGGCGAATCGATTCGTACTCAGAGATCCCACCCAATATTTTGCGATTACAGACTTTATCCGAGCGCCCGATCGAGGGCGCCAGTTACCCGAGGTACCAGTTATCTCAGAAGCCACCCCTGATCGACCGCAGCTCGAGCTTGATGAGGAAGAGCTACTGTCGGCAGAACCAGTTCCTGTCGTGCCCGAGATGGAAGGAATTGTGCCGACAGAGGATCAATTGCCCCTATTGAGGGAAACTGAGAACCTTTAACTTAATAGGTAGCCGTCATCATTAAGCTCCAGACCAGTTTGCCTGGCGAGTTTCAACACTCTTGGTGACCAAGTTACGCGGCCAGCATCTGTGGCGCCGTGCACTGCCATCATATAAGCGTACCCATTGCCAATATTACGAAAGCCACGCATTACCCCAGCTGGTACGGAGACCATATCCATAGTAGCCATTTCGATTTCCTGATCGCCCTTATCGCCCCAGTAGAGTGCCCAGCGTCCGGTCATGGCGTAAAAGACCTCGACTGTCTGATGGGAATGGAGAGCAGCTCCTTTACCAGGGTCAGCACCAATATATGTTACGTTAAATCCTTCTACGGCCGTTATTGCAACTTCGAGTATTGAATTTTCTGTCACTCCTTCGCCGATAACATTGAAAATTTCTCTTTCATGCCCAGGAATGCGGGTATCAACGAAAGCTTCTTTGCTGGCTTTAAGTTCTTTAAAGCGCGCTGTACGTGACAGCATTTCTTCCATAGATATTTTTTGTGTTGCCATTCCCGATACTCCTAAAAATTTTTGGTTACACACCGTTCAGTAGTGTGGTATCAGAGCTAGATTTTACTTGACTCAGTGGTATTCGTTCGAAACGGGGGTGCGAATCTGCTGGGAGTGTGGGAATATGCCGCCGCTGTTGGAACACTAACCCCATACTCTGCTAAAAGGAAAATTAGGCCTCTTGTCGACATCAGCTCTCTCGAATCGAAATTTTGCTATTTATTTCTCTGGCACGCTGATAGTCCTTCATGGTTTGTGGATTTATCGATTGACGGTTAGCTGGCTGGCTTGGGAGTTGACACACTCGGTCTTTCTCGTTGGCGTCGTTTCGTTTTGTCAATTTGCGCCAGGCATCGTACTTGGCCCTCTTTTTGGTGTTGCGGCGGACCGCTACGATTTAGTCCGAACAGCTATGTTTATTCATAGCGGTATGATGATTCTCTCGCTGGTATTGGCAGTCATAACCGGTTTAGACCGACTTACTATTGAGATTTTAGCGGGGTTCGCGGTACTCCAGGGTGTTATGGGTGGCGCATATACTCCGACGAGGCTTTCTTTAATCACACAACTGGTACCGCGGGAGCTTTTTGCAAGTGCAACCGGTTATCTTGCTGTGGCATTTAATCTCTCACGGTTTATGGGGCCGGCGTTGGCAGGACTTGTTATCACTTTGTTAGGTGCGGCTTGGTCATTTGGGATATTTGCATGTTTGATTATTCCCGCAATTGTCAGTCTGATTATTGTGGAAATTTTGCCGCGAAAGACGCGAGAGAGGCCGGATGCACATGTGTTGGGCGATCTTCGAGATGGACTGCAATATACGTTAAGCCATCCGATGATTCGTTGGTTATTGGTTCTGGTTGCGACTAATGGAGTTCTGGCTCGTGGAGTGCTGGAATTATTGCCTGCGGTTACTGAGATTTTATTTGGTGGAGGAAGCGCGGAATTTGCAGCGCTGACTACAGCTGCTGGCGCTGGCGCAATTTTAGCCTCTATTGTTGTTACCCGGACCCAGAATTCTGAGAGATTATTACGAATCGCATCGTCAGCCGCGTTAGCCTCGAGTTGTTTGTTATTCGCGTTAGGATTGACTGAAAACTACTGGATAGGGATAAGCGTCGTGGCCGGACTCGGATGCTCCTGCACACTTTGTGGTGTTGGGGTACAGGCACTGATTCAATTGGAGGTGGATGACAATTTCCGCGGTCGTGTATTAGGACTTTGGGGCGTGTTTGCGATTGGTGCGACTGCAATCGGCGGCTTGCTACTGGGGAGCGTAGCCCGGGTTAGTAGCATCAGCACAACAGCCATTGGATCCGCCCTCATACTGGCGGTCCTTTCCGTACTACTCGGTAGCACTCTTATTCGTGGACAAGAGGTCGAAAGGTCCTCGTAGGGTTAAGGTGCCTTCGAGACCTGGTTATCCCTGCGGTAGCTTGAGATAACCGAGGCTGCCTCCAGAATTACCAGCACGCTAGTGACCAGCACGATTATATCAATCGTAACAAGCAGCCAGTTTCCTTCCTGATACCATTCAATTAGTTTTATCACTGCAGCCCACGAAGATGTGATTAGTACAAATATCATTGGTACCAGAGTGTAACGAGCAGGACGTCCCAATTTGATCAGCATGACGCTGATTACCAGCAGCGTTAGTCCCGCTAGGATCTGATTCGTTGATCCAAAAAGAGGCCAGATGGTAAGAGCGCCGGATCCGGATGCACCGCCAGCGCCAAAGGCTAGTAACAGACAGGAACCGACAGCAAGTAAGGTAGCGAGAATACTATTGTTAAGCAGTGGCACTTTATAAATCTGCCCCCACTCCTGGATGATGTAGCGCTGCAAACGAACACCCGTATCCATTGTGGTCGCAGCGAATAAAACAACCATTGTTGCTAATAAGGTCGTTGATATCCCAAGCGGTAAGCCCCAGCCATTTTGGATTAACTGTGCTCCACCTTGAACAAAAACTGCGGCAATTGATTCGAATCCTTCTGCTTCTCCGTACTGACCGTAGATTTGATGCCACTCCATTTGTGTTGCAGCAAGTGCTACGCTGCTAACCGCAACAATAGTGATTAACGCTAATGAACCTTCACCGATCGCGGCGAGATAGCCTATGAATCTCGAATCAGGTTCTTTATCAAGCTGTTTGGAAGTGGTACCAGACGACACAATGCCGTGAAAACCTGATACTGCACCGCAGGCGATTGTCACGAACAGTAATGGCACCAGGGATGGGGAGTCGACAGAGACCATGCTGTTGAAAGCAGGGGCAGATATATCTGGTAGAGATAGCAATACGGCGCTGTACAGAAGAAACAAGCCGACGAACAGCTGCATTCCATTGATGAAATCACGTGGTTGCAATAACACCCATACCGGCAGCATTGAGGCAATAGCGGCATAGACAAAGAGAATAATAATCCAGTTACCATTCGCTGGCATACCGAACATTTGCTCCGGGAGTGGGATTGGTAGTTGGCTGCCAACATAGATGGAGGCATAAAGCGCTATGACTCCACATACAGTAAGCAGCGTCAAGTTAAAATTACGATGGAGCAACTGGCCAATGATCAAGGCGACCACGATAGCTGACCATGCGGGGAAAACAGCGGTAGTAGTGCTGACGAATAACCCAGCAATTATCACGCCAAATACAGCATTAACCATGAGTAAAAGCAGGAAGATCACAATCATGAATAATGCACGAGTACGTTTTCCGATGACATCTTCAGATAAAGCACCCATGGACTTGCCTTTATTTCGCGCGCTAGCCCAGATGGCACCCCAGTCGTGAATACCGGCAAAAAATATTGTTCCGATAGTTACCCATAGAACTGCCGGCACCCAACCCCAGTAAACAGCGATAGCGGGCCCAACAATTGGTGCGGCGCCTGCGATCGAAGTGAAGTGGTGTCCCCACAAAACAAACTTATTGGTAGGGAGGTAATCGACGCCATCGTTTAGTTCGTGTGCCGGCGTTACGAAATCTGGGTCAAGCTGGAAAATTTTAGTCGCAATAAATTTTGAGTAGACAAACCAACCGAACGCCATTCCGGCGAGCCCAAGGACAAGGATGGCAACAGATTGCATAACTGGGTTCCTTTAAAAAGATGAATACAGAGCTTATCGCGTGTTGCTCAAAACCTAAAGTATCGGTCAAATTCTTTATTGATTATATTAGCGGTTTCTCAGTGGCTATGTTGTATTTTCAGTATGGCAGTATGTACAGTACAGTCGCGAGGAACGGAATTAGTAGAATCATCATTGTGATTGAGTAGCCGAACATATCGCGAGCTTGAAGTCCTGTGATTGCCAGTAGAGGGACTGCCCAGAATGGATTAAAAAGATTTGTATGGGCGTCGCCAACGGCATAGGCTGCGATCGTTTGCCCATAAGGAATCCCGAGTTCAGCACTAGCAAGCATCATTGGGCCGCCGATGATTGCCCACTCGCCACCCGCTGAAGGAACAAAGATATTCAGTACCCCCCCAGTGATCCAGGCGATGACGGGAAATGTTGATGGTGTGGCGATTGAGAGAAGTGACTCAGTCATCGTATCTACAAGTCCAGTACCAGTCATGATCCCGATGATTCCAGAGTAGAACGGGAACAGCAGAATGACTCCTGCGCTTCCTTTTACGGCATCATAGAATTCCCCGAGATATTTGGATGGACTCATGAATAAGAGCAATCCAAGCATGAGGAACCCAAAGTTGAGAACATTTATGTCTAGGGCGCCGAGGCCTTGTGTTAAGAATGATCGTGCAAATAGAATGAGTCCGATTATTGCGATGATGCTGCCCAGGATAGTGCTGTTATCAATCCGATCCGCGAGTGTTGGGTTTTCTGGCGTCGTATCTTTAGTGCGTTTGGTAGGGGTGAGTGTTTGTTCAGAGTGATTATTCACTATATCGTCATGGGTATGAACGTAGTGCTTTATTCCTCTGCAGTTCTCGTCCGGTGGACATAGTAGATAGAGCATGATTGATGCGTAGATTAGTGCTAACGCAGTGAGCAGCAACGGGTAAGAATGAAAGACCCACTCTGTTGAGGAAACTACGCGATCGATAAAACCTAGTTGCATCAACGCATTTCCCTCAGTTGCTTGCAGAAGTCCTGCGGAACTAGACAAGCCCCATCCCCAGGTTAGGCCTATTCCCATGTATCCGGCAACAGCTAATAACGGATAATGAACCGGAATATTGTCTCTACTCGCACGCTTTCCCATTTCTCGGGCCAGGATCGCACCAAAAATGAGACCGAGACCCCAGGAGATCCAACCGGTCAGCATTGCACCAATTCCTACTAGCACAACAGCCTGTCGACCGTTTTTGGGGAGGCGAACAAGGGCAAGGATCAGTTTTCTTACCCGCGGGTGATATGCAACAACGTTGGCTGTCACGAGAATCAGCACCATTTGCATGCCAAACTGGAGTAGATCCCAGAAACCATCCTGCCATGACAAAGCAATCTCGGTAATAGTAGATCCCTCGAAAAACAATGCTACAACTGCCGTAACGTACGTTAGGAGAATCGCGAAGAGAAATGGGCTTGGCATCCAACGTTCTACTCTGTTAGCAATCGCCTCTCCTAGTTTTTGTATGGGTGTTAGGTTTTGTTCTTGATTTCTTTGCATGTTGTACTGCCATCCAGTAGTTTTTATCTATGGTGTCAGTGGGGTTGGTGCCCAGGGCGAGACTCGAACTCGCACATCCGTAAGGACACGGCGACCTGAACGCCGCGCGTCTACCAATTCCGCCACCTGGGCACTGAGAGGAAGACGACCGAATGTACTGACTGCTCCAAAGCCTGTCAATGAACTAGTAGATTTGTTATTCAATGGCTTTAGAGCGGTTAAGATGCACACTCATGATCTTGCAACATCCTTCTATTGACTCGGGATACCTGGGTTAATGGCACGTCCTCCTAAGCGATCGAGCCGTAATTCTCAGAGGCGTTATCAACATCCGATTCCGTCTCGTGAAGACATTACCACGACTATGGAGTCGGTGGGCCGGCCACTGACGCTTGTCTCTCTAGCCGGACAGTTAGGCCTAAAGGGTGACCAAAACCGCAAGGCGCTTGAAAATCGCCTTAGGGCTATGGTTCGGAGCGGACAGCTTTTTCGGAACCGTTCTAAGGAATACTCCCTCAGCCATCACCTAAATCTTGTGACAGGATTGATTAAGGCGCATCGGGACGGCTTCGGTTTTTTAGTTCCCGATGAAGGTACAGAGGATATATACATTTCTTCTCGAGAGATGGCCCCACTTTGGGATGGAGACCGGGTTGCCGTTCGCGTTAGCGAGACGCATCGTGGAAGGGAAGGTCGGATTGTGGAGGTTTTACAGCGCGCTAAGCAAGAGGTAGTTGGTCGATTAGTTAGAGAACGTGGGATCGATTCGGTTGTAGTGGAAGGTGGGGTTCAAAGCAACGTGCTTATTCCGCGTGGACAGAAAGGGGGCGCTAAAACTGGGGATATGGTGCGCGTGAAAATCGTGAAGCATCCGACATTACGTACCGATGCTATCGGTCGCGTTGTCCGCGTAGTAGGGCGGTTTGATGATCCGGGTATGGACACCACTATTGCGATTCTTTCTCACGGGTTGCCTTATGAATGGTCGCCGGAGATCGAGGCTTATGTGGATGAGCTTCCGGCTCGTGTGTCCACCAGAGCGAAGCGTGGACGAAAGGATCTTCGTAAGCTTCCCTTCATTACCATCGATGGCGCGGATGCCAAAGATTATGACGATGCTGTTTACTGTCAGGCCAAAGGTGAAGGGTGGCGATTGATAGTCGCTATTGCTGATGTCAGTTATTACGTCAAACCGGATACTGATATCGATACTGAAGCGCGGGCCCGCAGTACCTCGGTTTACTTCCCCGATCAAGTGATCCCAATGCTGCCTGAGGCGCTATCCAACGGTCTCTGTTCACTAAACCCACATGTGGATCGACTTTGTCTTTGCTGTGATATGACGGTTTCTTCAACCGGACAAGTAACACGCTCTCGGTTCTACGAAGGCGTGATGCGCTCTGCAGAACGTTTCACCTATGAAGAGACTTTTCAGCTTCTTGAGGGCAGGACACTTCGGGGTCGAAAACAGACACTGAAATTTCAGGTGGAATCGCTTCGTGAGGTGTACCAAGCTTTTGAAAAGAAGCGTCGGTACCGTGGAGCTATCGACTTCGACCTGCCCGAGACTGCTATTGAGCTTGATGATCGTGGCCAGGTAAAGAACATACGTCCCGTTGAGCGCCTGATTAGCCATAAAATTATTGAAGAGTGCATGATTGCGGCGAACGTAGAAGCTGCTAAGTATCTTCGCAAAGCTCAAATTCCGACGCTTTACCGTGTGCACGAGGGTCCGGATCCAGAGAAGCTTGAAGAGTTAATGCTCTTTCTTCGGACCTTGGGGTTCAAACTTGGTACATCAAAAAATCTACAGAGTCGGGATCTGAGCCGGATTATTGCGAGGGCTTCTAGAGGACCAGAGGTAGAACTAATCGAAACCATGATACTCAGGTCTATGACCCGTGCTATCTACCAACCCAAGAATATTGGTCATTTCGGCCTAGCTCTTCCGGCCTACGCCCATTTCACCTCTCCCATTCGCCGCTATCCCGATCTCCTAGTTCATCGTGCTATCAAGCAACTCACTCGTTGTGGAAGAGCTAAGGGGTTTCGCTATCTTATGCCTGAGATGGAACAGCTCGGAGAGTTCTGTTCACGAGCTGAGCGGCGGGCAGACGAGACTGTGTGGGATGTAGAAGAACGTCTCAAGTGTACATTTTTGAAAGAGCGGATCGGCGAAGAGTTCGAGGTTGTTATTTCGGGTATCACCCCTTTCGGGTTTTTTGTGCGCATGTCTGATTTCCATATAGATGGACTTGTTCATGTCACTTCGTTACCACGAGACAATTATCATCCAGAAGACAGTGGGACGAGCTTCACGGGACAAAATACAGGTAATCGCTACCGATTAACCGATCGGTTACAGGTGAAGTTAACCAATGTTGATATAGAACAGCGTAAAATCGACTTCGTGCCGGTGGAGGTAGTTGGGAACACTAAAAACAAGAGGCGTCGCCGTGGCTAGCAAGAATTCTGGAAGGAGCTCACATCGTGTTTATGGTGTACATGCGGTGCGTGCTTTGATCGATAAGCGTCCTGAAGCGATATTGGATGTAAAAATTTTGAGAGGATCTAAAGCGGGGGCCATACCTGAACTGCTGCGGGCACTCGATTCACTCCAGGTTCCCGTCGAGTCCGTCCAGCGAGCCGATCTCGACCGAATTAGCGGCGGCGGGAGTCATCAGGGCATCATCGTACGTACGCGAGGTACTCAGGAAATCGACATCCGGGAGTTTGAGGAGTTAATTGTCAACCGTGGTAAGTCCGTGCGCTGCTTAATGCTAGATGGCATACAAGATCCAAGAAACTTGGGCGCATGTCTTCGCACGGCGGACGCTGCGGGAGTGGACGCTGTAGTAGTTCCTAGGCGCCGCGCTGCGGGCTTAACCCCTGCTGCTCTCAAGGCTGCAACAGGCGCTGCAGAGACCGTGCCTTTGGTCCGAGTCTCAAATCTTGCCGCGACGCTGCGTTGGCTGAAAAGTGCCGGAGCCTGGATTGTGGGCGCTGATGCAGGGACACCTCGTACCGTATACGATGCGCGCCTGGAAGCACCCATCGTGCTCCTGGTTGGTAGTGAGGGCCGAGGCTTGAGGCGTCTCACCCGCGAACTTTGTGACGAGATTGTTTCCATTCCCATGCAGGGTACGGTCGGTAGTCTTAATGTTGCTGTTGCCGCTGGTGTGCTTTTGTTTGAACTTCAGCGCCAGGTTGAAGCTCGAGTGGCAGCCAGACGCAGCAGATAATTGAAATAGAGAGCCTGCTTAAGGTTGAGTCAATACCTTCGGTGCAGTAGCATCTGTGCGCGTTAATAAAATTTACTCCTTGCCTCACTGCTTGTTCAGGAGGCTTTAATCCGAGAGGAGCTTGAGTTGAGACACTATGAAGTTGTGTTTCTGGTCCATCCTGACCAGAGCGAGAATGTCCCCGCCATGATGGAGCGTTATCGATCCATGATTGAGGGCGCCAAGGGGCGGATCCATCGAGAAGAAGATTGGGGGCGCCGCCAGCTTACTCACTCCATCAATAAGATTCACAAGGCTCACTACTTGATGGTAAATATCGAGTGTGAAAAGGAGGCCCTTGATGAGCTAGTGGGGGCTTTTCGCTTCAATGACGCGGTGTTGCGTTATCTAGTCATCAATAGAGATAAGCCGATCACAGAAACCTCACCCATGGCTAAAGCTCAAGAAGAGGAGCATGCACGCGAGGAAGCGGCAGCTGCTGCCGAGGCAGAACGTGCGAAGGCTGCGGCAGAACGTGCGAAGGCTGCGGCAGAACGGGCGGCAGCTGAGTCTGATATAACGAAAGCTTCGGATGAAGCATCTGTTTCCAAAGATGAAGAAAGTATCTCTGAGGAACCAAGCGATGAAATAGGGATTTCTGAGGAGGTTTCTCCAGTCGACGAACCGGCATCTGAAGAAGATGCACCTTCAGAAGCTGAAGAAAGTATCTCTGAGGAACCAAGCGATGAAATAGGGATTTCTGAGGAGGTTTCTCCAGCCGACGAACCGGCATCTGAAGAAGATGCACCTTCAGAAGCTGAAGAAAGTATCTCTGAGGAACCAAGCGATGAAATAGGGATTTCTGAGGAGGTTTCTCCAGCCGACGAACCGGCATCTGAAGAAGACGCATCCCCAGATATCGCTGAGACGAAAAAGGAGACTTGAGTATGGCGCGCTATTTTCGACGTAAGAAATTCTGTCGCTTCACGGCCGAGGGGGTGGAAGAAATTGATTACAAGGATCTTGCGACATTGAAGCAGTACGTTACGGAAACTGGCAAGATTGTTCCTAGCCGTATCACAGGTACTCGGGCAAATTATCAACGTCAACTTTCTACAGCAATCAAACGAGCGCGTTTTCTCGCTCTGTTGCCATACACTGATCAGCACTGATCATCAGGGTTGTGCTGTTGGGCTGGGATCATGAGAGGATTTGTTCAGTGGTTACTGGCACGACGCTACCGGGCTGTGATTCTGGCGACTGCGTTCGCTCCTGTGCCCCTTATTTCTTTCACATCAACCGCATTAATGACCCTGGAAACTTTATACCGAGGCGGTCAGCAGGGACTGATTAGCGCCGTAGTTGCGACCGGGGGAGTTTTGGGACTTGCATGGGTATGGGGAGCCGATTCCAGTAATTTTGGCCTTGCGGGCGCCGCAATCCTTTTTTCTGGTGTGGTCCTAGGGGTTTTGTTGCGCTGGGCTGGAACGCTGGCATTAGCCTTCCAGGGCGTGGTTTTAGTATGCGCGGGGGGAGCGTTGTTATCTGGCCTATTCTGGCCCGATCCGGGTATGTTGATTGCGTCCATAGTGGAACAAGGAATCGAGTGGTTGCGTTCTACGGGCGCTGCTGAAGAACAGGTTCAAATCGTCACCGAGGGCTGGGAGAGATTATTCGTTGGTTTTCTAATACTTGGGGTGTTTTTGCAATTGATGGTGCCGTTGCTACTAGGCAGTTGGTGGGCAGCGTCGATGAATCCTGAACCGCAGTTTGGTAGCCAGTTCAGAGAGTTACGACTCGGCCGCTTTTTGGGCATACCAGGCACATTACTAATGGCGCTAAGCCTGGTTTTAGAAGGGCCAGTGATCCAGAATCTATTTCCCTTGGTTCTATTCGGGTTTTGGTTTCAGGGGATAGCTATTATTCATGCTTGGGGTCGGGCGCGACAATGGAATTCGGCTATTGTTGCAGCTATGTACGTTTTGTTGTTACCGCCATTTACAGGTATGACAGTTCTTGCTTTGGCTTCGGTGGGCTTGGTCGATAACTGGGTTGATTTACGTGCTCCACTGCGCGTGAAGACTTGATTTGTAAATTTTTTGGGAGTGGTAATACATGGATATTATCTTATTGGAGAATATTGATAACGTCGGCAGCATTGGCGATAAGGTGGTCGTGAAGCCTGGTTATGCCAGGAATTATTTAATTCCTCAGGGTAAGGCAACAGTTGCGACGCCAGAGAATCTTGAGAAGATTGAGGCGATGCGAGTAGAGCTCGAAGCCAAAGCAGCGGGTGAGCTTGAAGAAATCCAAAATCGAGCAGCAAAGATTGAAGGTCAGGTCGTTAAGATTCAGGCTAACGCAGGTCCAGAGGGGAAACTTTTTGGCTCCGTGGGGACGTTCGCCATCGCTGATGCCTGCGAGGCCCTCGGTTTAGCCGTCAAGCGTAGCGAAGTCCGGTTACCAGATGGGCCCATCCGTGTTGCTGGTGAGCATCAGGTTGAGCTGCATTTGCATGCCGATCGCAGCGTATTTCTGACTGTAATTGTCGAAGGTGAGTTAACAGAGGTTCCGCCCAATCCACTTGAGGATGAAGATGAGGACGGGGACGTCGCCGACGCACAAATAGAAGGCAGTGAAGAGGAGAAGTCGGTCGAGTGATAGGGTGTGCTAAGCTCACAGAAAAGTAGAACTATCCAAAAATGGCCGAAGCTTTAGCCACATCCAGAACGTCCTCTGGCGCAGAATTATTGCGATTGCCACCACACTCGGTAGAGGCAGAACAATCTTTGCTTGGAGGGCTAATGCTGGATCAGCGTGCCTGGGATCAGGTTGCGGATGTGGTCTCGGCCAACGATTTTTATCGCGCTGACCATAAATTGATCTTCCTTGCGATTAGCGAACTGGCCGAGGATGATCAGCCTGCAGATGCTGTCACGGTTAGCGAGCATCTTGGACAACAAGGACAGTTAGATACCGCGGGTGGTCTTGGTTATTTGGGGCAATTATTCCAGGACACTCCCAGCGCTGCCAACATTCATGCATATGCTCTTATTGTCCGAGAGAGGGCAATGTTACGCCGACTTATCGAAATTGGCGGTGACATTGCGGCCAGCGCACACGATAGTGAGGGGCGGTCCGTAGCGGAACTGGTCGATCTTGCTGAGCAGAAGGTCTTTGATATTGCCGAGCATGGGCAGCGTACTGGGCATGGTTTCAAATCCATAAAGGAAGTCATGCCCGGGGTTATCAATCGGCTAGATGAGCTAGACCATATGGAGGGTGCTATCACTGGCATTCCTACTGGTTTTAGTGATATGGACGAAATGACCTCTGGTTTACAGCGTGGTGATTTGATCGTCATTGCGGGACGGCCATCCATGGGGAAAACAGCTCTGGCGATGAATATCGCAGAGAATGCAGCTATCGGTAACAAAAAATCGACCGCTATTTTCAGTATGGAGATGTCAGCTGAGCAGCTTAGCTTTCGGATGATTAGCTCTATTGGTAGAGTGAATCTACAAAAACTGAGATCAGGAGAGCGGCTGAACGAGGAGGACTATCGGCGTGTCGATTCTGCGGTGGCTATGATGTCTGCTGCGCCTATTTTTATTGATGATGCGCCTGCTTTGACGCCTACGGAGGTCCGCGCCCGAGCCCGCCGCTTAGCACGTGAGCATGATGATCTGGGGCTGATTGTCATAGATTATCTACAACTTATGCAGGTTACGGGTACTAAGGAGAACAGGGCTACAGAAATTTCGGAAATTTCCCGATCTCT
>Ga0315338_1002708_pt1 | contig 16826 bp, 12 predicted proteins | sample ASW8metaG_FD_204518 | JGI IMG/M metagenome (GOLD analysis project Ga0315338, IMG submission 204518) | Ammonia-oxidizing marine archaeal communities from Monterey Bay, California, United States - ASW #8 | ecosystem: Environmental > Aquatic > Marine > Coastal | place: USA: California | collected... | reverse complement strand
GCGTCGAGCACATTCGCCGAACATTGCGACCTTCTTGCTGACGATGGACGTGCATGTCTGACCAACAGTGACGTGAAGTGGTCCCATGCGTTCGTCGGACCTCCGCTTCGCCTCTTCGACTTCGGCGACAGCGTGGTGACTCATCCCTACGTGAGCCTTTCTGGCGTCGAGATGATGTTCGACGACGATCCGACCTCGGCCCGACTCCGCTCCCAGGTTCTCGACGGGTGGGTAGGAGACGAAGCTGAGCCGGCGGTCGAGGCTGCGGCGATCGTCGACGCGTGGCTCCGAGTCGAAACCTGGCTCCGGGACCCGCCGGGTGCGAGGGAGATGTTCCCTGACGCTCTTCCACGGGCCATCACCCGATTCCTCGAGCACGTGAGCCCGTCATGACAGCACCACTCCGGCCACCTTCACCCCCGTCCGCGAAGGATGAGGGTGCCCTGTGTGGTGTCACTCTGGTGCTCCGGCTAGGAAACCGGCGGCCCTATTCGATGACGATGAGAGGTGCTCCGGCGTCGATGGCGTCGCCCGGCGACACGTGGACGGCGGTCACGGTGCCAGCGGCAGGTGCTTCGACGGCTAACTCCATCTTCATGGCTTCCATCACCACCACGGTCTGGCCAGCGGAGACTTCGTCGCCCTCTGCGACCTCGACGGCTCGGATCGTGCCAGGCATCGCAGCCACGAGCGACCCGCTGGCCAGATCGGCAGTTGGCTCGGTGAATCGTCGCACTCTCGCTGCAACGAGCACGCCGATGGTCGATGAGACAACCAGACGATCGACGTCAACCGTGACGTCGAACGACCGCCTCACGTTGTTGGCGACGAGTTCCACGCGACCGTCGGCCGAGCTGACGAGTGTTACGTCTTCGATATCGACCTCGTCCACGGAGGCCGCGACCAACACATTGCGCGAAAAGCGATAGCGAACCGTGTGGATGTCGCCTGCCACGTCGAACGAGGCCGTCTGTGGCGACGTTGTCACGTTCCTGAACCCCGACGACACGCCAGGCGTCACAGACGACGTGCTGCGGCGTGCGTCTTGGATCGCCAATGCGCCCGCAAGCAGGGCCACGTCGCGTTCGGCTTCCTCGACCAGCGGCCGTCCGAGTACGGCGGGTCCGGCGCGCTCCAGCATCTCGGTATCGCCACCTGCGCTGAAGTCGGTGTGCTCGAGTGCCCGAACAAGAAGCGCCACGTTGTGGCGGATGCCAACGAGTCGTGTGCCTCGGAGAGCTTTGGCCAGGACGCGCACTGCTTCGATGCGGGTGTCAGCGTGTGAGATGACCTTGGCGATCATCGCGTCGTAGTCAGGGCCGACGACGCCGGCTGAGTCGAACGCCGCGTCCACCCTGACCCCATCGGGAACGGCGAAGTCTGCCACTTCGCCAATTGAGGGCATGTAGCCAGCTGTGGGGTCCTCGGCGTAGATCCGCGCTTCGATCGAGTGTCCGCTTGCCGCCGCGACCGTGTCTTGCGACGGCACTGAGCCACCTGCCGCGACCTCGAGCTGCAGGCGAACGAGGTCGACCCCGTGGACAGCCTCGGTCACCGGGTGTTCGACCTGCAGCCTGGTGTTCACTTCGAGGAAGTAGAAGCCGCCATCTGGGTCGAGCAAGAACTCGACGGTGCCAGCGTTCTGATACCCGATGGCCTGCCCAGCGGCGACGGCCGCGGCGTGTAGTTCGGCACGGGTGCTGTCGTCGATGCTCGGGCTGGGTGCTTCTTCGATCACCTTCTGGTGACGTCGCTGCACCGAGCATTCGCGCTCGCCGAAGTGGATCACCGTGCCGGATGCATCGCCGAAGATCTGGACTTCGACGTGCTTCGACGGCGAGACGAATCGCTCGGCGTAGACCGTTCCGTCGCCGAAAGCCGATTCGGCTTCTCGCGTCGCTGCATCGATGGCATCGCCGAGCTCAGCGGCTGACTCGACGACTCGCATGCCACGTCCGCCTCCTCCTGCGGATGCCTTGATGAGCAGCGGATACCCGACGTCGCCGGCAGCGGCTGCAGCACTCTCGGCGTCGAGACCAGTCAGCTCTGCTGAAGGAAGCAGGGGCACACTGGCTCCGGCCATGCGCCTCTTCGCTTCGATCTTGGAGCCCATGGCGTCGATGGCTTCTGGCGTCGGCCCGACCCACGTCAGTCCAGCGGCCGCGACCGCTCGTGCGAAGTCGGCGTTTTCGGAAAGGAACCCGTATCCGGGATGAATCGCGTCGGCTCCGGTCGCGAGGGCGGCGGCAAGCACGGCATCACCGCGGAGATAGGAGTCGGAGGGGGCAGCGCCTCCAAGTGGGACGGCCAGATCGGCTTCGCTGACGAATGTCGCCCTGGCGTCAGGCTCGGAGTACACGGCAACGGTGTCAATGCCCATTGCCCTGCATGTGCGCATGACGCGCCGAGCGATCTCGCCGCGGTTGGCGACCAGAAGTCGAGTGATCACTGTGTTGTTCCCTTCGTTCCCGGTCACATCCTGAACACGCCGTAGCGTTCGGCTCCGACGCATTCGTTGGTCATGGCTGCTGAGAGGGCGATGGTCAGCACGTCTCGTGTATCTCGCGGGTCGATGAGGCCATCGTCGTGCATGAGACCAGACAGGATGTAGGCCTGCTCCTCGTGATGGATCTGGGCCTCGGTTGCCGCGGTGCGGGCTGCATCGGCTTCCTCGTCGAACTCGAGTCCTCGGCTTTCGGCTGAAGCCTTCGCCACGATCGACATCGTTCCTGCCAACTGTTCGCCGCCCATGACGGCAGTCTTGGCGTTGGGCCACGTGAACAAGAACCGTGGGTTGTACGGCCGGCCGGCCATGCCGTAGTTGCCTGCTCCGTACGAGCCGCCGATCTGCACGGTCAAGGCTGGGACAGTTGAGTTGGTCACTGCATTGATCTGATGGCTGCCGTGTTTGACCATGCCCTTCTGTTCGTACTCCGTGCCGACCATGTAGCCAGTGACGTTCTGCACAAACAGCAATGGCGTGTCGATTCGATTGGTGAGTTGGATGAACTGGGCAGCCTTGTTTGCGTCTTCATTCAGCAACACGCCCCGGTCGTTGGCGAGAATGCCGACGGGATATCCGCCCAGCTCGGCGAACCCAGTGACGAGGTTCGGTCCGTACGCCGGTTTGAACTCGTCGAACTCCGATTGGTCGAGCACGCGCGCCAGCACCTCGCGAACGGGGAAGGGCACCTTCAGATCGGCCGAAACGATGCCGAGTAGCTCGTCTGGGTCGTACAGCGGAGCCGCGCCATTGCCCGTTCGAGAGCGTCCGAGCTTGCGGTGATGGAGGCTCGCAACGATCTGGCGGCCGATGCGAATCGCGTCGTGTTCGTCGACGGCGAAGTGATCGGAGACGCCGGAGTGGGTCGAGTGCATGTGAGCACCGCCGAGTTCCTGTTCGTCGGCATCTTCGCCCGTGGCCATCTTCACGAGAGGTGTGCCGCCGAGGAACACCTTGGCCTGGTCTTTCACCATGACGACGTAGTCGCTGGTTCCCGGGAGGTATGCGCCACCGGCCGTTGAGTTGCCAAAGACCAGCGAGATCGTCGGGATGCCGGCCGCTGACAGCGCCGTGATGTCCCTGAAGATCTCCCCTGCTGGAAGGTAGAGGTCGAGCTGGTGTGGTAGATCAGCGCCACCCGACTCGACGAGGTACACCATCGGCAGTCGGTTCTCGCGACAGATCGAGAGAGCTCGCAGGATCTTCGTGACCGTGATCGGATTCATGCTGCCGCCACGGACTGTCGGGTCGCTGCCGAGGATGACGCACTCGGTTCCTTCGATCGTCCCGATGCCGGTGACGAGGGCAGCCCCGACCGCGAACTCGGTGCCAGCGGCTGCGGTCGGCGAGAGTTCGAGGAACGGTGAGTCACGATCGATCAGCAGCTCGATTCGTTCTCGCACGAGAAGGCGGCCTCGATTGTGGTGCCGTTGTTGGTACCTCTCGCCGCCTCCGTCGATGGCCTCCGCGATGAGCGACTCCATGTGATCGATGTGGCTGAGCATGGCTTCGCGGTTGGAGCGATAGGTCGAGGTTCTGACGTCGACGTTCGAACGCAACGTGGTCATGCGCCGCCTCCTGTGACTTCGAATCGTGACACCAGGGTCTCGAGTCGATCGAGTTGTTCGCCGAGACCAGCGCCTGTCGGTTCGTCGGCGGCAATGCCGCCGAGTGCGAGCGACATCAGTGAGTCGGTGATCACATTGATGTCGATCGTGCCGTGTCCGGTGAGGGCCCCCCATGCCGTGTGCTCCATCGCACCGAACAGCATGTCCCTGACGAGGGTCGGGGCGATGTCGTCGCGGAGCAAGCCGAGCTCGATGCCGTCGTTGATGGCGTCGAGGGCGAGAGCGGTGTATCGACGGCTGAGGTCGGCGATGGAACTTTCGTAGTACCCATCGAGAATCCTGGCTTCGGCGATGATGAGGCGGCACACCAGCGGGTCTTGGGCGAAGGCCGTCAGGTTTGTTCGCACGAGCGCTCGGAGTCGATCGCGAGGATCGCTGATGTCTCGAACGTTGCGAGTCGCCGACTCGACGAGCGGCCCATAGAAGCCGGCGATGACACCGTGGAGAATGTCGCGCTTCGATTCGAAATGGCGGTAGATCGCCCCGTCGGCGACGCCCACCTTGCGAGCGATGGCCGCGATGCTCGTTGCTTCGTAGCCAGCGTCAGCGAACAGTTCGCGAGCGGCGTCGACGATCTGTTCTGCCCGACTCATCGACTCTGCCGTTCGTGCCATATCGTGTGAATGATACTCATCCATATTGGTCCAGTCGCCAGTGACTCAACATATTCAACGTGAATACCGTTCACAAGGAGTAGGACATCGCTATGGTTGAGACCATGCCCCAGTTCGAACTCACTGAGCTCCAGACCGAGATTCGCAGCGAGGCCGAGCGCTTCTGCCGTGATCAGCTCGGCCCGCTGTTCGGCCCGATGGACGACGACGAGCACTGGCCAGGCGACCTCTTTGCCATGCTCGGCGCCCAGGGTTATCTCGGCCTGTCGATTCCAGAGGAGTACGGCGGCCAAGAGATGGACTATGTCTCCGTTGGCCTCGTGTGCGAAGCAATGCACAAGTGGAACGCGGCAGTCGGGCTCAGCTGGGGCGCGCACGACAACCTGTCACTGAACAACATCTTTCGTAACGGCAACGAGGATCAGCGCCGCCGCTACGTGCCGGGAATGTGCGATGGATCCATCGTCGGAGCTCTCGGACTCACAGAGCCGGGCGCTGGCTCCGACGCGTTGGGCTCCATGGCGACGACGGCGGTGCGCGACGGCGATGAGTACGTCATCAACGGCGCGAAGCTGTTCATCACGAACGGCACCATCGCCGACGTTGTTCTCGTGTACGCCAAGACAGACCTTGCCGCAGGAGCCCATGGAATCTCGGCGTTCATCGTCGAGACGGATTCGCCCGGCTTCTCCGTGGCCCAGAAGCTCATCAAGCAAGGGTTCAGAGGCAGCCAGACGGCTGAACTCGTCTTCGACGACCTGCGCGTGCCAGCCGCGAATCTCCTCGGAGAGGAGAACGGCGGTGTCGGCGTTGTGATGTCGGGGCTCGATCTCGAGCGTGCCTTCTACGCTCCCGGCTGCATCGGAATGGCAGAGCGATGCCTCGAGTTGGCTGTCGAACACGCCAAGACCCGCGAACAATTCGACCGGCCCATTGCTGACTTTCAGGTGATTCAGCACAAGCTGGCAGACATGTGGGCCTCGATCGAGACGACCCGCACGTACGTGTACAGGGTGCTCGAGATGTGCGGCGAACTCGAGGTCGGAGCTGCAGGGCAATCGGCACGCGACGTCCACGCGCATTCGGCCGCGGCGATCCTTCAAGCGGCCGATGTGAACATGGTCGTCGCGGACGAAGCTCTGCAGATCCACGGCGGTTCTGGCTACATGTGGGAGATGGAGATCAACCGCCTGTATCGGGCCGCCAAGCTCTTGCAGATCGGTGCGGGAACCCAGGAAGTCAGGCGCAACATCGTCGCTCAGGAACTCCTTCGCAGGAGCTGAAGTTCTCGGTGGTCGTGGAAACCGACATGATGTATTGATGTCATTCTCTGCGCCGCAAGGTCTCATTGCTCCACCGTTGACGCCGTTCAATGACGACGGCTCCGTGGCCACGGATCTCTTCGTCGATCACGCCCATTCGTTGCTCGATCAGGGGTGCGTCGCACTCGCGCCGTTCGGAACAACGGGTGAGGCGCTGAGCGTCGGGATCGACGAGCGCATCTCAGGGCTCGAGGCACTCGTCGAGGCAGGTGTCGATCCGCACGACCTCATTCCAGGGACCGGCCTGACCAATCTCCCCGACACCCTCCGCCTCACCCGACATGCCATCGACTCCGGGTGTCGGGCGGTGATGACGCTTCCGCCCTTCTACATCAAGGGCCCAAGCGACGATGGCCTCGTGGCCTACTTCGAGCAGCTCATCGAAGGTGCAGGTACCGACGACATCAACATCGTGCTGTACCACATCCCTCAGGTTTCTGGAGTTGGCTTCTCGGTCGAACTGGTCGCCAGACTGCGTCGCGAGTTCCCCGGCCAGATCGTCGGTATCAAGGACAGTTCGGGCGACTGGTCGAACACTCAACGGCTCTTCAAGGTCGAAGGTCTCACCGTTTTCCCCGGATCCGAATTGCCTCTCGTCGAAGCTCTAGAGCTGGGTGCTTCCGGTTGCATTTCTGCCACCGCGAACATCAACGCGGTTGCCATCTCGTCGGTGATCAACACATATCGACAGCGTGGGGCGGCTGCCGCGATCGAGCCGCACGGTGCAGTGAGAGATGCCCGACTGTTCGCCCAACAGTACGAAGTGGTGCCGGCGCAGAAGGCGTACCTGGCACGGCGTTTGGCTGAACCGCGTTGGGCGAACGTCCGGCCCCCGATAGTGCCGATTGCCCCAGAGCTTGCCGAGGAGTTCGACGACGGGTTCAGCGCCATTTCCTGAGCTCGTCCGGGGGGAGATTGCCGGGTAGCGTCCCGCCGTGGCCGATCGCTCTCTTGCTCCGTACTTCATGCTCACGAGCATGGCCACCATCTCGATGGGTGGCATTTTCGCTCTGCTCGGAGAGTTACGAGACGAGCTCGGGTTCACCGAGACCGAGCTGGGGCTGATGGTCGCGGCTGGGTTCTTTGCAGGTTTCGTTGCCCAGGTGGGTCTCGCTCGGTTCTCCGATCGAGGTCACTCGAACACGATGATCCGGCTGGGCCTCGCCTTGCTCGTTGCGTCTCAGCTCGTCATGGGGTTTGCGAGCTCGCTATGGGCGTTCATCGCCGCGAGGGTTGTGCTGGGCGTGGCGACTGGTGTGTTTCTGCCGGCTATTCGCCGGCTCGTGATCGTGTCCGACCGCAAGAACATGGGCGCGAACGTCGGCATGCTGTCGGCCTTCGATGTTGGCGGGTTCGTCGCTGGCCCCGTCGTTGCCGGCCTTGTTGCCCACTTCTTCGGCCTTCGCGCTCCATTCTTCGTGTTGGCGGTCGCTATCGCTGCCTTTGCACCCCTTGCGGTTCGCCTTCCGCCTGACCCGGGGGTGACGACCACCGAGCGGCAAGTGGTGCGTGTGCTGTTGAGAATCAGGGCCGTGCAAGTCGTCCTGCTCGCTGTCGTCGGCTGGTTCGTGATGATCGGCACATTCGAGTCGATTTGGGCTGTTCTGCTCGCCGACCTCGGAGCCGAGGTGTGGTTCACCGGCGTCAGTGCCGGCATCATCACGCTGCCGATGTTGTTTCTCGCTGCGTTCTCTGGCCGGTTCGCGCAGCGGGTTGGCCCGTTGAAGGTGAGCCTTGTTGGGGTGCTGTGGATCGCACCGTGCGTCGCTGCCTATGGCTACATCAACAGTCTCAGCGTGATCGTGGTCGTGGCCGTGATCCACGGTTTGAGTGACGCGTTTGTCTTTCCCGCCAACCAGGTTGGCATTGCGCTAGCGGCAGGCGATGATCTCGCCGCGAGCGCACAGGGTCTCATGGGCGCGACGCTGCAACTGGTCGGTGGCATGGTCGCGCTTGTAGCCGGCGGGGTCTATGAGCAGTGGGGCCGCGAGGTCGTGTTCCTGGCCAACGCCGGCATCATCGTCGTGTTCGCTGGCATTGCTGCATGGATGGCTCGACCGCTCGCCGCCGAGAAGCATTCGGTCGTCGTTGGGGCGCAGGCTTAGAGCCGAACCGTGGGATCAGCAACGCGTTCCGGTCGTTTGCCTACGGCCCTTGGAACTGGACCATGTTCACTCGCGCCCCGGCCCCAACAGGTGTTGTCAGTGGCGAATGGTCTGCTACCTCGGCACGGGCAACGACGTGGTGGTGAACCTCATCGGGTCCATCCGCCAGTCGCAACGTTCGCTGAGAGGTGTACATGCCGGTGAGCGGCGTCCACTGGGAGACACCGGTTGCACCGTGAATCTGAATGGCCTGATCGATGATCTGGCAGACACGCTCGGGCACCATTGCCTTCACTGCGCTGACCCACACGCGAGCTTCCTGGTTGCCGAGGGTGTCCATTGCCTTGGCTGCACGGAGAACCATGAGACGCATGGCCTCGATCTCGATGCGCATCCGCGACACCGTCTCCATGTTCTTGCCGAGCTGCATGATTTTCTTGCCGAACGCCTCACGGCTGAGGCCGCGGTCGATGAAGTAGTCGAGTGCCCTCTCGGCTGAGCCGATCGAGCGCATGCAGTGATGGATTCGGCCTGGACCGAGGCGGACCTGGCTGATCTCGAAGCCGCGACCTTCGCCGAGCAGCATGTTCGAGGCGGGGACCCTCACGTCGGTGAACTTGATGTGCATGTGACCGTGGGGTGCGTCGTCGTTGCCGAACACGTGCATCGGGCCCAGGATCTCGACTCCTGGCGTGTCGACCGGTACGAGGATCTGACTCTGTTGCTTGTGAGGTGCAGCATCGGGGTTGGTGCGGACCATGGTGATCATGATCTTGCAGCGGGGGTCCCCTGCACCGGAGATGTAGTACTTCTCGCCGTTGATGAGCCACTCGTCGCCGTCGAGGACAGCAGCTGTTGCGACGTTCTTCGCATCCGATGAAGCAACGTCGGGCTCTGTCATGGCGAACGCTGAGCGGATCTCGCCGTTGAGCAGCGGCTTCAGCCACTGCTCCTTCTGCTCTGGCGTGCCGACGCGCTCGAGCACCTCCATGTTGCCGGTGTCTGGCGCGCTGCAGTTCAGACACTCAGATGCGAGTGGCTGCTTGCCGAGTTCGGCTGCGATGTAGGCGTAGTCGAGGTTGCTGAGGCCTTCGCCGGTCTCTGCATTTGGCAGGAAGAAGTTCCACAGACCCTGCTCTTTGGCCGCATCCTTCGCCGTTTGGAGCAGTTCGAGCTGTCCTGGTGCGTAGCCCCAGCGATCTTCCCGTGCTGCTCCGAGGGCGTGATACTCCTTGGCCATCGGGTCGACGACCTCGGCAATGAACGTCTTCACTGCCTCGAACAACGGGCGAACCCCGTCTGACATCGACAGGTTGAAGTCGTCGTTGCTTACTGACTTGAGAGCGTTTCCTGGCACGAGTCTTCGCCTCCGTGGCGGGTCGAGTTGCTTCGCCGACACTACCGATCATCGTGGGAGAGCACCCAACTGTGGTCAATCGTTCGGCCTTGTTCGTGAGAGCTTGCGGTTCGCAGCGACGAACACTGCTGCCCCTACGGTGCCGAGCGCGAGGAACAGCAGCAGCCATGGGCCGTTCGAACCGGTGTCGTTCTCGGGAGCTCGAACGGGCAGCGCAGCGTCGATCGTTTCGTAGTCGATCGCTGGGCCGATTGAGCCTGTCAGCGGTTCGGATCTGGCGGTATCCACCGCCTCGTCGCGCACGGGTGGCGAGTTGTCGTCCGCCGGGACGATGACCGGGATTGGCGTGTTTGGCACCGGTGGCGGCTCGAGTTCGACTTCGACGGGTGGGTCGAGAAGAGCGAACGACGTGAGTTCGCGCTCGGCGGTGGTGAACACGTCGACTCCGCCGACGCCGAATGTGGTCCGAAGGACCTGGTTGCCGCTGATCGCATACACCGTTACATCGAGGTTCTGTGCCGGGTAGCCGAACAGTCGCTCTGCGCGTGCGATGAGCTGGAAAGAAGGGTCGTACGCATCCAGGAGTCCTCCGGTTGGCCGGAGGCCGAGACGTCCATCGTCGAACCAGTGAATGGTGGTGCCAGGGGCGCCTGTCGGAACCGGCTCTGGCTCGAGTCGAGTCACGATCGAGTTGGTCACGGTATTGATCACAACGGCGTGGGTTGGTCCCGTGCCGTCCGGTCCGGTTGTCTGGACCCCGGCGATCAGTCGGCCCGATGCATTCAGCGTCAGCCCATAGAGGGGGAGGCCGTCGGTGGTGAGTCGACGAGAGTTCCTCGCCGCCAAGTCGATCTCGACGAGCGAGCCGCCGAGCCCAGCGATGTAGACATGCTGGCCGTCGGCCGCGACGTCGAATGACACGAGGCCCGCCTGCCAGACGTCCTCTATGGCTTGGGGCGTCACGAGGGTCACGGCGCTCGATCTGGCCGATTCGCCGACGACGAGCAACCGGCCGGCTTCGGCGTCGAGACATCGAACGTGCTCGAGCGCTGTTCCGCTTCGGCCCCTCACCTCACGGTCCACGAGCGATCGCGAGTCGGCGCCTCGCGGTCGCATCGTCGCGATCGAGATGATCTCGACCGACTGCGTCGTGAGGATGGCCGCGTATTGAGACTGTGGGCACACGGAGATGTCGATAACGGGTGAGGTCGTGTGGTGGCTTCGCAGCTGAGTTCCTTCAGCCCCGTAGGCCGACACGACGTGGGTGTGCCCGTTGCTTCCTGCCGTGAGAAGTACTGCTTGCACGGTTCTCGGTGCCGTCTGTGCCTCTGCGAGCGAACCGCCAGTCACTGCCGAGACGGCGAGTATCCCGACGAGCACTGCCGTGCGGTGCCGGCCGAAGCGACACTTCCGATTCGATGCGTGTGTGCGTGACATGCGTCCTCCCTTGCATGGCTGTGGGTATTGGACGCTCACGGTGCTCGCTGCGGTTCCCGGACTGACCGCTGGTGACAGACCAGTCAGCAAGACAGCGCTGTGTGAGGGGCTCGCGGTGGTCGATCACTGAATCGACAGGTGAGGCCGGACCCGACGGCGCAAACCCGGGTTCGGCACGGCAGGCTGTAGGCCGTGGAGAAGTGCGACGTCGCCGTCATCGGTGGAGGACCAGCCGGAGCGGCAGCCGGAATCAGGGCCGCGCGTGCGGGACTCAAGGTCGTCGTATTCGAGAAGGGCCCGTTCGGTCGAGACAAAGTCTGTGGCGACGGGCTCACCCCACGAGCCGTTGGCGCACTGAACGAACTCGGCATTCCGCTCGAGGACGCCCACCACATCGTCGGGCTACGGATGATCGCTGGCAAGATCGAGCGCGAGCTCGACTGGCCGACGACCGATCGATTCCCCGATCACGGAGCAGTGTGGCCCCGTCGGCGACTCGATGCTGCCCTCATCGACGCAGCGGCGAAGGCCGGCGCCGAGATTGTCTACGACACCGAGGCGCTCCCAATTCTCGAAGGCGACAAAGCGACGGGCGTCGCTGCGGACGGGCGCACGTGGTCGTCCGGGCTGGTGGTTCTTGCCGCTGGTGCGCAGGGGCCAGCGGCGCGCATGCTCGGCGCTGAGCGTGAGCTCGAAGAGCCTTTCGGTCTCGCCATCAGGTCCTACGCCGAATCTCCTCGGCACGCCGACGGTCACCTCGAAGCCTGCCTCACGTTGCGCGACGAGCACGGCACAGCGGTACCCGGCTACGGATGGATGTTTCCCGCCGGCGACGGGACGGTCAACATCGGCGTCGGTGCTTTGTCGACGATGCGCGGCTTCAAGAAGCTGAATCTCAACACCTTGCTCGACTCGTACCGCGACCTCGTTCGGGACTCGTGGGAACTCGGACCGAACCTCGAGCGCCCACGCGCATGGCGGTTGCCGATGAGCGCTCAGAAGCGACACGGCCACGGATGGGTTGCTGTCGGCGATGCCGCTGGCCTCATCAATCCGATGAACGGCGAGGGGATCGACTATGCACTCGAATCGTCGATGCTGGCGATCGATCTGTTCGAAGCCGATCCTGGCTCAGCGCCAGCCGAATACGATCGTCTGGTCGGTGAACGCTTCGACGGGTTCCTGCGCACCGGTCGGCGCTTCTCGTTCCTCGTCGGTCATCCGTTAATTCTGCGCAATGGACTTCGCCTTGCTGTTGGCACCAATTCCATCGCAAAGATCACGCTCCAGGTGATGGGCAATCTCGTCGACAACACAACTCCAGGCGCAGCGGGCAAGGTGATGACCGTTGCAGACAAGACACTCGCTCTCGCAGATCCGCTTCTCCGCAAGACGCGCGCCAAGGCGTGAACTGGGTGACTCCACGCTCCTCGTTTGGTGGAGTTGACTGACCGGATGCATCGAACCTGGATGCGGGCAGCAGTCATCGTGATCCTGTGTGTTGGCGTTCTTGCTCACGTCGATCCCCTGAGAGCCGCCGAACCGCCGAACCCGGTTGCCGCGATCGTGCCGACTCCCTCTGGACTCGGATACCTCATCGTGACTGACGACGGGCACGTCTTCGCGTACGGCGACGCGCCAAACCATGGTGGCGTGGGTTCGGTTGGGCCACTCGATCAGCCGATCGTCGGGGGAGCGTTCACGCCGAGCGGCAACGGCTACTGGCTCTGGGCGAGCGATGGCGGCGTGTTCGTCTTCGGTGATGCCCCTTTCTTTGGATCTATGGGCGGCATCCCACTTGACGAACCTGTCGTGGGCGGGGCTCCGACCACGAGCGGCAACGGCTACTGGTTGTGGGCACGTGACGGCGGCGTGTTCACGTTTGGCGACGCAACGTTCATGGGTTCGATGGGAGGGGTGACGCTCGATCAGCCCATCGTCGGCGGAGGGCCGACGCCTACCGGAAACGGATATTGGTTGTGGGCCGCCGACGGAGGCGCGTTCACCTTTGGCAACGCCGGCTTCTTTGGATCGCTCGGCGGCCTGAGTCTGGACCGGCCGATCATCGCCGGGGGTCCGACCGCGACCGGCAACGGCTATCTCTTCATCGGTGCCGATGGGGGCAGCTTCACCTTCGGGGATGCACTCTTTCCAGGCTCGAGCGCTGAGCGAGGGGTGATCTTCCGCGGAGGCGCGGTGACGCCCACTGGAGACGGTCTGTGGCTGGTGACCGATGACGGCTTCCTCGAGGTGCTCGGCACTGCGCCGCGACTCGGTGCGCCACAGGCAGGTCCTGCCCCTTCACCTCAACCGCCGCTCGACGAGGTGTCGGTCAACGTCGTGACATTCGGAACCGGATTCACGGAATCGGTCGACATCACCACCCGGCCTGGCGACGACGATGCGATCTACGTGGCCGAACGCACCGGACGAGTGCTCCGGGTACTGATCGCCGATCCGTCCAACAGAGAAGTCGTGCTCGACATCACTTCGCTCACCTCGGCAACAGGTGAACGGGGTCTGCTGGGCATCGCGTTCAGCGCCGACGGGTCGAAGCTGTACCTCGATCACACCAACCTCGACAGAAACCTTCGCGTCGCCGAGTACACGATGGTCGCCAATCTGGCGACCGCTCGGCGCGATCTGTTCGGGATCGACCAACCGTTCGGAAATCACAATGGCGGCGACATCGCAGTCGGCCCCGACGGCTACCTCTATCTCACCAGTGGCGACGGCGGCAGCGGTGGCGACCCGCAGAACAATGCGCAGAACCTCGGCAACCTGCTCGGTGCGATCATCAGGATCGATCCGACTCCCAACGGTGGCGAGGCGTACACGATTCCGGCTGACAACCCCTTCGTTGGTGTGCCTGGAGCGAGTCCGGAAATCTGGGCCCTCGGACTGAGGAACCCGTGGCGCTTCGACTTCGACTCGGCCGGGAATCTGTGGATCGGCGACGTCGGACAGAGCAATTGGGAGGAAATCGATGTGATCCCGGCAGGAGCAAGCGGTCTCAACTTCGGGTGGCGGATTCGAGAAGGCGCGCACCCGTTCAGCGGCACCGATCCGGGAGGCCTGACTGAGCCTGTCTTCGAGTACGACCACGACTCAGGGTGCTCGATCACCGGCGGTGTCTTGGTCGAGGATCCGCGGCTGAGCGACATTCTCGGCGACTACGTCTTCTCCGACTTCTGTCAGCCGAGCCTTCGAGCGCTCAGACTCGATGGCCTCAGTGCGGACTCGGCCGGGACGATCGCACAACTCCCGTCTGGGCCGGTGGCGTTTGGCGAGGGTCCGAACGGCGAGATCTACATCGCGACGCTTGGCGGAACGATCGTCCGTATCGATCCCCTCTGACCCGGGCGCGAAACCGTGCACCCTCACGATCTCGGGTGAGGGCACACCCGGTGCTCCTGGCTCGGGGCAGCCCTGCTGCGTTGGTTCGGCACTTTTGTCGCTGCGAGTTCGCGACACGAGCGCTGCACTGGTTCTGTTCCTTCCACCGTGAGTACACAGGCGCTCGTGTCGCTCATGCGCAGATCTTGTTGTCCCACGCGCGTCCCCGCCGCCCGGCCAGATCCCTCCCGAGGCACTGGCGCGATTGCACCAGGGCAGAGCCTCCGTGGCGTTTGAACGGCCCCCAGCGGGAGGGCATGCCGCGCCAAGGCAGTAGCGCTACCCCAAGCAACATCACGCTTCGTTGCCGTCAGCGACCGCTTTCGGCTACCCAGCGCGGTACTTCAGGTATCGCTGGCCGTCTTCGGCGATGTTGGTGAGGAGGCGATGGATGCGTTCGTTGCCGTCGGCCATCGACGTGATGACGTCTGGGGTCAACCGTCCTGCAAACTCCGATGGATCGACCCAGCGGTGGGCAGTGTGCTCGTGACTCAGTTTGACGTCGTCGCCAACGTTTCCATGGAACGTGAGCTGCATGAACTCGCGGCCGTAGACCCACATTGGGTACGCGCCGACCATGGTCAGGTCGCCGATGATCTCGAGCCCGGATTCCTCTCGGAGTTCGCGTCGAGCTGCCTCGTACGGCTCTTCGCCTTCGTCGAGGACGCCGCCGGGCAAGAAGTACGCGCCAGCCATCGCTGAGCCCTCTGCGCGCCGTAGCAGCAGGATCTTGTTGTCGGCTCGCTCGGCGTAGATGGCCGTTGAGATGCTGAACCTCGGAGGATCGAATGTGCCTTCGCCGAATCCCATCAGCTGATCGTCGCTCATGGAGTGACCATAGGCGCGAGATGTGATTGCGGTGACGGCGACCCGTAGCCTCAACGGTGCCCATCTCAGCCATCTATTGCGGAGCATGCCATGAGTGACGGTTCGACGGATTTCTACGACCTCGACACCCGGTTGTCCGAGGACGAACGGCTGATGCGCGACACGGTCAGGCGATTTGTGGATGACAAGTTCATCCCTGTGGTTGCCGACCATTTCGAGGCCGGAACGTTCCCAATGGATCTCGTGCCGCAGATTGGCGAGATGGGTCTGCTCGGCATGCACTTGCATGGCTACGAATGCGCCGGTGCTTCGGCGACTGCGTATGGCGTTGTGTGCCGCGAACTCGAGCGGGGCGACTCCGGGCTTCGCAGTTTCGTGTCTGTGCAGGGTTCCTTGTGCATGTTCCCGATCTGGAAGTACGGCAGCGAGGAACAGAAGAACGAGTGGCTGCCGCGGATGGCGTCGGGTGAGATCATCGGTTGCTTCGGCCTGACCGAACCAGACCACGGCTCCGATCCTGGCTCGATGATCACCAGGGCTGTGCGTCAGGGTGATGACTGGGTCTTGAACGGTGCGAAGCGCTGGATTACCAACGCTGGCATCGCCGACATCGCCATTGTGTGGGCGAACACCGACGAGGGATTCCGTGGGTTCATCGTCCCGACGGACAGTGACGGCTTCGAGGCTCACAAGATCCAGAACAAGCTGTCACTGCGTGCTTCGGTGACGGGCGAGTTCTATCTCGACGATGTTGTTGTTCCAGAGAGCATGCGTCTTCCGAAGGCGGCCAGCATTGGTGCTCCGCTCAGTTGTCTCACTGAGGCCCGATTTGGCATTGCGTTCGGCGCGGTTGGTGCGGCGGTGGCGTGCTACGAGGCTGCTCGCGACTACCAACTCGAGCGCCCACAGTTCGGCAAGCCGCTCGCCAGTTTCCAGCTGAGCCAGGTGAAGCTCGCCGACATGCTGACCGGAATCACGAACGGGCATCTTCAGGCGCAACGACTCTGCGAGTTGCATGAAGCCGGGACGATGAAGCCGGTTCACGTGTCGATGGCGAAACGTCACAACGTGAGGATGGCGATCGATATTGCTCGGACTGCAAGGGCAATGCTCGGCGCCAATGGCATCAGCCTCGAGTATCCGGTGATGCGGCACGCGAACAATCTCGAGTCCGTCCTCACCTATGAGGGCACCGAAGAGATCCACGGGCTCGTTCTCGGCAAGGAGATCACAGGGATCTCTGCGTTCAGCTGACTCGAGAGTCGCTCCGAGAATCTGGTTCAGTTCGAGGATTGCGCATCCGATAACTCGGCCATGTTGTCTATGCCGGGCGAAGCGGGACTGACGTTCCGTACATGCTCCGTATGCGAGCGCGATGGCGCTGTTCCTTGTGAAGATTGTGGAAAAGCGGTGTGTGAATTGCACGCCGCCGGGTTCCGGTGGGCTGAGGCGCACCTCGACGAGACGCCGCCTGCGCTGTGCAGCGTGTGCGAGACCACTCGGCTTCTCGACGACGAGAGGGCTCAACGCGAAGAAGCCGAAGCAGAGCAGATCATTGCGGTCGACGGTCCGACGCACGCGTCTCCAGCTGTGCAGATGCTCTGGTGGGCGCGCCATGTATGGCCCGACGTGTCGC
>Ga0315338_1002707_pt1 | contig 16826 bp, 26 predicted proteins | sample ASW8metaG_FD_204518 | JGI IMG/M metagenome (GOLD analysis project Ga0315338, IMG submission 204518) | Ammonia-oxidizing marine archaeal communities from Monterey Bay, California, United States - ASW #8 | ecosystem: Environmental > Aquatic > Marine > Coastal | place: USA: California | collected... | reverse complement strand
AAAAGAGAAAGACCTACTTAATCAGATCCCCACAAACGGGCGAGCCAGGTGAAGTAGGAGCCTTCGGGAAAGATAAGAATAATGAATATACTATACCCGTCGGCAAAACCGGATTTGTTATGAACATCAAGAGAGGGGCTTGAGTTGAAACTAATACTTGAAAATTGGAAGAAGTATTTAAATGAGTCAAAGCAACTCCCAAATCTTTTGTATCATGGTGCCACGGAGGTGTTTGATAAGTTTGATACTACTAAACCAGGAAGAAGAGACAGCGGCAACTTGGGTAGGGGTGTCTATCTATCAACGGATAGCGATATGGCTATGAGTTACGCTGAAGAAAACGCTAAACGATTTGACGGAGAACCAGTAGTATTAGAGGTAAGACACGATCTAGAAAATGTGGCTAACTTTAATGACCATGTAAATGATCTGAGACAACTAGGTGTAAACTTCCCACCACAAGCAAATGACCCCGAACGATCGGCAAAACTAACAGAGTACTTTACAGGGAAAGGTTTTGATGCTGCTATTATGGGACATGAGGTAGTCGTCTTTGACGCAGGCAAGCTATATATAAAAGGCGTGGGCGATGTTCCATCAACCGAGGAAACTTTTAAGGCTAAAGCAAGAGCCCAAGCCGACAAGCTTGGAATACCATACAAGGACTTAGGATTATGAAACTAATACTTGAAAATTGGAAGAAGTATTTAAAAGAAGAAGATTACGTTCCCAAGGGACAGCGTTTAGATTTTCCTGCTGAATACCTGGACTCACATATGGGGGAGTATATAACAGAGCCACACTGGAAAAGCTTTTTCCAAAAGAGCCCAGAGGAGCAACTAGAATGGGCAAAGAGAGTCAACCTTTCGGAGCCCGTAGAGATTACAGTGTTTCTGACCGGCGGCTTCCTCCACGGAGATGGGCACCACAGGGTGATGGCAGCAAAACTTTTGGGAAAAGATATTCCAATTATTATAACTCGCAACCATATGAAAAATAAAAGTGAAGAAGGTGTTTGGGAAAAGTGGTTGAAACTTGTCCAGTCTGGAAACCACCCAAAAGACCTAAACCCACAACAATACCTGATTAAAACTATGGATGTGTTAGATGATATTTTGGGGAACAAATGAAACTAATACTTGAAAATTGGAAGAAGTTTGTTAAACAGCAAATTGAAGATGTCCTTCCTGACATTGAAGTTCGCGACATTAACACGATAGGCTCCTCTGTCTTGTCCCCAGCGGAGAGAACAGCGCAAGACTTAGAAAAGTATGGGCGCGTCCGTGATGACAGCGAAAGAGATATAGACATCGAGGTGCAGGTTGCGGGCGCTTCCAATGAAGATGTTGAGAAGTGGGCGTTCTCCGACGAGGCTCAAGAGTTAGAAGACATGTATAATTACGATGTTCAGTTGAGGATTGTAGAAAACTGCCGGAAGTATTTGAAAGAAGCCAAATTTGAGAATGAAGCAACAAAGATGGTAAGGGATGTCGTAAAAAACATCAAGGACCACTTGAGAGCTTATGACGGCGAACCAAGGATTAAACCTCGTTTTGGGGAACTAGAACACCCTCTAGAAACTATTGTTTATGATAAGAAATATTTTGGAGGTCTTCCAGAGACACTAGCCGACCAGGGCATCAACAAAGTAACCTTTGCTCTCGAAGTTCAGCCTTCCACCGCTTTTGGTGAAGGTAAAAAATTCGGTGTTGATGGCAAGACATTTACTTATGATGACGACTTCGGCAAAGGAGAGATTGTAAAGGATCGCCAAGTAAGGGTAAACGTCTATCTGTCCGACGAGTTTACAATGAAGGACATGTCTAGTCTTATTGAGAAGATGAAAGACACAGCCGTACACGAGATTACGCACGGGGGTCAGCCAACTGATGTTTTAAGAAAATCAGGTCAAGCACAAATGAAAGCGTTCCAGCATGGATTGACTTCTCTAGATGCTCTACGACTTTACTATCTTGAGCCCGCCGAAACCGAAGCGTATGCGCGGGGTGTTTACAAAAGAGCCAAGATGTCCAAGGTTCCCTTCACAACAAAGCTAGACGAGCAAATCAAGGAACTGTTGGGATTCTACGCTCACCCTAAAACGTTGGAAAAAAGAAACACTCAGTACACAGAAGAAGAAGTAAATAACTTTTTCAAGAACGAGTATCGTCAATCTATTATTGACTACGCTAAAGAGACCTTGCCTGCGGCAGTGATGAAAGAGAGAGATTACCAAAAAGACTCAGAGGCGATCAAGACACACTCCAAAAGAAAGAAGAAGCTCATCGGGCTCGGCAAGAACAAAACCAAAGCCGCGCCATTCACAAAGAAGGCAAGCACAAAACGATCTAAATCAGCCCCTCCCGGCTTTGGCGAGCTTGCAGAGGAAGATCTCTAATCCTTTTTTCCTAAACAATTCCGCCTACTTATAAAAAAGTCTATTTTTTCTTGTAATATCCTTGACATTTCGTGAGGATTATGGTATAAATATACTTGTGTTAGAGATGGTCGGGAGATGGATTGTGATCGCTTTGATGGGAATTGCCTTTGTGCTCTTCATCAAGGGGAATCTTTCCTACCAACCCGACGAATCGGATAAAGAAAGTTTAGGAGAATAATCAATGAAGGTTTCCAAAGTTATTAAGAAGTTCGAGGCGCGTCTTGGTGCTGGTTGCGTTAGCAAGTGCGGTGGTCGCTGGACAGTTCAGCATGAGGGACTCGTGGCGTCTTGGCTTGGCAACGGTGGCGACGGTCCCGACGCGGAAGCCTGCAACTTTCATCTTCGTTCGGAGAATGATCACTCTGAGCCCATGACAGATTATTTTGCCGGCAGCTTTCTTCGGAATGCGGGCCAGCTTGTCAACGCTATCTCGCCCCCTCCTAATAAGTTCTCCATCGGCATGCTCGTGGAAGGCAAGCAAAACAAGCGGGCTAAGCGCATCGGCTACGCTGGCAAGGTTGGCTTGGTGCGTGAGCTTAGTGGTTCGGACTATGTCAAGCTTCAGTGGGTCGGTGAAGATTATCCGCAGGGGGCTTATGGCTATGCCCATTCTTTCCCCACCCGTGACCTTCAGCTTGTGTCGGGGGTAAATTAAATATGGGCAACTTAGTTGAGGATATGGCAGCACTTTTGGTAGCGCTCTTTGTGCTGTTCGTCATTTTACCATTTTTGTTTTAGAAGAGAGAAGAGAGACACATGGTTGACGTCGAGAAGATTATTCGTTATGAAAGTGGGGAAATGGACTGGGATGAGATTGTAGAGTTCTTTCGGGGGCTCGTTGAGTCTGGCATGATTCTCCATCTCCAGGGACATTACCACCGGATGGCAAATCGTCTTACTGAAGATGGGTTGATTTGATGCAGCAAGGGGATCTCGTGCGGTGGAGAAGAACAGGGCAGATGAGCATCTATCTCGGCATAAAGAATAACAGGCACCAATTTTATTCAAGTAACTACACAGTGATCGTAGAGCGCTCGACAGAGCATTGGTCTGATGCGTGGATTGAGGTGGTCAGTGAAAATCGGTGATATGGTTATGCGCGTGGTTAATAAAAGCCAACGCCGCAAGGCTACCCAGTGTAGCCTTAACTGGGTTAGAACAACCGGAATTGTCACAGAAATAGATTTTGAGTATGGTCGCAACGAGACTATCCCCGGTACGCTTCCTGGCTTTTATAAGATTGTTTGGCAGGACGGTGGATCTAGCTGGTATCGCAGCCATCAAGTTGAGGTGATAAGTGAAAGTCGGTGACATGGTAAGACTGCGGCGAGAGGTCATGGAAAGGCACGGGATAAGCCCTAATATCCCTTCATTCTACGAACCTGACAAGCTTAAACTTTGGAAGGCTCATGGGATTATTACTGATGAGAACCCTTATTATTACTTTGTTAAGTGGTTCAACTGTCCCGTCTATGGGTCTGAGGGCGATCTCGCCCATAAGCAGAGCGAACTAGAGGTGATAAGTGAAGCCGGGTGACTTAGTTCAAAGTGGTTACAATGCCTACGGTGTCATTATTCGCTGGCTGGATTACGGGGATGTGCATCCCCAGGGATATCGGCTAGCCGAAATACTTTGGCAGTGCGGCACCATTCAGAAATGTTACGAAGATGCAGTTGAGGTGATAAGTGAAGCGTCCTAGTAAGGAGCCTTTCCCTCGCTTCGCTGTTGGGGACCTTATTAAAGACAGAGAGTATGGCGACCTGGGGCTCGTTCTTAAATATGTGGGCATCGAGGAGGATAACTACGATAATTATTATATTCTCAATATGCTTGGGAAGGTGGAGTGGTTTTCCCGTAGCTATATCGAGGAGTTTTGTGAGATAGTTAATGAATATAAGTGATTTAGTTTTATGCAACTGGCAACCAACGGTTAGCTTCATTGATGAAAGGACGCGCCGCGCTGAACCAATGAAACACTACCTCAAGGGAGAGGTAGGAATTATCACAGAGATGCACCGCGTAAAGCGGCCGGGGATCGACCGGGTCCGCGGCCCACGCACCATCCTTGTATTTTTTCCTAAGTTTAACTATTTTCATTGGCTATCTGTGCGGAGAGTGGATGTTATAAGTGAAGCGCGGTGATCTAGTAAAGACGGGAGGCTCTGGTACTTGGTGGTGGAGCCAGAAGGTGGGCGTTGTTATCGAAGCTTCGCCGGGTGGGCTGTGGTGCCGTGTGTGGATTATTGGATCGACGACGACTTTTTCCGCCAGCGACCGTCGCCATCACCATCTTTCTGGTGGCGGCTGCTGCGTTAGGCTACGCCCAGATGAGGTGACGGTGTTGTCGGCGGGGGCTATGCTATGACGGTATCACCCAGCGGGGAGGAGTATGCCTCCTTTGGGAGAGTGGAAGTGGAGGAAGAACTACCCCGCTTTTTAAAGCGGCTTAACGCTTTTCGGCACGAGTACGAAACCTCGCACTCTCGCGACTTGGCTCTGAGCAGTGATCTGCATCTGCCCGCTTCCGTTTGTCACTACGAGCGTGGAAGAACATATGTTAAAATAGTTGCTGCCTTTACGGCTGAGTGCTTTTCGCCCCACATCTTTGGCTTTATCCGTCTGGCTGATGGGGCAATCTTAAAACCTGCTTCGTGGAAAGCCCCCTATACACGGGGAATCCATGCAGTTCGGGGATATATTTTTGATGAAGATGTCTCAATCGCTTGTGACTATTATGGGGTACGATATTACAGGGGGCCATGACTCACGGCCCCGCTAAAAATAGTTTTCCACTGGCATGTCCCACTACTTACTATAGCTATGCTGTAGGAGGGTGTACAAAAGTGTTAGAGGTAGGCGACTTGATTCATTATGATCACCTTACCGACCCGCTTCAGTTATGCCCCTGTGAGTTTTGTGGAAAAAACAGTTCAGCCATTGGAGTGGTCACCGAAGTATGGAAGCTCGAAGATGGTACGGTTTTTGTCGATGCGGCTTTTGATTTCGGCGTTTGGACGTTTCGGCTCGATGCCCACTTGATCTTAGCTTCTCGCGGCTTAACGGTGCTGGGAAGCGCCCCCTCCCCTAAGCCTCGCCGCCCTACTTTTTGGTAATTCCACGAGAGTTATTATTTCTTGAAGAGATACTTAGTTTATAGAATGTGAGACACAACACCGGGAGAAAAAATGCAGCCAAAGGACAACACTACGGGCAACATTATTGCTATCGTCAAAGACAAGATCGCGCACGAGGAACGGCAGATTGCAGATATGAGAATCGAGGATCCCAGAGCCAATGCAGCGATGATTGGTTATAAAACCACTTCGGTAACGTCGCTGCGTTGGGTGCTGACGATCTGCCACCAACAACAGGCAGCAAAAAATGGATAACACCATAAGGCTCCTTTGTGCTGCCGTCCCCCTTCTTTTATTGGGGTGCCCTCCTGGTCCGTGCCTCCCTGACGCCCCGTGCCCGCACCGCATCCGCCAACACCGGGCGAAGCAGATGGCTGATGATGCTCGCGCCTGGGCGGTTGACCATGCTTGTATTCACACCCATAACCGCATCTATTGCCCGGTTCCGCGCCGCGAGTGGCAAACAAAGTGTGAGTTTCGTTGGGTGGTGCAGCTACGACCAGGCGTTGACTATCCCGTTTGCATGGAGCGGCGATACGACTATGAGGCGTTCCAGCGCAGCCGCAGAAGATGACAAAGATAAAAATAGTTTTTCACATATGCGGAGAAAGATGATAAAGTATAGCTATGAAGACTGAGGTTTTTGATCGCTTTAAGGATTATGATAAACAGCATTGCTGGCAATACGAGATTCGTAAACAGAATACTCAAGACGACTTAAAGGAAGCAGGGATGACGCTGGAGGAAAGCCTTCAATTGTCTATATCCGACTTCGATTTCGAATATGTCCCCAAGGATGATACCAAGCAGTGCCGGGAGATTGTAGACTTTATTAAACGCCACGAGTGGCTAGGGAAAATGCCCATCTGGGTTACCCATCGGTTCACGGCTCGGCTGAAAGCCACCGGAGCCCTGGCGGGAGTTATAATTATGGCGACCCCTAATTCTTTTTCTAATCTCCTCGGAAAAGAAAAGCGAGGGGTAGAAAAATTAATATCCAGAGGAGCTTGTATTTCATGGTCCCCTCGGAACCTTGCCTCGTGGATGATAATGAGTTCCCTTCGTTGGATGGTTAAGAACACCGAGTTTAGATATTTTACTGCTTATAGTGACCCTGAAGCAAAAGAGCTGGGGACGATCTATCAGGCGTGCAACTTTTATTATTTAGGGCAGAAGTTTGGGTCAGGCTATCAATACCTTGATCCTGTTAACCCGGCACGGGGATGGTTTGGCGACAGTGGTTTTAATGACCGAAGTCAAATTGTGCGCTATGCGAAAGCTCTTGGGATTGCGTGGCAGCCTGAGTGGTATAAAATGGTAGGCAAGAAGAAGAACTATCGTAAAGTAAATTGGCAAACTATTCCGGCGGAAGTAGCCGATCAACTTCGCCAAGCCCGCAAGGATCATCGCGCACGATGTCAGCGCCGCCAAGCCCCCGCCAAACATAAATATTGTTATATTCTGGGGAGATCCAAGAAGGAAACTAAAAGACTTAAAAAGCTTTTTGTAGCGAACAGCCCTGATAAGAATGGGCTATGTTACCCCAAGGAGCGTGGAAAGTGAATATAAAGAATATAGGATCGCCTGGGTGTCCTTTAGGTAGCTTTCTATTTGCAATTTACTAGTTACTAACGATGGCAAAGTGTCCCTGTTGTAGTTGTGAAGAGGCTTATGTGGGCACTCTATTTGTAGAGTGTCCGCAGAAGGGGTGTGACTTTTATAGCGCCTATCAAACAAGAGAAGCGAAGCTCCAGAAACTCCGAGATGCGAAGAAGAAAGAAGAAGGTAAGTTCGCAGATGCGGACAAGGACGCGCCGGTTGTTGCGCGGCGGGGGAAGCACAAGTTTCGGTATCGACAAATGACCTTTGACGATCTTTCTCACGACACTCTATCAGATCCTGATATAACCCCGCTAGCCACTCCCGTCAATTCCCCTGCCGCCACACGCGGAAGGACTGCGGCAACCGACAAGAGTACCCAAGGACAGCTTCGCCCCCCTGACACGGATGACGCGGGCTCCCTTTATTCTTTTGAGAACACTTGGCTGGACGACGATTTCGAATTTACAGATTAAAAGATGTCCAAGGAAAACAAAGAAGGGGAGGAAGGAGACTTGTTTCCTGAGATTGCCGAGGAGTCTAAAAAAGATCCACGGGTCGCGGTAATCTCGGCTTTGCACGATGCGTACTTGGAAGCCGCCGCCCAACATGATTGGATTCTGTGCGATGTGATTCGCGGAGAGATACGAAAGGTCATAGAGGCAAAGACGACTCCCTGGTTTTCTATTAAAATTGAAGACTTAAACTATAAGCGCTGATGACAATAGCACTCACTGTAATAATGATAGCGACGATGGCGATGGTGCTTATGAGCATCACTCAGTTGATTTAACATTTCTCCGAAAAGTTTAAAATAGTTCTTGACATCTGGGCTGCTTTATAGTAAACTGGGTATAATGAAAAGCGTTAGATACACTTGTTGGGGTTGCGAAATGGATTGTCCCAACCCCCATTTTCATCAACCGATACTGGGGAATATTAAGGTCCTAGCGATTTGTTCAGAGTGTATGCAAGGCATTAAAGACGCGCATTGTCGGATGGTTTCCGATCGAACCAAGGCTGCACTCGCAGCGGCTAAGGCTCGTGGAGTAAAGCTGGGGAACCCAAATCCCGAACGCGCAGTGAAGGCGATGGTTGCGGAAAACGTTAGAGCCGCCGATGAGTTCGCCGAGAGCCTGCGACCCTTGGTAGAGAGGATACTCCACAGCACCCCCGCGACCAGCCTAGCCGCAATTGCCACCGCGCTTACAAAAGGTGCCCACCCTACCCGACGCGGAAAGTTCAATTGGCAACCTTCTCAAGCAATGCACCTTTTACGCAGGCTCGGACTTAAGACAAGTCGAATGCATTAAATGAAAAAAAGACTTTACAATCTGCCATTATTGTGGTAGAGTGTTAATTGTTCTGCAAGAGGAAGAGTACGCTTGACCTCCGCTGCGAACCATAAATAAAAATTGATACCCAGGTGTATCAGAAAGAAGAGAAAAATGCAAGCAGAGATAGAGATCACGGGGGTTCAACGCAAGATCCCCTTAAACAAAATTATTTTTGATAGGACCAACCCGCACATCAAGAATTATATTCAGGTACGAGCCGGGGACAAGGATGGGAAAATACAACAGGCTATTTTTCGGGACATTCGTGAGGGCTACGACCACACGCAAGATCGCGTGGCAGTAGAACCTATCGCGCACATTCTTAGCCGCCCAGACTGCCCCAAGGCTTTAAAGAAGGTTCTCACCGAAGACCCCAGGTATTGCGAGAAAGAGTATTTGGTGGCTGATGGAAATCACAGGCTTGATGAAGCGTGGAATTATCTACAGGACCGCGATCCGCACAAGAAGCCCATCCCTGGTATTAAGGACTTTCTTACGAATGGCGAATGGCCTGTAGAGGTTTTTAAGTTTCCCTCGCTCCTAGCGAAATGTGAATTTCAAGACGAGAGGAATCGGCACGCTGGGAAGACTCATAATAAAAAGACCTCTGCTGATGATGTTAATTTCCTCGCTCAGACTCTCACATTTGCACCCGAAAGCTTTGGTGCTGCGCTTGAGAAGATCCACAATAGACGTTTTCACCCCTTTGATACAGATGCCCTGAGTTGGCTCAATAAGCTTTCCCAGAAGGAGGGTGAAACTGTTTTGACAGCGATAGAGAATTTTCTTTTGGAGAGGTTTGCTTCGCCCACTTGGGCTCGGTACTCTGATCAGCGATGTACCAAGACGGACTCACGCCGACTGACAAAATTAGGAAATGCGCTCAAGCGCGATCTTCAAAAACAGTTTGGTGTTGCTACCACCCTGGTTTGCACCTCGAACAGAGAGGTCAAAGACGCATGTCAAGCCAAGTTTGAGCACGCGCAGGGGCAGTATGCGCTTACAGGGGCTGATCGCACAGCTGCGCTAAAGGATGGGTACGAGCCGTATGGGTTTGTTCATATTGTTTCTGCCGATACCTTGGGGGTAGCACCAGGGATGCCGGTTTCAGAACATCTTAATCTTCTGGAGCGCATCCCGGCTCCCGATACCGATGCCAATGCCCCTCCCGACAAGAAGCTTTATTGGCGTTATAATGTTGTTGTTCATCATGGGGACTGTCTCACTGTTCGGCAGCTCGATGGTCTTCGAAAAAGTGTGTTGACCAAGATGGTTGCCATTAATAAAGATCGGGTACGCGGGCACGGCTATCACTTGGTAGATAATGTTTGGTTCTGCACTCAGACCGCAGCGGAGCTTAAGAACTACCCCGTCGCCAATGGTACGGCGCTTTTCTCTTTTGACCGAGATCCAAAGTTTGCTAACATTAAGTTGTTTTAAAAAGAAGAATAGTAAAAACTTCTGACACCATCAAAGACCCGCTTCGGCGGGTCTTTTGTTTGTATCCCTTCTGTTGCAAAGTGTTTTGCAAACTTAGTGGTAAAGAGGGGTAAGAGGTGGGAAAAAGTGCCCACCTCTTCATGGTGAAATTGACACACCAAAATCTCAAACAAACCGGGACCACGTTAGCAGTCCCCGGCGGCGCTCCATGCGGGGCAAGAGGCGGGCATCCAGAGGGCACCCACGCCACCCCACGAGGCGGCGCGGGCGGCACACCGGGGCAGTACAAGAAAAGCCGTTCGAAAAAAATTTCCCCCTCTTGCACTACCAATTCCAACCCTACTTTCACCCCATTCCCCCATCAGTTTATTCCGCGAGGGCAAAGATAAAATAACCACTCCCCTCAATCAAAACTATCCCGAGACTCATAAAGATAAAAATACTAATCCCCAACAAAACTAAGGGAATGGTAATAGAAGACTAATAGAAGGACTAAGGGAAGCTACTTCGTCACTAAAGAACAAGGGAAAGAAAAAGAAGACATATTCCCAGACATATAATATTAATCTTTAGCTAGCATGCGGGTAGCATGAGTATATAAAGAGAGTAAGTAATCCTAAGAGAAGCTAAGAGGAGTTAAGAGAAGGGTAAGAGAAGCTAAGAGTAGATTGAGTAGCTTCCAGTAGGCTGAGTTGCACTGGGAAATTGAGTGCTTAACGATACCCTTTTTATTAGGGAGACTAACAGAAGAACTACCCCACCTAAATGAGTGCTGGGGAGTAGGTTGGTTTGGGAGGGGAACCTAAGTATACTCTACTGTGATTAAAGTCCACTACTATTTTACTATTATACCCAAATACCACCCTTGGCAGCCATGTGGTGGCTCTGCCAGAACACCAATTAAATAAGAAAAACGTGAACAAACGTCGTAACCTATCGGAACCCTTGAGGAAAGTTAATTAAAAAACATGTCGATTTCTGCTCAATTCTCTTGACATTTCGTTAAAAGTATGGTTTAATAGGCCTGTAAGTTGGTCAGAGAAAGAGGAGAGCGAATAGATGCCACGAGGAAGCGGAATACGACGGTGCGGTTGGTGTTACCAAACGGGTCACAATAAGCGAACGTGCCCAAAGCGGTCACCCGAATCAAAGGCTCGCTGCGCGAAGTCGGCTTCAAAGCGTCGTTGCGGCTGGTGCTACGAGACCGGGCATAACCTTCGCACCTGTGGTGCTTATAAGCAGACTGTGCATAAGTATACGGAAATCATCGGTGCGTATCGTCGTCGGCTTTTGCCGCTCCTCGTTCGGTCTGGGCTTGGTGCGGGTGCATTAATTGCTGCGCCTGGCAGGGCTGATCGGGGTTATGTGAATTATGAGGAGAACCCCTATGGTTCGAGCATCAAGGGGCAGGATGTCTTCATGATCAACAAGATTGACTGGGCTCAGATTGGTCCGCGAGGGATGAACCGGAACGAAGAATTCCCTGGTCAAGGCTTTGTGGTCTTCGCCCAATCAGTGGCGAAGCGTTACACTGATGGTATTGAGCGCACGGGGTGGCGTCTAAAGCTCATTACTGACTTTCGTTGCCGCCTGCCGCGAACATCGGCTTTTCTGGAATTTTGCGCCACGAACAGCTTCCGCCCGCATCGGCTCGGTGGTGGAGCATCTAGCTGGTTCATTTTGTCCCCCGCGCCTGATAACTTCACCCCGCCTCCGCTGTGGGGCTCTGCCCTCGACGAAGAGACCTCTAAGGTTTTGGAGCGTGCGCTTAAAGCATTCACGAAAGAACACTCGTCGTACGACTACAGCAAGCGGCCTGACAGCTCGCCTCATGCCACAATGACTAAGCGGCTTGATCTAATGCACCCTCACTACACGAAGTCAAGGAAAAAAGCCCCCCTGACCTTTTCCGAAGAGGTTTTTGTGAGGGAAGGCTGCGAAGAAGCGATGACCCCCTATTTGAATGCGTGGAAGTCTGCGTAATCATTAGGGAAAAAAAGTGATATATTTTCTATTTTTGTGTGTATTTTCCTTGACTTTTCCACCTATATATGGTATAACTATTAAGTAAGTTCGGTTGAGAGACCCCCCCCTCCTGAGAGGATAGAGAGAGAAAAATGGCTGTTGATTTTAAAACTTTTCACACTGTAGTCGATTTTATTACTAATGTCCGTAAGCCGGTCCTCCTCCGAGGTCGCCACGGTATTGGCAAGTCCTGCGTTGTTTATCAGTATGCTGAGACTAAGGGCATGCCGGTTATTGAGCGTCGAGCTTCTCAGATGACTGAGGGCGATCTTGTGGGTCTTCCTGAGCTTGTTAACGGGGTTACCACCTTTTGTCCTCCCGACTGGTTTCGGGCTGCTTGTGATCAAGCGGTTGTGTTGTTCCTCGATGAGGTTGACCGTGCGGTCCCCGAGGTTCGCCAGGGCATCTTTGAGCTTACTGACTCCCGCAAGCTGAACGGTCACGTTCTCCACGAGGGTACTTTGATCTTTGCTGCCGTCAACGGTGGTGAGCATGGGGCTCAGTATCAGGTTGGGGAAATGGACCCGGCTGAGCTTGACCGTTGGACCGTGTTTGATATTGAGCCTAGCGTTGAGGACTGGCTTGCCTGGGGCAAGACCGAAGTGCATAGCGTGATCTGGGACTTCATCAACAACAACCGGAACCACTTGGAGCACACCGATGACTTCGAGCCGAACAAGGTCTATCCCTCACGCCGCTCGTGGCACCGCTTCTCTGATTGCTTGGTGGCTGCCGGCATGCTCGATGAGCCATCATCGAGTCTCCCTGACATTTACACCGTTGGGTGTGCGTTCATTGGCTTCGAGGGCGCTATCGCTTTCCGTGACTTCGCCGAGAACTTCAAGTCTCTTGTCACCGTCGAGGATATCTTGATCCACGGCAAGGTCGAGGCTACCAAGGACTTTGGTATTAATGATCAAAGCGCTCTCGTTGAGAAGATGGAAGCTGAAAAGACCTTTGAGCCTGAGCTGCCCACTGAGCAGATTGCTAATCTCGCTGCCTGGTTCATGACGCTGCCGTCCGAGGTCGCGATGAAGCTTTGGACCGTCATGGGTTCGGGCGAGGTTAAGAACACGGTTGCCCTTCATCAGGCTTCGGTTGACGGTGTTGGGGTTTCCACCCACTTGGTTGAACTCTTGACCGGGGGCGAGCAGACCGCCTAATAATTGTTTGAGGAGCACCGGGGCAAACCAATTAACATAAAGGTTCCGTTCAATGCCGTCAGTGAACGACATGGTAGACAGTCGGCTAGCGTAAGCCCGGTGAAGACAGGGCGAAAACCAACCCCGGTGCTCCTCTTATTTTGAACTAATTTCTAAACACTTGTAACCATTACCTTTTTCCTTAACGATTTTATGTGATTTTGCTTGACTTTTCTAACTAGTTATGGTATAACTGTATAGTAGAAAGAATGGGAATGGACGACAATAACACTTTTGATTTAAATCGGCACTGCTATCGCCTCCTGATGGAGGAGCCCTTTTTTGCGGCTTTGAGCCGCCGGCTCGATAAGACGCCAAATTTAAATATTCCTACTGCCGGGGTCGGCGTTGATCCCTCTGGCAAGTTTGTGCTCCACTATAACCCCGAGTTTATGGGGGGCTTGAGCGACTTGCAGAAGAAGGGTGTGCTGAAGCATGAGTTTTACCACCTTATCTTTGAGCATGTTACGGGTCGCGTCCCTACCGAAGGCTTGTGCAAGTCTTGGAATATCGCGACGGACCTGGCGATTAACTGCTTGATTCCCCGCGACCAGCTCCCTGATCTTCAGGGGATTTGTGTTCCTGGGGAAAACGTGTTTAAGGACCTCCCTAGCGGAAAGACCGCCGAGTGGTACCACCCCCACGCTAAGAAGCTGATGGAGGAGGAAGAAAACAAGAAGGGTGAAGAAGGCACCGAAGGCGAAGGCGAAGGGGCTGAAGGCATGGCTACCGGTGATGGCGACTCCCCCGGCGACGGTGCTGGTTCTCCCGGCGACGGTGCTGGCGACCATAGCATGTGGCAACCTGACGGTGGGGATTCCGCTGCTAACGATATGGCGAAAGAGCGACTGCGCGAAGCTATGCGTAAAGCGGTTGATGAAGCCCAAGCGTCAGGTGGCTGGGGTTCTGTTCCTCAAGATATCCGAGAGCAGATCATCAAGTCCATCCGAGGGACCGTAGACTTTACCAAGGTCCTCCGCTACTTCGTTAAGACTTCCCAGAGGGCTAATAAAAAGTCTACTATTAAGCGCATCAATAAGCGTTACCCCTATATTCACCCAGGACGTAAGACCACCCGCACCGCAAGCCTTGCCATTGCTATCGACCAGTCCGGTTCGGTTAGTGATGATATGCTGCAATTGTTCTTTGACGCTCTGAATAGCCTTGCTACCCTCGCGACCTTTACGGTTGTTCCCTTCGATACCAGCGTGCAGGAGCAGGGCGTAGAGGTCTGGAAGAAAGGCGAGACCCGCAACGGTAAGCGCTGGCGTTCCGGCGGCACCTGCTTCGATGCTCCCACTAAGTGGGTTAATGAGCGAGCCGATCAATTCGATGGTCTTATTATCTTGACCGATATGGAGGCTCCCAAGCCCGTCGCGTGTAAGGTTCCCCGCTTGTGGGGCACTGATGCCCGAGGTGCTGAGCGTCCTTACTTCAAGACCAATGAACGTATCATGGTTGTGGAGGACTGATATGCCTATTGATTCTCGCGACTTAAGCGAGGGGATGGTTGTTAGCCACCCTCGCTGTTGGTTCTACGATCCCTATTCAACCTATGAGCAGGCGATCGTCTATGAATGTTTAACCGTCGAGCGTGTTGAAGAGTATGATCATGTCAACCCCCGCGCTAATATTTGGGTCCGCGATTCCGAGGGGAAGGTGCGGGCTTTTAAAGAAACAGAATTACAATCTTATAACTGCTAAGGAAATAAATGCCCGAGAACAACAATAAAAAAACTACTCTTAAGAACCTTCGTAACCTCAGTGAAGGACAACTGTATTACCTAGAGCGACTAAGGATGTATGCCTCTAGTCTTATACGCGCTATTGACAACGGTGTTGACTTAGCTATGGAACTAGGCAATAAGAAGTCTAAGAAGAAGAGTAGTGATCACGATAAACTTGCTGGTGAGATCTTGGGCGAAGCACTAGATAATTATTATACATCTATACTAGAAGATATAGAAGAACTCTATAGCCTCTCTGTTGAAGCAGGCATAATAGACCAAGCTAAAACAAAAGCCCCGACCGCTTAAAAGAAAAAAGACTCAATGGATTATCTAAACGACATAACCCCCGAGGAGAATAGAATGTGGGCTAATGCCTCTATCTTTTTATCTAACCTCATTATTAACTCTCAACTAGAAGACAGTAAGGCTAAGGAGGAGGCTGTGAATAATAGTATTCTGGCTATGGCTATGATCCCTCCGATGTTTTACGCGAAGTGCTAGACATGCATCCTATACATTTCTTTGGACCGATACTGTTGGGTGTGCTGGTGTATGGCGCGTTAGCTATACTTATATTCACTTGGTGAGACTAGGGGGGGGCGACCCCCCGTGCCCTCTCCCCCCACCGGGATCTATGTCCCTGGGCCCCTCTCCCCCCTGGAATCGAAGCTAGGGTTGTTTACGATACGCGGGCAAATTTCCAGATTTTGGTTTTTTGTTAAACCCGCGTATTTACTTTTGTACGGAGGGGCATTCTGTGCAGAGACTCAATGCAATCGAAGAAGGAACCAAGGTTATATGGTATGATGAGAGCACTCAAACCAACATCATGGGCACCGTTGTATACAAAGTCTATTGGAATCCAGGGCAAATTACGGTTCTAAAGGTAAGATTGCTTTCAGGTGAGACCCGTTGGGTAGAAGAAGACGCTTGTCATTTACTTTTGTAAACATAAAAGACCCCTTTTTCAAAAAAACCCCCAAAAAAAAATTCAATTTGCATTAATGTTACCTAAATAAAGGTGTTAAATGGTGCAAAAGGTGCTAGAGAGAGGATCGAGAGATGAGAATAGAGAATATTAGCGTTGGGGATACGCTTGAAATGGACGGTGTGGTGCGTGTAAAGGTACTTCGGAAGCTTGAACTTGCCGAAGGGCAGCCGAGGATCGTTGTTCGACCCGAAAGACCCCTTACTTCGTTCTATACCGAGCGGTGTGTATATGCAAGTCGGCTTGCGCCTCTTGGCACCGGGTTCACAGAAGGCAAAATAGAAGACAAAATTTTATTTTAAAAAGAAAAGCCGATGATTCATCACGTTAAAGACGCCGGGGGAAGGGCATTTAGGGTATTTGAAGACGGAAATCGCCTTATATGCGAATGTTTCACATTCGTTTTTAAGAAAGCGTGCGCCCATGTGGACGAAGTGCGAGCTAAGTTAGCAAATAAAGTTCAGAAGAACGGCAATTAGTATCTAATTATAGTATCGTGCAGATCACCCGAGATCAAGTTAAGCAAATTATTCTAGAAGCCACGTCGGTCGGAGATAATAAAACGCTTATGAGTGAAAAATATAACCCTTTGGTAGACAACTTGAGAGCATTATATTATAACTTGGATAAACTACGACGCCATGAAGACTTTCCCCAAGGTCTTAAGAGCGAGATGCTACATAATATGACGATTATAGCAGACACGATCTCATCAATGGGCGGGAGGCTCTAAAATGAAAGTTACCAAACAATTGAAGAAAGCTGCAAGAGAGCAAATCAAGCAACTTATAAAGGAACGCTTGGACGGAATAGCAGACTATGGGAAGAACAAAGTCCCCATTGGTCACTTTAACGCCTTTATTACGATGAAGGACCCGAGCAAAGCCGAGCAGATCGCAAAGTGGGCTCGTGGTCGAATGGAAATGAACA
>Ga0315338_1002706_pt1 | contig 16834 bp, 12 predicted proteins | sample ASW8metaG_FD_204518 | JGI IMG/M metagenome (GOLD analysis project Ga0315338, IMG submission 204518) | Ammonia-oxidizing marine archaeal communities from Monterey Bay, California, United States - ASW #8 | ecosystem: Environmental > Aquatic > Marine > Coastal | place: USA: California | collected... | reverse complement strand
CAGAGACGTCGGCGTCCGGAGGGATCGGCTTGGTTCAGTACCAAGGTGTCTTCTTCGTGGACACGACCACGACCGCGGAGACTTCGACGACCGCGGGAGATGGCATCATCGGAGCCTCCGACGGTGACATCATCAGTGTGGCATCGGGCGACGTAGCCCGGCTAACCGTCGACGCCAAGGGCCCGAAGATCACCGGGATATCACCGCTGGATGACGACGCCACCCGCGCAACCACCATCGACTTCGTGGCCACCATCACGGACGCAGGATCTGGGATTGTGGCGGACTCTGCTGATGCTGACAGCGACGGGGTGAAGACGGAGCCGATCAGCGCTTCCGGCGGCACGACGGACAACATCAACATCCAGATCAACCCGGCGTCAGCCGGCACGGTCGCAACGGGGACGGAAAACTCCAACCGTGCGCTGTGGGCCACGGCCACCGACGGCTACTCGTTCACCTTTGCGAAGGTGATGACTGAGGCCGCTCACACCTGGTTCATCAAGGCGACAGACCGCGTTGGAAACTCGGATCAGACCGACTCCGACTCCGACACCTCGGGCGACCAAGACACCTCGTTCACCGTGGACGCCACAGCGGCGATCATGGGAGTGGTCACCACCGGTATCAAGTGGGACAGCACCAACAACGACGAGGACCCGAGCCGTAGCCACATCAAGGTGGCGTTCACCGCCACTGGTGGTTTGGTAGCCGACAACATGGACACCGCAACGCTGTCGGCTGCTGACTTCCTGGTCGACGGGGCGGCGATCGCTGGGATGGTGCACCCGAACCTGAAGTCATCGAAGGGCGTTGACCTGGACGGTAATGCCCTGTCCACCAAGAACATCGTCTACCTTGAGCTCTCTGACGACATCGCAGCAGATGCCAAGCCGGAGGTTTCGCTGGTGGGTACCGTCAACGACTTGGCGGGCAATGCGTCCGCACCCGGTGAGAAGAAGGCCTCCGACGGCAACGCCCCGAAGTTCACGGTCACGATCACTGGTAACGAGGACGCAGATGGACGGCCGATAGTCCAAGGTGACACCGACGGCGACAAGATCACGGTTCGTGTTGCATCGGATGAAACCCTTGTAGCAGCACCGACGATCAAGTTCGGCACGCTAACGTGGGCCGGCGATGGTGCGCTCACATTCGTAGAGATGGAGAAAGACGGAGTCGGCGGAGTGGACGGCCTGGATGCGGCCAGTAGCGTTACGGTGAGCCCCGACGGGAACCATGTCTATGCCACCGCGCTCGAGGACGATGCAGTGGCGGTCTTCAGCAGGAACTCGTCCACGGGTGCGCTCGCATACGTAGAGATGCACAAAGACGGTGTCGGCGGAGTGGACGGCCTGGATGGGGCCACTTCCGTTGCGGTGAATCCCGATGGGAACCATGTCTATGTCGCAGGGACGATAGATGATGCAGTGGCGGTCTTCAGCAGGAACGCTTCCACCGGCGCACTCACATACCTAGAGATGCACAAAGACGGTGTCGGCGGAGTGGACGGCCTGGATGCGGCCAGTAGCGTTACGGTGAGCCCCGATGGGAACTATGTCTATGCCGCAGGGATAGACGACGATGCCGTAGCGGTCTTCAGCAGGAACGCTTCCACCGGCGCACTCACATTCGCGGAGTGGCACAAAGACGGAGTCGGCGGAGTGGACGGCCTGGATGGGGCCCGTTCCGTTACGGTGAGCGCCGACGGGAAGCATGTCTATGCCGTAGGCTCTCTAGACGACGCCGTAGCGGTCTTCAGCAGGAACGCTTCCATCGGCGGGCTCACCTACGTAGAGATGCAGAAAGACGGTGTCGGCGGCGTGGATGGCCTGGATGCGGCCAGTAGCGTTACGGTGAGCCCCGATGGGAACTATGTCTATGCCGCAGGGATAGACGACGACGCCGTAGCGGTCTTCAGCAGGAACGCTTCCACCGGCGCGCTTACATTCGTAGAGATGGAAAAAGACGGAGTCGGCGGAGTGGACGGCCTGGATGGGGCCCGTTCCGTTACGGTGAGCCCCGATGGGAATCATGTCTATGTCGCAGGAACGATAGACGATGCAGTGGTGGTCTTCAGCAGGAACGCTTCCACCGGCTCACTCAGATTCGAAGAGATGCGAAAAGACGGTGTCGGCGGAGTGGACGGCCTGGGTAAGGCCAGTAGCGTTACGGTGAGTCCCGATGGGAACCATGTCTATGCCACGGGGTATGGCGACGATGCAGTGGCGGTCTTCATCAGAGAATCTTCCATTTCGTCCGAACACCTCGAAGTAGCAGCGTCCACGTCAATCACGCCGTCTTCGGTATCAGGCCTGACGAACACATGGGAGACCTCGAAGCTCAAGGCTGACATCGGTAATGTAGATGGGCTGATCACCGTGTACGTGAGCGGCACGGACCTCTCTTCCAACACGGGTACCAGCGGTAGCGGTAGCGCAGCGGCTGGTACGGTGGACCTCACCAAGGCCAACCTGTTCGAGATCGACAATAACATCGGGGCTCCGACCTTCACACTCACCCCGAACACGGGCACGACTGTTGGTACGACAACCGAGTCCACGGGTCCGTTCATCAGGATCGACTTTCCCGAGGGCAAGGAATACAGCATCAATAGCCTCGACAAACTCGAGTTCGGATCGCCGGCGGTGAGCGTTGAGATCGACGACCACGACGACATAACGATATCGGCCATCACTCTTGATGGGACCGACGTTTCGGCCTCCCTCGGCTCAGTCGACAGCGATTCCTACGTGCTTGCAACGTCCGGCCTTGTAGTGGGCGAGCATGAGTTGAAGCTGACCTACAACGACAGTGTCGGGAACAAGAAGACGGACCAGGGATATAGCTTCATGGTGGATGAGCGGAGCCAGTACGAGGTCAAGCTCTCACCGGGTTGGAACCTCGTGTCCATCCCTGGCACTCCGGCTGCTCCCGCGATCGACGATGTGATCGGCTCGACGCACCCGGCCACCTCCGTGCTGACCTACGAGTCAGGCGAATGGAAGGTTGCCACTCGCGGGACGGGTAATGCCTGGGAGGGCACGGTCGCCCAGATCGACGCCGACCACGCATATTGGGTCCAGACCAGCGCATTCACGTCGATCAAGACTTTGATCAACGAGCATGACCCGGCCACAAGTCTGCCGACGATCCCCGTGGTTGCAGGCTGGAACCTGGTCCCAGTGGTCGATCTCCAACAGACGGCGGCACCGACGCAGGCGCAGCTTGCTGCGAACTCTCATGGCTTCACTGCGGCGGCCTACTTCGCCAGCCTGACCTGGACCGTTGCCTACGGCTTCGACACCCTGGCCCCCTCGTGGCGGAAGATCACCGCCACCACTGGCGACAACCTTGGCCAAGGCAAGGGCTACTGGGTCTGGGCCACCAAGGCAGGCGAGCTGGTCCCGTAAGGGCAACTCCAGCATGAGCGATAGGTAAATGAACACCTTCCAGGTGGCTGAGGCGTTTACGGGCACGGCAGAGCCAGATGCCTTGCGGCTTGGTGCTGATTGGGTACTGGGGGTGCTGGAACAGCTACGGACCGAGCAGGCGACGAGCCAGGGGAGTGGTTAGGAAGAGGGTCTGCGCTTGGTGCGCCATCCGGTCAGCACCAGGTGGACCATGGCCAGGGCGATGCCTGCACCCAGGGCATCCCAGCCGACGTCCTCCCACGCGCCGGCGCGTCCGGGGATGAAGCGTTGCACGATCTCCATCGCGGTGCCATATGCTACGGCGCCGGCGAAAGATGCACCGAGAATGATCCACGATCGGCGGGCTCTTCCCCAGCTCAGGAGCAGGCCAGCCAGCACGACAGCCAATGCCGCGTACATCGTTAGGTGTGCGGTGATCGCGAACCAAGCACCGTACGCACCGTCGCCGGACGCGCCCGAGCCAGGTGGGGTGCGCCACGTCGAGATGAAGAAGATCACGCCCAGTACAGCGGCGTTGGCCACCGCCCACAACCATGTCTGGCCCAGAAGCAACACCGCTCGGTTCCGTATTGTCGAATTCTTGATGCGCAAGGGATTGCCTCCAGCAGGGTACCATGCAGGCAGGCTCTTCCCGCCCGGTGACGCGCTGAGCGACATCGTCTACGGGGCTCGCCACCGCGAGCCGATCCGCGAGATACTGCGAGTACCGGTTATGCGCGCTGCCGAGCCCCTCGGTACCTCCATGGGCCCACGGCATCAAGTGCGCGGAGGAGAATCGTGAGCATCTACACCGTCCCTTCTAGCTCGCTCGCCGTGGTCATCGACGCGGTCGGTACCCACGAGCTGCGCGAGACCCAAGTGCCGGTCCTGGCCGATGACGAAGTCATGGTCAAGGTGGCCTACGTCGGCGTCTGTGCCACCGACTTGGAGGTGATGGAGGGCGAGCTGACCTACTACCGCAACGGCACTGCCTTCTACCCGATCGTGCCGGGTCATGAATACTCCGGTGTGGTGGTGCAGGCGGGTCCGCATGTCACGGGCATCGCGGTTGGCGACCACGTCGTCGGCGAGTGCGCCATGGGCTGTGGCGCGTGCGAGTGGTGCGACCGGGGCGAGTACTTTCGCTGCGCGCGCCGCACCGAGGTAGGCGTCGTCAACAAGGACGGCGCCTACGCGCGTTACATGAGCCTTCCTGCCTCCTACGCGCACAAGCTCCCCGATGGCTTGACGCTCAGGCGTGCTGCGGTGATCGAGCCGACCGCCGTCTGCGTGAAGGCGACCGGCAAGCTGCGCGCCGAGCCGGGTAAGAGCGTGTGCATCTTCGGCGCGGGCTCCATCGGCAACCTCTGCACTCAGATCCTGCGCGCCCAGGGGATTGCGGTCACGGTCGTCGACCGCGATCCGGCCCGCCTCGCTCTCCTCGATAGATACGGTGCCGCCACCGCCACCGCGCTTGACGACCTCTCGTCCTTCGACTACCTGCTGGAGGCCACGGGGAACGCCGCCCTGATCCCGCCGCTGATCGAGCGCTCCAAGCCATCCGTGCGTATCGTGCTCATGGGCATCCCATACCTCGATCCCGTCGAGGTGTCCTTCGCCTCGTTCCCCGCGAACGAGAAGGAGATGCTTGGCTCCATTGCCAGCCACTACGACGACTGGGAGGAGGCGATCCGCCTCGTCAGCGAAGGCGTCATCAACCTCGACGATCACATCGGCGAGATACTGCCGCTGGAGTCGTATGCGCAAGCCTGGCAGTGGCAGCGCGAGCGCGCCCACCTCAAGGTGCTGCTCAGCACGAACCAGGACCTTCGTGACGCTTAGCATCGGCGGCGTGTCACATGGCGGGCGTGAGGCCGAGCTTGGGCCTTTACACCTTTCCCGGGAGCGTGGAGAATAAGCCATAGAAGGGCGGTTAGCTCAGTTGGTTAGAGCGCTTGCTTCACACGCAAGAGGTCACAGGTTCAAGTCCTGTATCGCCCACCACCGATGTGCCGAGGTGGCGGAACGGTAGACGCGCTGTGTTCAGGGCGCAGTGTCCTTACGGGCGTGCGAGTTCGAATCTCGCCCTCGGCACCAGTCTCCTCTTTTATCGCATCCCGGTTCGCGAATACGCGCTAGTAGCTCAGATGGATAGAGTGCATCCCTGCGAAGGATGAGGTCGTGGGTTCAAGTCCCACCTAGCGCGCCATCGTCTCCGGACGCCACACCTAGTGGTGCACGAACCCCGGCGGACGCGGTCGCATTTCGTTCTTGCTGAAATCGTAGTCTGGCGACGTGTCAGCGTCGAACCGCCAAATCACCCGGCTGCGGTCCCAATCGCCACCGAGCGTGCTCGTCCAGAACGCGATCAGCGTCCGCCACGCGTCTGCGGCCTGACGCTCCTCGTACAGGTGTGGCTGCGTGGTGTCCAGCCAGCCATGTGGCGCGCCGCCGAGCACGCGCACGTGGTAGCTCTTCCGAGCCTGTTCCATCTCCCGACGGAAGCGCGCAACGTTTTCCAGTGGCACCAATGCGTCCTCCTCGCCGAGCATGCCCAGCACCGGGCAGCCGATCTTGAGGATGAAGTCGGAGACCGACGTGGGGCGGTCCGGCACCGGCTCGAACTCTCTTGGGTAGACCCCTCCGTGTATGAACGCGATCGCTGACACGTCGCTCCGCTGTGACGCGTATAGCATCGGCTCGCGGCCCGACTGGCACACGCCCATGATGCCGATCTGATCGCCGATCACGTAGTCTTGGGTTCGCAGGAACGCCATCGCCTCGTCCAGGTCGGCCAGCGAATCCTCGTCCTTCAGGGTCACTCGCACCTCGGCCTGCGTCACCAGGTCTCGGTCGCCCTTGTACCGATGGTGCATATCCGGCAAGCAACCGACGAAGCCATCCGCGGCTAGCCACTCCACCAGATCCTTATTATGTTGGATGGGGCCGTACCGCTCATGCATCGCGATGACGGCCGGCCGCGGCTCTGCCGTGTCCGGCCGCGCGACCCATACGCGCATACCGCTGGCGAGCACAATCTCTGTCAGCATGGTTCGAAGACTCCTGTGGACGGGCTAGGGATGAAACACGGCGACGAGCGGCAGGATAGGACGGGCCATGGAGGCCGTCAACGCGGACCCGCGCGCTGGAGGGCTCGCTTGACATGCGATTTGGGCCTGCCTACATTTGCTAGCATCCAAGCCCGAGCGGAACGTGGGGTGAGATATGGCCGTCATTGATGCGGACGCGCACGTCGTTGAGAGCGAGCGCACGTGGGAGTTCATGCCCGAGGAGGATCAGGCCCACAAGCCGGCCATCCTCGCCCCGAAGGAGGGGTTCAAGACACCCGCACCCGAATACTGGTTCATCGACGGTCGCGTGTTCGCCAAGGGCGTCAACGTGGGCCTCGACACCTCGGAAGAGACGCGCGAGCCCACCAACGTCCCCAAACGCCTCGCCCACATGGACGAGCTCGGCGTGGACACCCAGGTCCTGTACCCCACCATCTTCCTGCGCCCGCTGGCCACGCACCCCGAGGTCGACCTGGCGCTTGCACGGGGTTACAACCGGTGGGTTGGCGACATCTGGTCCAAGAGCGAAGACCGGCTCCGCTGGGCTGTGGTCCTGCCACATATGTCCCAGGAAAAGGCGATCGAAGAGCTCAACTATGGCAAGGAGCATGGCGCGTGCGCCGTGTTCGCCCGCGGCATCGAAGGGCCGCACCGACCCAGCGACCCGTTCATGTTCCCCATCTACGAAGAGGCCCAGCGGCTCGACCTTCCCATCTGCTATCACGCCGCCACGGGCAACTTCGCCTTCTTCGACTACTTCGGCCGCGATGCCGGCTTCTCCACCTTCAAGCTCCCGGGAGTCGGCGCCTTCCATGACCTCATCATGAAGGACATGCACAAGAAGTTCCCCGACCTGCGATGGGCCTTCGTCGAGATCAGCGCGTCATGGGTCCCCTACGTCATGAACGACCTGTCCATTCGGTTCAATTCTCGCGGCCGCGCCTGGCCGGGACGCGAGCTGCTGCAGGAGCGCAACATCTTCGTCGCCGCGCAGACCGCTGACGATTTCGACTACATCATCGACATCGCTGGTAAAGACAACCTGATGCTTGGCACCGACTACGGCCATAACGACACGTCGACCGAGTTGCACGCGCTGCGCAATCTGCGCGACAACGGTGGACTCGACCCCGCTATCGTCGACAAGATCCTCGGCGACAATCCGGAGAAACTGTACGGTCTCTAGAGTCGCACAACCGATTGCAGAACCAAGAATTCAAAGCCACCCAGGACCGCCGCGATTGCGGGAGTTGGATGGGAGCGCGCAGGCTACATTCGATTAACTGATGAGTTTGGGCCAGTCTTCCAGTAGACTCCCGTACCCTTCGATGGAGTACGACAGGCCGAGTTTCGATGTGATGGACCAGAGCATCGTAGGGTTGCTCGCCATAACACGTGTTCCGAGTTCCCGCTCCATACGGGCGAGCACGGGCAGCGGATCCAGGATGGCCCCTTGGAAGTACACCGCCTGCGCGCCGCCCGCCGCATCCAGCGACTGCTTCGCCGCCGCCAGCACCTCATCTGGGCCGATCTTGCTCGCGTCTGTGTAAGTGCCGATGCCTAGATCAGCCATCGATGCCTCGAACCCCGCCGCGCCCATGTGGTCTCTGATCAGCCCGTTCAGGTGCTCGTTGAAGGGCGTTAGGAAGAGCACCCGGCTCGCGCCGACCGCCCGCAGCGCGTCTGCGCACGCCGAGAGCGCCGTGCTGAACGGGATGTGGACGCTGGCGCCAAGCGCCTCGAACAACCCTGGATTTTGGATTTCCACCGGCGCTCCGGGCACGAGCACGCCCGCCCACCCGGCAGACACGCTCAGCTCGACCGCCCGCGCCACGATTTGGTCCCGATTCCCGCCGAGGCTCTCCAGCGACTGATTGCGCATCACACCGAGATCGCGGATGTCAAGATCGATCTCGCGGGGTATCAGACGCTTGAATGGCTCGTAGTGCGGGCTCTTGCCACCCGACGGTCCGATGAAGCCGATCGACGTTCGCGTTGCGCTAGTCATGCCCGTACCTCCTCGTTCCGAAAGCGTGAGTCTACACTCCAGCCGTGGCTTGCTAGAAGACGTGTTCGGCGAGCCAGTTCCCGATGAACGGCTCTGGCCAGAGGATGAACAGCACGTTGTCCAGCACGACGTAGACGAACAGGTACACCAGGCCGCTGGTCAGCGCCGCCAGCGGCCAGCGGCCGAGTCCGCCGAGAAACACGATCGGGACCGCCGCCCCGAAAGCCACCGCGCCCCACTTCATGCCCACCGTCGTTCCGATCAGCAGAAACATGGCGAGCAGACCCATCATCACCAGCGCCGTCCTGCCCGCGCCCTCAAGGTGCGTGCTCGTCATGGACAGATCCATCACGTCATGGAGTCTCTCGGGATGCGTTGCCTGGTCGAAGAGCTGGATCGCGGCGAGCACCGCCACGCTAACGCTGATCCAAAGCGGGAACGGCTGAGCCCGGTCCGGGTAGCCCGACGCCTCGATCGCCGCCCAGGAGGCGACGAACAGGATGGCAAGCGGAACGAGGTGCTCCCACCGCCATTGGAGCCTGTGGAACCATGGCTTGTCCCCCGGGAGCTCATCCATCGCCGTTCCGTCACTGACGGAGTCCGCTTCCAGGAGCTCCTCTTGCTCCTGCTCAACCTTGCGGATCGCTCGCAGGAACAGGACCGCCGTCACCACAGCAACCCCGACGATCGTCATGGTCACAGGCCGCTGCAGGATCCCCCAAGCACCATCGATCGACAATCCCGATTGGTAGTTCATCTCGATGATCGGCGCCAGGATGAAGCCCAGGAGCATGGGCGGGCGCGGCCAGTGGTACTGCTTCATCACCAGCCCCATGGCGGCCACCACGAACACCACCTGGATGCCGCGCCATGAGAAGGTTTCGATGAACGCTGTGAGGAACAGAATCGGGATGATGATCGCCCCGATCACGGGGTAGGGGATGGTCGTGAGCTTCGCGAGCTGGCCCGTCACCAGCAGTCCGATCCCCGTGATGGCCAGGTTGCCGAGGGCGAGCGTTATCACCAAGAGGATCGTGATGTCGGCGTGGTGCCCTAGCATCTGTGGGCCGGGCGCCACGCCGTAGGCCAGCATACCCGCCATCACCAGCACCCACGTTGGCCCGCCCGGCACGCCCATGGCCAGCGTTGGGATCGCTTGGCCACCCTCTTTTGCGTTCTGCGCGGACTCGGCGAACATGACGCCCTCCAGCGACCCCTTGCCGAACTGGCTCTTGTCCTTGCTGAAGAAGATGCCGAAGGCGTAACTCAGCCAATCGATCACTGCCGAGCCTACCCCTGGTATGGCGCCGAGGAACACGCCGAACAGCGACTGCCGGATCACCATGCGCCAATGCCGCAGGCCCTCCCGCGCCCCCTCGAACACGCGTGCGGTCGAGACGTCGGCTCCCGCGGGCGCCACAGCGCGGCGCGTCATAGTCAGATCGATCATCTCCGGCATGGCGAACAGCCCCAGCGCGACGGGGACCAGTGGAAGGCTGAACAGCGGCCCCAGCGTCAGCCGGCTCGTGCCGGTGAAGGGATCCTTGCCTATGGTCGCCATCAGCATGCCGATGCCTGCCGCGATCAGCCCCTTGCGCATGGCTCCCCGGCTCAGGATCGACACCATTCCGACGCCGACCAGCCCCATCGCCGCGATCTCCGGGAACCCGAACTTCAGCACGAACGGACGGATCACGGGGATCGCGATGGTCAGCGCGATGGCGCCGATTATGCCGCCGAGCGCCGAGACCGCATACACCGCGCCCAGCGTGTGCGCCGCCTTCCCTTGGCGGGCGAGCTGATGGCCTTCAAGGAACGTCACCTGCGTCGCGGCGCCCGGCTGCCCGTACAGGATCGCCGGTATCGAGTCGAGCGTGTTGTCCACGCCCGTGATCGTCGCCAGCATCACCAGGCCGATGGCCGGCGACTCGATGTTCAGGACGATGAACGGGATGGCGAGTGCCATCACGAGGAACGAGTTCACCCCGGGGATCACGCCGGCCATGATGGCGAGCCCCAGTGCAGCCGCCATCGCCAGCCAATAGGTTGGCTGGGCGAGGTATGAGAGCGCGCTGCCGATAGGTTCGAGCACGGAGGAGGGGTCCTAGGTCACGAGGCAGCCGCCTCCACCGTGACTGATTGGTCGAGGACGATCGGTCAGTCGGGCAGGAAATCTAGCAGGGCGGCGTTGAACTCGTCCGGCAGCTCTGTGGGTATGTTGTGCCCACACTCCACCACCACCATCTTCGAGCCCTTGATCCCCGCATGGGTCATCTCGCCCATCTCCAGCGCGTTCGTCTGATCGTCGCGCCCCCACAGCACCAATGTGGGCGACGTGATGTGCTGGAACCGGCGCACTGTGTTGTAGCGCGACCGGGTCTCCATGTTGTTCATATGGCTCAGGATACGGTTGTAGGCCGCGAGCCGCGTGGGGTTGTCGGCGAGCTTCAGGTGGTAGTCGGCCAGCGCTTCCAGGTCGACGCTCTCCTCTTTCACCGTATTGGTCAGCGCCTTCAGGATGGACTCCCGCGTGGGTGGCTGGAACTCCACCATGCTCGGAAGCTGCCGCGGCATGGCCCCGCCGCTGGCCACGAGCACCAACTTGTTCACGCGCTCCGGGCTCTCGTAGGCGAACAGGGATGCCAGCCAGCCGCCCATCGAGTGTCCGACGATATTGGTCTTCTCGAGTCCCAGCGCGTCCTGGAACTCGCGGATGAAGTCCACCAGGTAGGCGAACGAATACTCCTGCTCGAGCACGTCGCCCTCGCCCCAGCCCAGACAATCAACCGCGAGCACTCGTAGCTTCGACGACAGCGGCCCGATGTTTAGGAAGAACCCGTGCCCGCCACCGGTGTAGCCGACGCCGTGGATCAAGATCGTCGGATAGCCCGTGCCGGCCTCGAAGTAGCGGGTCTTGCCGTGGCTCATATCCACGTACTTCTCGACGGCGTTCTCGACCGGCGTCTTGCCGATGGTGACCATTGCAGACCTCCCCGTGCGCTGGCGGCACTTGTGCTTGCAGTCGCACATCGTCGGGGTGGCGGCATACCATGTCAAGGCGTGAAGTCGCAGCGTGCCCGCCCGAAGCATCTAATGTAGCGCGGGGTGTATCCCCAACTGCGAGCGACCCTCCCCATATGGCCGCATTCGTCAACCACAACTCCGCCATCATCCTGCTGGTCCTCGTCGCGGGTGTGGCCGCCATGCTTGCCTGGGAACACCGGCGGAGCTGGCGAGCGCTCGGTGTCATCGCCTTCGTCGTCCTGGTTCTCAGCGCAGGGTATGCCGACGCGCGCCATGGCCCCAGCGATGTCGCGACCATTGCCGAGGTTGAAGGCCTGCTGGCCGCAGGCCATCCGGTCGTGCTCGAGGTCTACTCCGACGCCTGCTCCATGTGTCTCATCAGCAACAGAGCGGTCGACCGCCTGGAGCGGGAATTGGAAGGCCGTGCCGCGGTGCTGCGCCTCAATCTCAATGATGATGTCGGCCGCGCCGCCGCTCGCCGCTACGGCGTTCGAATCACGCCTACGTTCATCGTGTTCTCCCCCGATGGCCGCGAGCTATACCGCGAGAGTGGGTACCCGGACACAGGCCGGCTCGAGGCCGAAGCCGCCGCCTCGTAACGACGGCCGATCTGATTCCAAACGGCGAGGGCACTGCGGGCCAATCCTGGTACGCTGGTGTTCATGAGCCACCCCGCGTCCCTCAAGCCCGGCAACAAGCCGCCACTCCTGGCATTGCTGATCGCCATGCTCGGCGTGCCGGTGTTCCTTCTCTTGCTGGCTAGGATCTTCGGCCAAACCCCGCTGGATGCCCCCCTTATCCTCACGATCATGTTGGGCTCGACCGTGGCGACGCCGTTCGTCGCCTCGATCGTCGATGTCCGTTTCCTCAAGCCCGGCAACATGTCGCCATTCCTGGCATGGCTGATCGCCATCTTCGGCGTGCCGGCGTTCCTCCTCTTGTTGGCGAGGGTCTTCGGCCAGACCCCGCTGGACGCCCCCCTCTACCTCACGGTCATGGTGGGCTCGACCTTGGCGACGCCGTTCGTTGCCAAGATGCGCCACCGCCGCTGGTGGCTCTGGGGCATCGTCGCGAGTATGCTCCTGTTGTTCCTCTTCGTCCTTGGCCCCATCTTCCAGCCTGTCACCGTGTTCGTCGCGATCTACCTCTCGCATCACGGGCACACGGACCACGGAGGACCCGCCGAACACGACGGGCTCGCCACCATCGAGGCCACCGCCGTCGAGATGGACCGAGAAGAGCCAGCATTCGCGCGAGACGACCCGACTGTTGCCGAGGAGCAGCCTGTTGCCGCCGACCCGCCGGCGGGCGAGGAGGCCAGCCCTCCCGCGGACATCCCCACGCGACCGCGCCCAAGGGCCCAGCGCCGCCCGTATCGCATCCACCGCCGCCCCCGCCACTGACCGGGGTGTTACCCTGCGCGAACAACGCAGAGCGGCAAAGGCCGCGTCGCTTTAGGCCGGAGCCGTCAGGCGCACAGTCAGACCAAGCGGGGAAGTGTCGGAATGGCAGACGAGCATGATTTAGGATCATGTGCCCGTTAGGGCGTGCGGGTTCGAGTCCCGCCTTCCCCACCACATAATGGCCTTCTAAGAAGGCTACCCAATTGGCGCTCCACGGTTCGCCTCTGACCGTCTGACAGCCCTGTTGACAGCAACCCGCACGACGAACTCCGTTGGATGCAGGCCGATGCTGAGCCCCACGAAGGCTAGTTGAGGTCCGCTCGCACACCTAAGACATCCTCGCATCGGGAGATGTCCTCCAAGTATCTGCCAGAACCGCGACCCCGCTATAAGGGGAAGTTCAGGTTCGTATCTGGCTCCCATCAGTTTCCCAGCCCTTATACAGGCCATCCTGTGTCCGTGCGATGCGCACAGAAAACACATGGAGGCAGTGACATGGAGAACTTTGCGGGAAGCTTTGTTGACGGGACTATCGCGAACTACTGGATTGGAACTTGGTTGCCGCTGGTGGGCTTCGTGGTCGCGATCGTAGCCGCTTTGTTGGTCCTGTGGCGGGCACCGCTAACGATGGCGGGCCTAACCGCCAGGGGAATGGTGGCTCTAGCGGTATTGGCCACGGGCCCCCTCGCGTTCTACAAAGCGGGGCTTCGCGTCGCGATCACCGACTTCGAATTGATCATCTTCCTGAGTATCGTTGGCAGCACGGCGGCTGCGCTCTTGGGCATCACGGCATTGTTCACGCGGCCCCGGCCGTTCATGTTGGCAGGCCGACAAGTGGGCTTGGACACGCTGTTTGGGTCCGTCAAAGAACGCGACGTTAGCAAGACGCAGATGCCTGCAGCGGCACCTGCAAGTGTGGTCAAGCAGCCCGTAGATGCGACGGTTGTGGTCGCGGGTGGGGTCTCTTCCGGAATGGGTTCCCCCCTGTCCGGTCACGGAACGGTACTGACGATCGGACGCGATCCTGACAACGACGTTGTCATCGACGATCCGTCCGTCAGCCGCCACCACGCCACGATCAGCTACGAGAACGACCAGACGATGATCGCCGACCTCGGCAGCTCCAACGGAATCGTCGTGGCTGGCGAGAGGGTCAAGCAAGGCACCTTGGTGGTCGGCAGCAGGATCAGGCTCGGCAACGCCGAGCTCGAGCTCAACGCCGACCGTCGTCCGGTGACGGTTGCCGTGGCCAGCCCAGTCGTGAAAGTGGACATGCTGTCTGACATTCCGTCTGACACAGGTGACACGGTGGTGCGCAGCACGGGGCCTGACGCACTCGCTTGGTTCGCCGTCAAGTCGGGTGCTCACAAGGCGCAGTCGTTCGAACTGGGGGCAAGTACCTACAAGATCGGTCGCGACCTAAGCGGCGACATCGTGCTCACGGACGCATCCGTTAGTCGCGAGCATGCGAGCCTGCGATACCGCGACGGCAGCTACGTGCTCACCGACGCGGGCAGTCTCGGCGGGACGCGTGTGAACGGCGAGCGTGTCGGCGGTCTGGCTTGGCAGCAAGGAGCGTTGCTCCGGATCGGCGAGACCGTGATGACGCTTGCGAGTTACCAGGCGAACGACGAGGCCCCGGTGGAGTCGGACCGGACCTACGTGCCGCAGGCACCCCGCACCGGCGCGATGGTGTTCGTGCAGGAAGGCCCCGGTGCGGGCACGACGTTCCATCTCCGGGATGGCAACAACGTCCTGGGCCGTGGTGCCAACTGCGACATCGCGTTATCCGATGAAACCGTGAGCCGCGCTCACTGTGTGGTCCAGCTGGTGGACGGCAAGATCACCGTCTTCGACGCCGGCAGCACCTCCGGCACCGAGGTTAACGGTGTGACAACCACCGGTCGTACACTACGCAACGGCGACCAGGTCACCTTTGGCAACGTTGAAGTCCAGTTCGTTGCCGTTGAGCTCTAGCGGCGAAAGGCAAGTGACCCCCATGCCACGCAAGACACGCACCAAGATCGAGATTGGCAGCCTGAGCGACGTCGGCAAGCGTCGCGAGTCGAACCAGGACCGGGTCTTCTCCCGGAAGGGGAAGGTCGGCAACCTCCAGGCTGATGCCCTCTTGATCGTCGCCGATGGCATGGGTGGTCACGCCGCTGGGGACGTGGCCGCACAGACCGCGATCGATGCCTTCGTGGCTGCACTTGGCAGCGCGGAGGGCGAGCAAAGCGCGCTCCAGACCATGGAGCGCGCTGCCGTCACGGCGAACAGGGCCGTCTTCGAGAAGGCGCAGCGCGACGGGCTTCATGGCATGGGCACCACGCTCACCGCCGTGGCACTCATCGGCAACCAGGCCGTCCTCGCCCACATCGGCGACAGCAGGGCCTATCTCCTCGCAGACCGGAAGAAGACCCAGATCAGCACCGACCACAGCTTCGTGGAGGACGAGGTCCGGGCCGGACGCATCACCCGTGAACAAGCACGGACACATCCATCACGCAACGTTCTGACCCGCGCCTTGGGGATCGAGCAGGATGCACGATTCCAGGTGGACTCGTTCCCGCTCGTGGGCTCGCAGGCAGTCGTGCTCTGCTCGGACGGCCTCCACGGCTATCTCACCGACGAGGAGATCCAGCACCACGCCACCACCCTAGCCGCCGAGCCCGCTTGTGCTGCCATGGTCAAGCTCGCCAACGAGCGTGGAGGCCAGGACAACATCTCTGTCGCCATCGGTTGGTTCGCTTCCCCTCGCAGGGCTAATAGCCGGACGAAGAACGTCGGGAAGACCGTGATCGACAGAACGATGGGACTAGATGGAGGCCCTGCCCGGCAACGGTCCTGGTTCCTACGCTCTCTCAGGCGCCTGATCGGCCGGCGTGGCTGAGCCCGAACCACGATGCAACAGCCAACGCATATAGGCCGTTACGAGATCATCGCGATGGTTGGCTTGGGCGGCCAAGCCGTCGTCTATCGTGCGCGCGATATGCAGCTAGGGCGCGAGGTCGCGCTCAAGGTGCTGCGCAACGATGTGACCGGCGACGAACCGGAAGAGGTCGAACGGTTCCTGCGGGAGGGCCGTACCGCGGCCTCTCTCTCCCACCCGAACGTTGCGGTGATCTATGAGGCCGGCGAGGAGAGCGGGCATCACTTCATAGCCATGGAGTTCCTCCCAAGCTCCTTGGAGACATCGCTTCGACAGCGAGGCCCACTCTCGTGGGCGGAGGCTCTCCCATTCATCAGACAGATAGCTGAGGCATTACGGGCCGCCCACCGGCTCGGCATCGTTCACCGAGACCTGAAGCCTGACAACATCCTGCTCACCGAAGACGGGACACCGAAGGTAGCCGACTTCGGGATAGCGCGTGCCGCCGAGTTCCCGACCATGACGATTACAGGGATGGTGATGGGCACGCCTCGATACATGAGCCCGGAACAGGCCAAGGGTGAGCGCGTAGACATCCGCTCTGATCTCTACTCTCTGGGCATCGTCCTGTACAGAATGCTTACCGGCCATACGCCCCTGGAAGGGATGACGAGCATAGAGGTAGTGCTGCACCTCCGCGAGCAGCGAGAGACGCCGATGGAGGAGTGGGATGGTCTCGCTCTTCCTCCGGAGGCAGGCACCCTAGTGCGCCGCTTGGTAGTCAGGAACCCCGCAGACCGCTACCAGACGCCGCAGCAGCTCCTGGAGGCGTTGGAGGTACTGAGACCCGCGGTCGAGCCCGCACCATCACCCGACGAAACCGTCCTCCAGAGCGACAGGCAACCCACGCCTCCTTCGGAGACCCCGCCGGAGCCGCCGGAGCCGCCAGAGCCGCCAGAGCCGCCAGAGCCGCCGGAGCCACCGGGGCCACCGGAACCGCCAGCGCCGCCAGAGCCGCCAGCGCCACCGGATGATGGACCGCCAGC
>Ga0315338_1002705_pt1 | contig 16835 bp, 13 predicted proteins | sample ASW8metaG_FD_204518 | JGI IMG/M metagenome (GOLD analysis project Ga0315338, IMG submission 204518) | Ammonia-oxidizing marine archaeal communities from Monterey Bay, California, United States - ASW #8 | ecosystem: Environmental > Aquatic > Marine > Coastal | place: USA: California | collected... | reverse complement strand
TGGCATGGCTTTGACCTGTTTCCGAGCGCCCTATAGTCTCCGTCTCTTCGAATTCTCTCCTAAAATGGTGCTGCCGTGACCGACGATTTCGACCCCGTCACCCTGGAAATATTCTGGAGCCGTCTGATCTCCATCGCCGACGAGTCGGCGGCCGCGCTGCTGCGGACCTCCTTTTCGACCATCGTCCGCGAGTCGAACGATTTCGGCACCGTGCTGATGGACGCCAACGGCGACTCGCTGTCGGAAAACACCGGCGGCATTCCATCATTTTCCGGCATCTTGCCGCGGACCCTGAAGCATTTCCTGGCGCGCTTCCCCAAGGAGACCTGGAAACCCGGCGACTGCGTGATTACCAACGACCCGTGGCTGGCGACGGGGCACTTGCCCGATATCACCATGGCGATGCCGATCTTCCATGACCGCGCTTTGGTCGGCTTCTCCGGCTCGATCGCCCATTCGCCCGATATCGGCGGATCGCTCTGGTCGGCGGACTGCCGAGAGCTGTTCGAGGAAGGGCTGCGTATCCCGCCGACCAAGTTCCTGATCGAAGGCGAGCCCAACGAATTGCTGCAAGAAATAATCCTGAGCAATGTTCGCCTGCCTGACCAGGTGCTGGGCGACCTCAACGCCCAGGTCACCGCCAACCAAGTCTGTGGCAAACGGTTGAACGAGTTCCTTGGCGACGCCGGCCTGCCGGATCTGTCACGCCTGTCGGGCACTCTGCAGCAACGCGCCGAATCGGCTATGCGAAAGGCGATCGAAGAGGTCCCGGACGGCGTTTACCACGCAAGCCTCGACGCTGACGGATTCGACGAAGCAGAAACCCATATCGAATGCACGATCACCATCAAAGGCTCCGATCTGACGATCGACTATGCGGGCACTTCGCCGCAAATCGACCGGGGCCTTAACACGGTGATGAACTACACCTACGCCTATTCCGCCTACCCGGTGAAATGCGCGCTCGATCCAAACACACCGCGCAATGAAGGCTCCTACCGCCCCATCAAGGTCGAGGCGCCAGAGGGCTGTATCCTAAACCCGCGCTATCCGGCACCCTGCAACGCAAGACAGCTGACCGGACACCTATTGTCGGGGGTCATCTACCGCGCCTTGGCCGAAGCGATCCCGGACCGCATCCTCGCCGACAGCGGCAGCGCGCCCTCGATGCGCGCCGTGTTCAGCGGGCTCGACCCGCACGGCAACCGGTTCTCGCAGATCCTGTTCGCCAGCGGCGGCATGGGCGCGAGTGCGGCCAAGGACGGGCTGCCGACCACGGCATTCCCGACCAATTCCGGCGCGGGCAGTATCGAGGCCTTCGAAAGCATCTCACCGCTGGTCGTCTGGAGAAAGGAACTCCGTGTCGATTCCGGCGGCGCTGGCGAATACCGTGGCGGGCTTGGCCAGGAATGCGAAATCGAGATCCGCGCTGCCGAACCCTTGCAGCTTTCCTTGTTGTCCGACCGTTGGCGGCACCCGGCCACTGGCGTTCATGGCGGCGGTGACGGCGCGACCAGCCGAATCAGCTTTAGCGACGGCACCATCCCGCATCAGAAATCGCGCACGACCATCGCGCCGGGACTCCGGCTGCAAATGCAATATGCCGGCGGCGGCGGCTTTGGCGATCCCAAGGCACGGGATCCGGAACGAATTCGAGACGACATCAAGAACGGCTACATCACCGCGGAAGCGGCGGCCCGGGATTACGGGGTGGGCAATGAATAAGCGGGTTCGCATCGGCGTCGATGTCGGCGGCACCTTCACCGATTTCGTCCTGGTCGACGAGGAGCGCGATCAGATATTTACTGGCAAGCGGCTGACCACCCCGGATGATCCCAGCGCGGCGATCCTGGACGGAACGGCACGCCTCCTGAAAGAGGCGGAAACTGTCGCGGGCAACGTACACAGCATCGTGCACGGCACGACGCTCGTCACCAATACCATCATCGAACGCAACGGCGCCAAGGTTGGGTTGATTACGACCAAGGGTGCGCGCGACACGCTCGAGATGGGCAAAGAGATCCGCTACGACCTGTACGACCTGTTCCTCGAAGCGCCGCCGACCCTGGTGCCGCGCCATCTGCGGCGCGAGGTTGCGGAGCGGATCTCGGCCGACGGAGAAGTTTTGATGGAATTCGACGCAGCGGCGTTTCGTGCCACTGCGCGCGACCTGATCGAGACCGAGAAGGTCGAGGCCATCGCCGTCTGCTTCATGCACGCCTACCGCAATCCAGATCACGAGCGCCAGGCCAAGGCCATCCTGACCGAGGAGTTCGGCGCCACGCCGTTCACCATCTCGTCGGACGTCGCACCGGAGATCCGTGAGTTCGAGCGCACCAGCACCGCTTGCGCCAACGCCTATGTACAACCGCGCATGCAGCGCTACCTGAAACGACTGGAAACCGAACTGCAGGTGGCGGGACACAGCGGCGCGCTGTACGTCATGCTGTCGGGCGGCGGTATCACGACGGTTGGGTCGGCGCTCGATTTTCCGATCCGTCTGATCGAATCCGGTCCGGCGGCCGGTGCGATGGCGGCGTCCTATTACAGCACGCTCACCGATACCGAAAACCTGATCTCATTCGATATGGGCGGCACCACCGCGAAAATGTGCCTGATCGACGGCGGCCAGCCTGACCGCAAGCATGACTTCGAAGCGGGACGGGTGCGCCGCTTCCAGAAGGGCTCCGGCCTGCCGCTCAAGGTCTCGGTCGTCGACATGATCGAGATTGGCGCCGGCGGCGGCAGCCTCGCCAATGTCGATACGATGGGGTTGCTCAAGGTCGGCCCGCGCAGCGCCGGCTCGGCGCCGGGTCCCGTCTGCTATGGCCTTGGCGGGACCGATCCCGCGGTGACCGATTCCGACCTCTATCTCGGATACCTCAACCCCGACTATTTCCTTGGCGGCGAGATGACGCTCGACATGGCCATGGTCGAGAATGCAATCGCCGAGAAGATCGCCAAACCGCTTGGCCTGTCGGTCCTGGACGCGGCGATCGGCATTCATAACGTCGTCAACGAGAACATGGCCGCCGCGACCCGCATGCACCTGGCGGAGAAGGGGCGCGACCCAAGGCGCTACCAGATGATCGCGTTCGGCGGCGCGGGGCCGGTGCACGCCTACAGGCTGGCCCAGCTGCTGAAACTCAATCAGTTGATCGTACCGCTCGGCGCCGGTGTCACCTCCGCGCTCGGATTCCTGGTCGCGGCCCCAGCGATCGACTTCGTGCGCAGCTACGTGTCGCGCCTGGAGCAGCTCGATTGGGATCACCTCAACACGCTGTTCGCGGAAATGGAGTCCGAGGCCATCGAGTTGCTCGTCGACGCGGGTGCGCGGCCCGACGAGATCACGCTGACCCGGACCGCCGATATGCGTCATATCGGCCAAGGATTCGAAATCCCTGTCGCGATCCCGGGAGGCAGTTTGCAAAGCGACTCCCTGGCAGGTATTCGCGAAGCCTTCTTCGATTCCTATCATCAGCTCTTCGAACGAACGGTCCGCGACGTTCCGGTCGAGGCGATGAGCTGGCGTCTCGGCGCAACGGCGCCGGTCCCCAATATATCGCTCAATTTCAGCGGTCAAACGCTCGGCGCCGGCGAAAAACTTAAAGGCACGCGCCAAGTCTACTTCCCGGAAACCGGCTTCACCGACTGCAGCGTCTACGACCGATACGCGCTGCGGGCCGGCGATACGCTGATGGGTCCCGCTGTGATCGAAGAGCGCGAGTCCACCACCGTCATCGGCCCCGGCGGTGCGGTCTCAGTCGACAATTATCTCAACCTGATCTGCGAACTGCCCTAATCGGACCGTTCCGGTCGCAGATAGACGAGCCAGTAGACCAGCGCGACCAAGGCGCTGCCGCCCAAGATATTGCCCAGCGTGACAGGGACGATATTGGCTATGAAGGCGGCCAGGGTAACGCTTTCGTTGCCGGCGAAATATCCTATGGGAATCAGAAACATATTCGCGACCGAATGCTCCAATCCGAGCGCGACAAACGCGGTGACCGGGAACAGGATCGCAAGAATTTTGCCGCCGACAGAATGCGCCGCCACGCAGAGCCACACCGCCAGACAGACCAAGGTATTGCACAGCATGCCGCGGACGAAGGCCTCGGCGAAGGATAGTTGCAGTTTGGCGCCGGCTATGTTGCGGGCGGTGTTCGCCACCGCGCCGTCTCCGAGTTCGAGTATCCCCGACCAATGGACGAATAGCGCCGTCGCCAGCGCGCCGACCAGATTGCCGGCATAGACCAATCCCCAATTGCGCAGCAGTCTTCCCGTCGTAATTCGCCGGCTGGCCCAGGCCATGACAATCAAATTGTTGCCGGTGAAGAGCTCCGCGCCGCCGATGACGACCAGGATCAATCCGAGAGAAAACGCAATTCCGCCAAGCAGCCGCGTCGGGCCGAAACCCAGCCCCGTATCCGTGACCACGACGGTGTAGAAGATGCCGCCGAAGGCGATGAACGCGCCCGCGAGCACGGCCAGTGCGAGCGTCTTGCGGGCCGTGAAGGCCGCCTTCGTCACGCCGTTCTTCTCGACGATGGCGGCGATTTCGGCGGGCGCGTATGCGTCGATATGATTCGATGGCGGCGTTTCAGGCATGGCGGAATAGATTCTGGTTCTATGGATATCGTCGCATACTATGCTATCGCGCAAGCAAACAGGGAATGATCACATGTTCGAACGAAACGAACCGGAATCCGTTGGCCTGTCCGGGAGCCGGTTGCAACGAATTACGCCCTGGATGGCGCAATATGTCGAAAGCGGAAAACTGCCGGGCTGTCTGACCGCGGTTATGCGGCGGGGCGAAATCGCCTATCTGGGGCATACCGGCATGGCCGACCCGGAAATCGACCGGCCGGTCGCGGCGGACACGGTCTTCCGCATCTACTCGATGACCAAACCGATCGTCACCGCCGCGGCGATGACGTTCTTCGAGGAAGGGCGGTTCCAGCTCGACGACCCCGTCTCGCGCTTCCTGCCGGAGTTTGCCGAAACGCCGGTCTGGGTCGAAGGCGAAGGCGGCGAGATGCGCACCGAGCCCGCTGCGGATTCGATGAAGATCTGGCACCTGATGACGCACACCGCCGGCCTCGTCTACGGCGCGCGCAACGACAGTCCGGTCGGCGCGCTGTGCCGCGCCAACAACATCGACTTTTCGCGCCGCAACGAAGGAACACTCGCCGAGACGGTGCAGAGGCTTGCCCAGATACCGCTGCGCTGGCAGCCGGGCACGCGCTGGGAGTACAGCGTGGCGACCGATGTGCTGGGCCGGCTGGTTGAAGTCCTGGCCGACCAACCGCTCGATACCGTACTCAAGGAACGTATTTTCGACCCGCTCAGCATGAACGACACCGGCTTCCAGGTCCGGCCGGACCAACTGCCGCGCTTCGCCGCGCTCTACGATGCCAAGGATGGTGGATTGGTACGCAACGAAGGCTCGGACGAAACCGCCAGCCATGCCAAATCCGTCACCCAGTATTCCGGCGGCGGCGGCCTCGTCGGGACGGTCGGCGACTATCTCCGCTTCGCCGAGGCGATCCGGCGCAAGGGCGCCCTGGGCGACGCGCGCATCCTTGGCCGGCGCACGGTGGAACTGATGGCGATGAACCATCTGCCAGGCAATTCGGACTTGGCCGGCATGGGCACGCCGGTACACAGCGAAACCAGCTACGATGGAATCGGCTTCGGTCTCGGCTTCTCGGTCGTGCTCGATCCGGCGGCAGCCAAGCACGCCTGCTCGGCTGGCGAACTGGCCTGGGGCGGCGCCGCGTCGACCGCGTTCTGGATCGATCCGGTGGAGGACATCGTGGCCGTGTTCATGACCCAGGTCATGCCGTCCTCGTCCTACCCCATCCGCCGCGAATTGCGCGCGCTGGTCTATCAGGCGATCATCGACTAATTCACATCAATTGGGAGAGAGAGTCATGGCGAAGAAAACCCCGTACGAAATGGTGCCGCAGCTCGGCAAGCTGCGCGACGAAGTCCTTTTCGGCGATGTCTGGGAGCAGCCGGAACTGACCAAGCGCGACCGTAGCCTTGTGACCATTTCGGTCCTGACCGCGCTGTACCGCACCGACGAATTGAAGGGCCATATGAAGCGCGCGCTCGACAACGGTGTTACCCAGGACGAAATCCGCGGCATGATCACCCACCTGGCCTTCTACGCCGGCTGGCCCTGCGCGGTAAATGCCGGCCGCATCGCCGCGGATGTCTTCGAAGACGATTAGAGCCGACGGCGTAACGCAATCCTACCGTCACCTTCGGGCTCGACCTGAAGGTCCATGCTGAACGTCGCGCACCTTTCGGCTTGGGTTCTCGGGTCAAGCCCGAGAACGACATTGTTTTGACTAGAGGAGCCATATCATGGGACGCGTGCAGGACAAGGTCGCGGTGGTCACCGGCGCGGCGAAGGGGTTGGGCGAGGCGATCGCGCTGCGCCTGGCCGAGGAAGGCGCCCGGCTGATGCTGGGCGACATCGACGCCGACGCACTTGAAACGTCGGCAGCCGCCTGCCGCGAGGCCGGCGCCAAAGTCGAAATCCTGGTCGGCGACGTAACCGAAGAAGGCCCCGCCGCCGCCCTGGTGCAGGGCGCGCTCGACCGCTTCGGACAGCTCGATATCCTGGTCAACAATGTCGGCGGCAGCCGCAATTCGAAGATCTGGGAAATGCCGGTCGAGGATTGGGACTTCACCGTGAAGCTCAATCTGCGCGGCACCTTCCTGTGCACCCGCGCCGCGGTCCCGCACATGATGGAACGCAAGGCGGGCAAGATCGTCTGCTTGTCGTCGGGCGCCCGCGAGGGCACGCCTTGGACCGCCTATTACCAGGGCGGTGCGGCCTATTCCGCCTGCAAGGCCGGCGTGCACGGCTTCATCCGCGACGTCGCGCTGGAGCTCGCCGAACACAACATCAACGTCAACGCGGTCGGGCCGGGCCCGATCGACACCGTAAAGGCCGGCGCCAATCTGCGTCACCTGAACGAGACGGTCGAGTACAGTCCCAACCACATGACCCCCATGGGCCGTCTCGGCACCCCGCGCGAGGTCGCCGACGCCGTACTGTTCCTGGCCTCGGACGAGTCGTCCTACATCTCGGGACATACGATTGCCGTCGCGGGCGGGCGGTAGGGCAAAAAAATAAGGGAATAGGAATATGACGGACACCGCAGCACAACGGCTTTGGAATGCGCGCGCGAGCGCGACGAAGATTTCGATGGACCTCGCTGGCGATCCTGGTTCGGAAGCGGAAGGCTACGCGCTTCAGGCCGAAATGATCGCGGCGTCCGGACAGAACGTAATCGGCTGGAAGATCGGCGCGACCGTCGAGGCGCTTTTTCCCATACTCGGCGTGACACAGCCTTTTCTCGGGCCGCTGTTCCAGCAATTCACCTACGACAGCGGCGCGGAAATCGCGATCCTGCCGGGGCACGCGCTGGAGACCGAGATCACCGTGCGGCTGAAATCGGATCTCCCCGCACGCAAGGCGGCTTATTCCCGCGCAGAGGTCGAGGCCGCGGTGGCGGCGATCATCCCATCTTTCGAACTGGTCGGCGCGCGCTTCGAGGGCGAGTTGGCCGGCGCGGGGTTCCGGGTCATCGCCGATGGCGGCGCCAATGTCGGTACGGTACTGAGCACTGACGTGACCGACTGGAGCGCCTACGATTTGTCTGACTATCCGGTGTCGCTGACAATCAACGGCGCTTCGGCCATCGCAGGCAACGTATCCGTCCTGGTCTGGGACCATGTCTTCGACGCGCTGAGCTGGTGCCTGGAGCGGACGGCGCTGGCAGCGCGCGGCCTCAAGGCCGGCGACCTGATCATGACCGGCACCATGACCGGCATGACGCCGCTGTCGCCGGGCGACGAAGCGGTCGGCGATTTCGGGCCGATGGGTGAAGTGCGCGCCCGCTTCGTGTAACCGTTAGGCTTCGTCCTCGGCCAGGAAGCGGTCGACCTCGTCGCGGAATCGTGGCCAAGCCGGTTCATCTTCCAAAATTAGATGATTCTGGCCCTCCAGCCCGACGAACCGCGCGTTCGGGATCATCGCGGCCATCCGGCGCCCATCTTCGAACGGCACGATCCCGTCGTCCCGGCAATGCAGAACGAGCGTCGGGACGTCGATCCGAGGCAATAGGTCCAAGACATCGATGCTGGTAACGACATCGCGCACCCGACCGGCGTTTTCCGGCGAAGTGGTGTTCTTTTGCAGATCGTTGAACCAGTCCATCTGCTCCTTCGTCGCACCGGGCACGAAAAGCGTCGTGAAAAACTGACGAAAGGCTGGATTGTTCTGACCCCACCCTTGAACGATCATCTGCCGATGCATTTCAGCGGTTTGCCGCGATTCATCCGAACCCGATTTATAGGCGCCCCGGGAGAATCCACCATAAAGAACAAGGCGACTTACCTTTTCGGGGTGGCGGATGGTATAGGCGATCGAATAGGGGCAGCCTTGCGAGACACCAAACAGCGGAAATCGCTCCAGCCCGGCTGCATCGATGACGGCTTCCATATCGTCGATCATGTTGTCGAACGTCACGTCGGCGACATTCCAGTCCGAAAGGCCGTTCGTCCGCTGGTCGAAACGGACGAGCGTATGATCCTTGGCCAACCAGCGCAGAAGATGCCCCCACATAGGACTTTGCCAGTCATATTCCAGATGCTGCATCCAGTTCGGCGCCTTGACCAAGGGCGGCCCCGATCCAACGGACGCGTAGGCGATCTGCACGCCGTCGGAAGACATGCAGAAGCGGATGTCCTGCTGGCTGCCATCCAACTCGGCCTCTGTGGAAAATTCTCGCGACGTCTTACCCGGACGCCATTGCCAGGCGTGAACCGGCCGCGAGATGTTCTTGACCGATTGCTGGCCAAGATCGTCGAAGGCGAGGTCGAACCTACCTTCGACACTCTGATGAACGACATCGGAGATGCAAACGCCCGACGGCTCACACAACGTCTCAAGCCGCGCGGCGATGTTGACGCCGTCACCGAAGATATCATCTCCCTCTATAACGATATCGCCGAGATTGATGCCGATACGGTATTGGATGCGCGCCTCGACATCGGCACCCGCTTCGCGCTCGACCATGCCGTTCTGTATTTCCACAGCGCAACCGACGGCATCGACGACGCTCGGGAAATCGGCCAGGAGCCCGTCGCCGGTCGTCTTAACGATGCGGCCATTGTGTTTGGCAATGCTAGGGTCGATCAACGCGCTCCGATGGGACCGCTGACGGGTGATCGTATCGTCCTCGTTCGCTTCCATAAGACGGGAATAACCGACCATGTCCGCCGCGAGAATTGCCGACAGTCGTCGTTCCTGGTCTGCCAAATCAGCCGCCTCCCTGTCTGCGCAGCCAACTCTATGATTGGCCGGCGATCCTGTCCATAGACATAGCTATCGACAGGGTGGCGAAAGGCGCCGCTACTCCGCGGCGACCGGCGCCGTCTCCGGGGTCGGCAGTTTTTTCGGCAGGACCGTCACGGCCGCTAAAATGACGAGGCCGGCGCAGGCGAGAATGATGAACAGCGTGTCGAATCCCCAATTCTTGTAAACGAACGCGATCATCGGCAGCGACGCGGCCAGGACCGTGAAGCTCACCACGTACCGGACGCCGTAAATCCGCGCCCGATAGGCGCCGCTCGCCGTCTTGCCGATCATGTAGTCGTTGATCGGGATCTGACCGAACGCGCCCAGCATGAACCCGAACGCGACCGCCAGCGCGACACCGTCCGTCAATCCCGGCATCGAGGCGAAGAAGACGATCTGAATGATCGCGACTACCGCGTACACGCGCCGCGGGCCAAACCGGTCGAGCATTTTCCCGACGACAAGCTGGGCGATGGAGGCGACGGAGAACACGATGAAGGCCAACGATCCAATCACCGTCGCAACGCCGTCCTCGCCGCCTTCGAGCAGTCCCGCGAGCTCCGTCGCCAAACCCTGCAAGCGTTCGTCGAAAATCTTGGGCAGCGCGAACGTCGTCGACTGGAAGATGATCGAGCCGACGGCGGTCGTCAGGAAGACGATGATGGAAACCCGGATCAGCTGCGCGCGGTAGTCCGCGGACGGCGGCGCGGTGGCGGCGGCCGGTTTCTTGTTCGCCTCGCGCTCGGCGCGGATACCCTCCCGCCGAAACGCCATATAGACGAGGCCGATGGCGATCGAGAATATGCCCGGCGCGATGTACGCCATGCGCCAGCCGCCATTGTCGATCAGATAGCCGGTGATCAGCGCGGCGGCCGCAACGCCGAGATTGCCCCACACGCCGTTCGTGGCGATGCGCATCCCGGTGTCTTTCCATTTCGTGGTGACGATGGCGAGGCCGACGGGATGATAGATCGCCGCGAACATGCCGATCACGAACAGCCCGATGCCAATCTGTAGCGGTGACTCGGCGAATCCGGTGGCAATCGCGGTCAGACCGATGCCGACGAAAAACACGCACATCATGCCGTCCCGGCTCCATTTATCCGCCAACCACCCGGCCGGAAGCGAGAAGGCGCCGAACGCGAAGAACCCCGGGGTCGCATAGGCAATCAACTCGGCGTAGCCGACATTCCATTCGCGGTAAAGCACCAGGGCCGCGACCGTCGCAAACACCAGCGTGAAAAGATGGTCGATAAAATGCCCGATATTCAGCAACAGAAAATACGATCGATCCCGGTCCATACCTGCACGTCCCTCCACTCGAATTGCCTCTCGCCTGCGAATTTACACAGGCAAGGTCCCCATCGTCGCGTGTAGGTTACCCTTGGCGTAATTGCTACGTCATGCCAAATTCAGTCGATATTCTGCCAATTTCCGTTCGCGCTCTTATGACAAAACTCAAGATTTCCGCCGCGCCGCGCAGTACCGATCCGCTGGATTATCAGGACCTGCCCCAGGAAATCGGGGCGATGTCGAAGATTTTCACCGCCGGCTCCGTCACGCCACTGCATTCGCACGAGCGCGATCAACTGCTTTTTGCGACGAGCGGAATCATGCGCCTGCGGACGTCCGGTGACGCCTGGATTGTGCCCCGGGACAGTGCGGTCTACATACCGGCCGGCACCCTCCATTCGGTCGGCATGCACGGCGATGTCGATATGCGCACGCTGTATATCGACACATCGGTGGCCGAAAACCTGGCGAAAGCGCTCTCCGTCTTTTCGGTGTCGAACTTGCTGCGGGAATTGATCCTCGCCCTTAGCGAAGAGCCGGTCGATTACGGGCGCGGCAGCCGCGGCGACATGATCGCGCAATTGATCAAGATTGAGATCGGCCACGCACGCGAATTGACACTGAAAGTACCCTTGCCGAAGGATGTCAGGCTGCAGCGCCTGTGCGCCGAACTTCTCGCCAATCCGTCCGACCGCCGGACCTTGAACGACTGGGCCGACGTCGCCGGCGCGTCCGCGCGCACCCTGGCCCGCCTGTTCGAGCAGGATTTGGGAATGGGATTCAATCATTGGCGCCAGCGCGTTCGGCTGCACGGCGCGCTGGAGGCACTGTCGCGCGGCGAGCCGATTGCTCACGTTGCCCGGCAGCATGGTTATTTGAGCACGAGCGCCTTCTCTGCGGCGTTCGGCAAGGTCATGGGCTTCGCGCCCTCGAAAGCGGCCGGTGAACATTAGAACGGTTCAGGTGGGCGCGGCTTGCTTCGCCTCTTCCACGGTCTCGTACACGCGCGACGAAAGCTGGCGCTTACCCAACTCCTTGCCCAATTTGAGACGCAGGAAAGCGCTGGTCGTGTAGCGGTGGACCGACAGATAATAGTTTTCGTCGATGTATTTCACCAAATCGGCGTAATCGTCCATCACGTCCTCATCGATGACGAAATTGTCGTAATTGACGACCGAGTGCATGCGTTTCCCGATGGCATTCATTCGGTCTTCAACCGCGTCCTGAATGTCGCGCACGTCTTTCGGCGTCCGCACCCGGAGACCGGCGAAATTGAGGAAGATCGTGTTCGATGATTGGTTGTAGTGGATGCGGTCGGCGAGGCTCATGGACAGCAACTCGTCTTTCAACCCCATCACGTCGGGACTGAACAGGCGAGGATCCATTCGTTTCGGATCGTCGATGATCGGTTCGAATTCCAAGCCCGGCAAGATGTCCCGCTCCACATCGATGCCCGGTGCGACTTCAAGCAGCTCCATACCGTCCGCGGTCAGCCCGAGGACGCAGCGTTCGGTCACGAACAGCACCGGTTGCGCCTTTTCCCGCGCGACCTTGCCGCTGAACGTAATCTGCTCGACGGCGTCGACGAACTTCTTGGCCTTGCCTTCATTGACAATCTTCAAGGCGCCATCTTCGACTGCGATCTCCAGGCCGCCGGCGCGGAACGTACCGATGAAGACGACCTTGCGGCTGTTTTGGCTGATATTGATAAAGCCGCCGCAACCCGTAATCCGCTTGCCGAACTTGCTGGAATTCACGTTTCCGTCCTTGTCGGCCTGAGCCATACCAAGAAACGCGATATCGAGCCCGCCGCCATCGATGAAATCAAACGCCGTCGTATGGTCGAGCAAGGCGTCCGCGTTGACCGCGGCACCGAATTCCAGCCCTTTCATCGGCACGCCGCCGACGATCCCCGGGTCTGCGGTCAGCGTGATATAGCGGTAAATTCGCTCTTCGTTGCAGACCGCGCCAATCCCTTCGGGCATGCCGATACCGAGATTGATGACGCTGTTGGCCCGCAGTTCCGTTGCGCAGCGCCGCGCGACGATCTTGCGTTCGTCTAGGGGCAACGGTTCGACCGACTGCGGCGGCACGCGAATTTCGCCGGAAAAAGCGGGATTATAGGCGGTGCCGTAATTTTGCATGTGATCTTCCGGCGCACCGACCACAACGCAATCGACCATCATGCCGGGAATTCGGATGCTGCGGGACGGCAGTGATCCCGCTTCGGCGATCCGCTCGACCTGACAGATGACATAGCCACCGGAATTCTTCGCCGCCATCGCCAAAGCCAGGTCCTCCAGGACCAAAGCCTCGCGCTCGATCGAAATATTGCCTGCGGTATCGGCCGTCGTGCCGCGCAGGAACGCGACATTGATCGGGAAGGACTTGAAGAATAGCCATTCCTCACCGCCAAGCGTAATGAGTTCGACAAGTTCTTCGGTCGTTTTGGCGTTCATCCGGCCGCCCTCGATGCGGGGATCGATATAAGTGCCGAGGCCGACCTTCGAGAAGGTGCCCGGCTTACCCGCGGCGATATCGCGATAGAGCTGCAGGATGCAGCCCTCCGGAAAATTGTAGGCTTCGACGGCATTGTCCGTTGCGAGCTGGGCCAGTTTCGGTGACAGCCCGTAATAACCCCCGATGATGCGCTTTATCAGCCCGTCATGCGCCAGCCGGTTCAGACCGCGCTCTTGCATGTCGCCCTGGCCGGTCGAATGGACCAGGGTCAGGTTCCGCGGCGCACCGGTCTCCGTAAAACGCGCCTCCAACGCGGCAAGCAGGAACTCCGGCACGCCGTTGCCGCCATACCCGGTGGTGGCCAGAACGTCGTCGTCCTGAATGATGGCGATCGCCGCTTCCGGCGATACGATCTTGTGCGACATCCCCGAAATCCCCCCAGACACAAGCTTCTAGCACCGAGGAGAACATAACAGCCCTATCCAGCGATGGACACGGATGACATCCTCTCCGTGACGACGACGTTCAGTCCGTCCCGAGGCGATGATTGGGGGTCGAGCCGGCGATATCCAGCTCCTCGTCGCTCATCACCTCCGCGACACCGTTGAACAAATCAGTGCTGAGATAACGCTCGCCGGTATCGGGCAGCATGCAAAGAACCGTCGAGCCTTCCGGTGCCTCGGCGCAGATTTTGAGCGCGCCGGCGAAGGTCGCGCCCGACGTGATGCCGACGAAGATACCCTCCTTGCGCGCCAGGTCCTGGCTGCAGGCGATCGCTTCCTCGCCGGTGATTGTGACGGCCTTGTGGATGATCCCCATATCCACCGTGGCGCCGGTCAGGCGGGACATGAAGTTCGGCCCCCAGCCTTGCAGTGGATGCGGGCTGTAGGCCGGATGGGTGCCGATGGGGTTGCCGTCCGCGTCCTTTTCCTGCGGCAAGCCGCTGGACACGACGGGCGCCTCCGTCGACTCGCAGACAATGATCTTGGTGTCCGGCCGTTCCTGGGCGAGGACCCGCGCGACGCCCTTCAACGTGCCGCCGGTGCCGTAGCCCGTGACCCAGTAATCCAATCGGTCGCCTTCGAAATCGCGTAGAATTTCCTGCGCCGTCGTGGCCGAATGATAGTCGGGATTGGCCTCGTTCTCGAACTGGCGGGTCATGAACCAGCCATGCTTCTCGGACAGTTCCGCCGCCTTGTTGATCATGCCAGTACTGCGCTCCGCCGCCGGGGTCAGGATCACCTGGGCACCGAGGAAGCGCATCAGCTTGCGGCGCTCGACGCTGAAGCTTTCGGTCATGGTGATGACCAGCGGGTAGCCCTTCTGGGCGCACACCATGGCGAGCCCGATGCCGGTATTGCCGCTGGTCGATTCGACGACGGTCTGGCCCGGCTTCAGCGCGCCGGAGCGCTCCGCATCCTCGATAACGCCGAGCGCCAAGCGATCCTTTACCGAGCCGAGCGGATTGAACGACTCGACTTTCACGTACAGCGTGACGTGCGGCGGCGCGAGGTTGTTGATCCGCACCGACGGTGTGTTGCCGACGGTCTCCAGAATGCTGTCGAATTTTTGCCGCGTCATGTCTACGCGACTTCCTTCGCACCACGCACCAGCCGGCCCGGCAGCGCACCGGTCTCCTCGCCGCCGATCTGCACCGGCACACCGGAGACGATGGTCGCGTCGTAGCCTTCGATCTTCTGCAACAGCCGCCGGCCACCGCTCGGCAGATCGTACGCCACTTGCGGCGCGCGCAGCTGCAGCCGGTCGTAGTCGATGACGTTGATATCGGCCTTGTAGCCGGGTTGCAGCAGTCCGCGGTCGTTGAGCCCGATGGCGGCCGCATTGTCGCGGCTGAGGCGCTTGATCGCCCAGGGCAGCGGCATCTTTTCGCCACGGGTGCGGTCCCGCGTCCAATGGGTCAGCATGTAGGTGATCGCGCTGGCATCGGACAGCACGCCGACATGCGCGCCGCCATCGCCCAGCCCGACCAGCGAGTTGGGATGACTGAACATCTCCTGCACCGTCCCGAGATCGCCATAGCTGTAATTGCTGAGCGGCCGGTAGAGGATCGTCTTACCGTCATTCTCCAGCAGCAGGTCGTAGACCAGCTCGGCCGGGTCGGCGCCCGAGCGCGCGGCCATCGCGGCAACGCTGTCCTCCGGTGCGGGCTCGTAGTTCGGCGGGTCGCCGAGCGGGAAGATTCGTTCCCAGTTGGTCACCCGGTTGGCGAGGCGCGCATCGGGGTTGGTCTCGGATATCAACTGCCGGCGGAATTCGGGTTGGCGCAGTACGGCCAGCTTCTCGTCGAAGGGCAAATCGGCGATCCTGTTCCAGCTTGGGCGGTTGACGAAGGGGTTCTGCGAAACCTCGAAGCCCAGCATGATGCCGGTCGGCCGGGTCAGCACCTGGCCGAAGATCGGCAACCCGTCCGCATTGGCGGCGGCGATCCGTTCCAACAGGTCGCGCCAGCCTTCCGGCTTGGCGTCGCGCTGCAGGATGGTGATCGTCATCGGCCGGCCCGAAGCCTTGACGATGCGGCGCAGCATATCGAACTCGGCTTCCTGATCGTCGAAGTCCGAGATGACCTGCAGCCAGCCCGATTGCGTCTGCCCGACCGCGGCGCCGATCTCGATCAGCTCATCCGCCTCCGCCTTCAGGGTCGGCGTGTGCGCACCGGCCAGGGTCTTGTGGTTGATCGTGCGCGAGGTCGAGAAGCCGAGCGCGCCGCTGCGCACGCCGGCCGCGGCGATTTGCGCCATCTTCGCCCGGTCGTCCGCATTCGCCGGCTCATGCGCCAGTGCCCGCTCGCCCATCACATAGGTGCGCACCGCGGCGTGCGGGACCTGCGTGACGACGTCCAGATCGTATTGCCGCGCATCGAGCGCATTCAGATAATCGTCGAACGTCTCCCAGTTCCACGGCAGCCCGGCGGTCAGGACGACTTCGGGGATATCCTCGACTCCTTCCATCAGCTCGACCAGCATGTCGCGCTGATGCGGCCGGCAAGGCGCGAAGCCGACGCCGCAATTGCCCATCATCAACGTGGTCACGCCGTTCCAGGAGGACGGCGTGATGCGGTTCGACCAGGTCACCTGGGCGTCGTAATGGGTGTGCACGTCGACGAAACCGGGCGTCACCAGCCGCCCACCTGCATCGATTTCCTGATCGCCACGCGGTAAATCTTTGCCGACCGCGGCAATTTTTCCATCCACGACCGCGACGTCCGCCTCGATCGGATCGCCACCCGATCCATCGATGACGGTGCCACCCCGAATAACCAACGATGCCTGCTCCGACATATCTCTTGCTCCGTACTCTGAACGATCTGACGTCAACCTAGCTCGCGCCGCGCCGCTCTCAAAGCCGCGCGCATTTTGGCGCGGCGTGGATCGGCCCCTATAGTTGACGCCAAATCGATCAACGGGAGGACTGATTATGGAACTGGGCTATATCGGACTGGGCGCAATGGGCGGGGCGCTGGCACGGCGGCTGATGCTGTCGCACAAATTGCGGGTGCACGATCTGCGGCCAGAGGTGGTCGCGGAGTTCGCCGAAAATGGCGCCATCCCGGTGCAGAGCGCGGCGGCCCTGGCGCAGCAATGCGACGTGGTGATGCTGTGTTTGCCGCGTTCGGCCGACGTGCGCCAGGCGATCTTCGGCGAGGGCGGCCTGCTGGAGGGGCTGGAGCCCGGCAAGATCATCG
>Ga0315338_1002704_pt1 | contig 16840 bp, 12 predicted proteins | sample ASW8metaG_FD_204518 | JGI IMG/M metagenome (GOLD analysis project Ga0315338, IMG submission 204518) | Ammonia-oxidizing marine archaeal communities from Monterey Bay, California, United States - ASW #8 | ecosystem: Environmental > Aquatic > Marine > Coastal | place: USA: California | collected... | reverse complement strand
GGATGAAGCCTATATCGAGCTCGCCGAAGGACGGGGGGTCTCACGTCGGCGCTCCGATTCTCTTACCAGCACAGAACGTAAAGACGCAGTTTACAGCCTCAAATCAATGGATGGCATCATTCCAAAACTTGGTGTCGGCGCGGTGCGGATTAATTCTGATATTGTGACTTGGCCGGAAGAGAATGGTATTTCGCGCCGCGTCAAAATTCCTTCGGCGCCAAATGAACGTTATGTGGGTCTTGTTCTTCTCTTTTCTAGCATCACCGGTGAGCCGCTGGCGATATTTCCTGACGGTATTATGCAGCGCATCCGTGTTGGCTCCGCCAATGGTTTGGGGATACGCTATCTTGCGCGCGAGGACGCGACGAGTATTGGAATCTTAGGTTCGGGCTGGCAGGCGGGAACGCAGCTTATGGCCGCCTGCTCGGTACGCAAGATCAAGTCCATACGCTGCTTTAGCCCCAACAAAAATAACCGAGAGAAGTTTGCGAGCGAGATGAGCGAGACACTTGGTGTCGAAGTGGTGCCAGTAGGTTCCGCTGAAGAGGCTGTGAAGAAAGCTGACATCGCGATGTGCGCGACTAATACGCTTGAGCCGGTATTCTTTGAGCCTTGGGTTGAGCCAGGAATGCATTTAAGCTCCATTAAGCGTCCCGAAATCGAACTTGCGGCCATTGAGCGCGCGGATGTCTTTTTTCTACATAGTAATGACAGCAAGCCGATTCATGTTTTAGCTAAAGACATTGAAGTTGAAGAGGCTAGTGGCGACAAGGGCTGGGGGGTTGGAAAAAAAATCGATTTTGCACACCTCCCGACATTACCGCTTCTATGCAATGGCAGCGCTACGGGACGTACCTCACCTGAGCAGGTAACACTCTTTTTAAACAATATTGGTCTTGGTTATCAATTTGCCGCCGCTGGTTCGGTTGTGTACCGCAAGGCGAAGGAGCAAGGCCTCGGCAATGAAGTACCGACAGATTGGTTCACCGAAGACGTTCATCCGTAGCGAAGCAATCCAAAGACTGGGAGCGTATGGCTATTGTGGCAGCGGAGGTTGCGGCAGCGGGCACTGTCTCCTGGCTAAAACATGGCTAATGCCTAGATTGTTGACGCTGTAACAGCCTCCATGGGTTTGATTTTGCTTGCTGGTGCGACCCCTCGTCCCATAAGCCATTCGCACAGATATTGCTTCTTGTTGCTAGGTCATCATGCCTGAACGCGAGTACCAGAGGCGTATACCGCCTGAAGAGAGCGTGATTAGCGTATTTTGCCTAAATGAATCCGCTAACCCCATTGACCATCAGGGTAATTTGCTGACGTTATTGTCCCGCAAAAAGAGTTGGGGGAGATTGCGCCCGGGCCGTTTTTCTAACCGAGCCCGTTCGCACGCAGAGGACATGAGGAAATGCCGCTCTCAAAATGCGGCTTTCATCGCATGCAGCACATTTTTTCAAGTGTTTTCATTTGCGATTGCCTGAGCTTGTGTCGCAATCTTCACCCCATAAAGTAAAAGTGGGCGGGGACGCTCCGATAGAAGGGATTTTCTGATGGAAGTGGTTTTAGACGCCGCGGGGTTGGCGTTTTTTGAGATACTTCAGCCGGAACGAATGTTTTTCTTGGTCTTCGGCGTTTGTATCGGCCTGATGATTGGAATTTTGCCCGGCATGAGTGGCATTGCTGGCATGGCTCTTCTTCTTCCCTTTACCTATGGCATGGAGCCGATCACCGCGGTTGCGTTTCTCTTAGGCCTTGGCTCAGTGACCACCACCAGCGATGTCATGACCGCCGTCTTGTTCGGCGTGCCCGGCCATTCGTCAGCGCAAGCAACTGTACTCGAAGGCTATCCCATGGCCAAGCGCGGCGAAGCTGGCCGCGCCTTAAGTGTGTCCTATGCTGCAGCAATGCTCGGCGGTTTGTTTGGTGCGCTTATTTTGGGTGTCACGATCCCAGTGCTGCGTCCGGTGATGCTTTATATCGGCTCGCCGGAACTTCTCGCCGCCGCACTTTTCGGAATATCGATGGTGGCGTCGTTATCGGGCAGTGCGCCTTTGCGCGGTCTGGTTGCTGCCGGCCTCGGAATTACTTTCGCCATGGTTGGCGCTGATCCGCAAACCGGAACGTTGCGCTGGACCTTGGGAACACTTTATCTTTGGGACGGCTTGCCGCTTTTGCCGGTGGCGCTTGGTCTCTTCGCACTTCCAGAACTTTGCGATCTTGCGATCTCGCGTTCGGCAGTTTCAAAATTAAAAAAATTCAATGTTACGGCCGGCATGGCTGACGGCATACGAGATGTCACGCGTCATTGGTTTCTTGCGTTGCGCTGCGGCGGCCTTGGTGCAGCCATTGGCGCAGTACCGGGCCTAGGGTCCGCTGTCATCGGGTGGCTTGCTTATGCGCATGCCTTGCGTACTGTAAAGGACGCCAACAAAACATTTGGTAAGGGTGACGTACGCGGCCTCATTGCATGTGAAGCCGCTAACAACGCGAAAGAGGGTGGAGCGCTTATTCCGACCATCGCCTTCGGTGTTCCGGGCAGCGCATCGATGGCAATTTTACTGGGCGCTTTTCTTATTCACGGCCTGGTGCCCGGCCCTGAAATGCTCGAGCGCAATCTCGATGTGACCTATGCAATGGTCTGGAGCGTTGTGGTCGCAAATATTTTAGGCGCTGCTCTTTGTTTTATGTTCAGCGGTTTTTTCGCCAAGGTTACGACTTTACGTTACACGCTGATAATACCGATCATTTTGGTGATCGTGTATGTCGGCGCCTTTCAGGCCTCTCGCGACTGGGGCGATCTCTACACGCTCTTTGCCTTTGGAGTTCTAGGTTGGTTCATGAAGCAATTGCGTTGGCCACGCCCGCCGCTGATTCTCGGCTTTGTTCTGGGAGAGACCATCGAACGCTATATGTTTATTTCCACTGGCCGATATGATTGGGAGTGGCTACTGCACCCGATCGTCGCGGTTCTTTTGACGATGGCCATATTTAGTTTTGTGCGTCCATTCATTCAGCATGTGCGTTCGGCGGGCGGCGTTGTGAAACTTATGAGCGGCTACGGAAAGCCAAGGCTTAAGCCCCAGGACGGGTTTCCAATGTTCATGCTTGGCATGCTCATTGTTATGCTTTCGCAGACTATCGGTTGGGAATATGGCGCGAGACTAGTGCCACTCTTCGTCGGATTTATTATTATTCCAGCATTAGCGATCTCCCTCTTTAACGAAGTCTTTCGGCGCGTCAGGGAGGAAGAAACTTTGGCCCGTAATGCCGCTGAAGGTGTCATTGAAGAGACTGAAGAAAAGTTGCACATGGATATTGCTGCAGATCACGGCACGCTTTTGCAAAAAGAAATTATTCGGCGCGCGGGCATCTATCTTGGTTGGGTTGTCTTGCTGATGGCATCGTTTGGATTAATAGGCTTTATTCCAACCGCACCCTTATTTGTAATCGCTTACATGCGTATGGAGCGCAAAGAACCCTGGTGGTTGGCAATTCCAATGGGCCTTGGAATGGGTTTGTTCCTTTATTTGATCTTCGATCAACTATTGAACGTCATATGGCCCGAAACATATCTCGGCACTTGGTTTCCAGCCCTAAGCTTTATTCCATCGGTCTAGCATCAACAGGGCTATTACATATGTGATTGGGTTTATTGCCTCGATATTGGCAAGATCTGGCATTACAATGGCTGCCAAGGATATTATCCTTAGCGATGGGGCTGAATTAGAGGTCAGTATTGTGAATTTTGGTTTGGGAAGAATCCGGCAGTCCCTTGTGGGGTTCTCAATACTTTTAGCCTCTTTTTTTACGGCATCCACGCCGGCAAGTGCTCAGAGCGTAGAGGGGTTCTACGAGGATAATGTCCTCTCGCTCTATATCGGATTTTCCGTAGGCGGCGGTTACGATGCCTATGGGCGTATCCTTTCGCGCTATTTGGGAAGGCATATTCCGGGAAACCCGACGGTCGTTCCCATCAATATGGAGGGTGCGGGCAGCCTGAAGCTGGCCAATTGGCTCTATAATGCGGCGCCGCAGGATGGCAGCGCAATCGGCATTATAAGCCGCGGCGTTCCATTTGAGCCCCTGGTCGGCAACCGCGCCTCGTCAATGTTTGATGCTTCTCAATTTACCTGGATCGGAAGCACGACCGACGAAGTTAGCGTTTGCGCGTCTTGGGAGCGCACCGGGATCACCAGTTTTGATCAACTCTATGAAAAGGAACTGATTGTTGGCGGAACAGGATCTGGCGCGGACGCAGATGTTTTTCCAAAGGTTATCAGCGGCGTCCTCGGCGCCAATCTTCGCCTTGTAAGTGGGTATCCAGGGGGTAACGACATTCAGTTTGCAATGGAGCGAGGCGAAGTTGATGGACGTTGCGGTTGGTCTTGGTCGAGCATCATAGCCACTAAGCAGCAATGGCTAGACGAAGGAACCATCAATATCTTGGTCCAGTTGGCACTGCACAAGCACCCCGATCTACCCGATGTGCCCTTGATCACTGATTTGGCGCGTACTGAGGAAGAGCGTCAAATTTTTCGCCTGATCTTTGTCCGCTGTGTTCTTGGCCGCCCGTTCTTGGGCCCACCGAACATGCCTGCTGACCGTGTGGCTGCACTGCGCGCTGCCTTTGACGCAACTATGGAAGATCCTGAGTTTTTGGAAGAGGCGATGCGTTCGCGGTTGGAAATTACCCCAATTCCAGGCAATGAATTGCAGGATCTTGTGGCTGAGGTCTACGCAACCTCGCCGGAGATTGTTGCAAAAACACGGGAATATCTCCGAGCCAGATAGCGGGCATCAGCGCGCTTGATCAGGGGCTGCGCAGGTAGCTATAGGGCTCTCGTTGAAGTGCCTACAGAGCACCCTGTACAATGAGGTTAGGGGGGTAATCGTCAGGCCCATTTAAATATTTCCCAGGAACCCAATCAACGGGTGAGAACAATTGGTACGGAAGTTCCAAGTCGTGTCCGTTTGCGTCCCTCTGAAATTCGTAATCAAAACTTGTTAATCGAAGAAAAGGACGACATCTTGAAAGCAGGTAAAGGCAAGATCGAGCGCAAATGGCAATCCGACATGATTGTCGATCTAATCAAGCGCTATAATTTTCCGTATATTACGATGAATCCCGGTGCGAGCTTTCGTGGTTTGCACGATTCCATCATCAATTATGGCGAAAACGACCCCCCGATGCTGCTTTGCCAGCATGAGGAAATCGCAGTGCAAATTGCACATGGTTATTCTAAGGCAAGTTTTGGCAAGCCCATGCTTGTGATCCTGCACAATCTTGTCGGTCTCTTGCATGCGACTATGGCAATTTATTATGCATTTATTGATCGCGCTCCGATGTTCATCATCGGCGCTACGGGTCCCATGCATGAAGGCAAACGCCGGCCCGACATAGACTGGAAGCACACGGCGCTCGTCCAAGGCGAAGTCATTCGGCAATACACTAAGTGGGATTACCAGCCATATGCCATTGATGGCGTTCCGGAATCCTTTGCCCGAGCCTATTCGATTATGCTTACCGAACCGCATGGCCCGGTTTACATGTGTTACGACGCGGCGATGCAAGAGGAGCCGATCACCTATGAGGTGCCTCAGCCACCCATAGGCTCCGTCGACGTTCCAGCGCCGACCATGCCCAATCCGCAAGCTTTGGAAGCAATCGCTGACAAGATGGTTACGGCAGATAATCCGGTTCTGCTGGCCCAATATGTTGGGCGTCATGAAGGCGGCTTCAATAATCTAGTAGAACTTGCTGAAACCATAGGCGGGCCGGTTTGGGACGCAAATTCCTCGCTCAATTTCCCTAATCGTCATCCCCTTTGTGTCACGTTCGATAAAAGCATCTTCGAGACCGCAGACCTGATCGTTGGTCTGGATGTGCGCGATTGGGAAAAACAAACGCATCGCTTCAGCGTTACCGAGCGTGGCAATCTTAAAGGTCCACCGAAAAGCTGTGACTATGTTGAAGTCGGCTTCGCTGAAGTTGGTATTAGTAAGTGGGCGATGGATTACGGACGTATGCAGCCTTGCTCGATCCGTGCGCTTGGTGACACCAAACTAGGGATTCCCGAACTCACCCGCCTGATTAAACAGCGCATTGAAGGCAATAACGCAGCTCGAGAAAAAATTGCAAAGCGGAAAGAAGCCATCGGCAAACGTCATGATGCCTTGTTTGCAAAGTGGGACTCAGAGGCGCGCCAAGGCTGGGATAGTGTTCCCATGACCCCGCAGCGGCTAGCGTTGGAAATGTGGGATGTAATCAAAGATGAAGATTGGGTTCTTACAGCTAATACTTTGAAATATTGGGTGCGCAAGCTTTGGAATTTTGACAAAGCCTATCGGCATCCAGGGCAGGACATCGGAACTTCGACGCAAGTCGGCATCTCGCTTGGCGTCGGCTTGGCAAATAAGGGCACAGGAAGGCTTGTCGTCGATATTCAGCCAGATGGAGATTTGATGTTTGATGCCGGTGCGCTTTGGTTTGCCGCAAAACATGAAATCCCAATGCTGTTCGTCATGTATAACAACCGCGCTTACTACAATGATTGGGATCATCAAATTCATCTGGCCCATGAACGCGATACTGACGAGGCGAAGGCTCATATTGGGATGGATCTGTTTGGCCCGGATCCGGATTTTGGAGCCCTAGCCCGTTCTATGGGCGTATGGGGCGAAGGCCCTATCGAGAAAGGCGAAAATCTTGGCCCAGCTTTGCGCCGTGCCATCGAAGTTGTGAAGTCGGGCAAACCGGCTTTAGTTGATGCGGTGACGTCCCGGATCACGCAAAAGGCATCTAACGCATGATAGAACAAATCGGAATTATTGGGTTAGGCAAGATGGGCCTGCCCATGTCTGGTCATATGATCAAAAGTGGCCTTCAAGTTGCCGGCTATGACCTCGATGCTGCGCGTGTCACCGAAGCAGAAAAGTTAGGTGCCAAAGCTTGCACTAGCCCGCGCGAGGTTGCGGAACAAAGCGATTTGATCATCATCATTGTCGGCTTTGACTCCGAGGTGAACGAAGTGTTGTACGCGGACAACGGCGTCTTTTCCGGTGCGCGCGACAATGCGATCATCGCCATTGCATCAACCGTTTATCAAGAAACCATGCTGGAGATTGGTGAGGCAGCCACTAAGCTGGGTAAGGGCTTGCGTGTTCTTGATATGCCGCTATGCCGTGCGGAGCGTGCCGCCGTCGATGGCACGCTCTTGCTGTTAGGTGGAGGCGATGACGAGCTATTCGAACAATGCAATAAGGCATTTTCATCCTTTTCTTCTGATATTCGTGTTTTGGGTGGGTTGGGTGCCGGTCAGATCGGAAAGATGATCAACAATCTACTTCTTTGGTCCTGTATTTCGGCCAATCACGAAGGGCTAAAACTCGGTGAGGCAATGGGGCTCGATCCTGAGATTCTGCGCGAGGCGCTTCTCATTAGCAGCGGCAAAAATTGGGCGCTGGAAACCTGGCATCTAGAACGTGCTATGCCCTGGGCAGAAAAAGATATGACGATCGTAATGCATGAAGCCGATCGGTTCCGGCTCACTATGCCGCTCTCCGGCGTTGTAAAGGAAGTGATCAAGGGCGTGAAGATTGAACGCGGTTACCCCGCGCCTAAACCTCGGAAATAGAGTTACTGGAGGCCTTAAATGGCATATGCGCTGAATGATTTCTGTTCCGACCTCAATGTCTTGCTAAAGGGAAAAGGTGCGGAAGCGATTTCTGAGATCACGGAGAAGCTCAAACTCCTCCTTGCCAATCCTGAATTTGTGGCAGAAACCTTTGACGAAGATACGCCAAAGGGAAAGCGTCCACTCTATCACGATGCGGATTCGGACGCTTATGTCCTGGCTCATGTGCATCACTCCGGTAAGCGCGGCAAACCACATAGTCATGGCGAATCTTGGGCAATCTATGGAAACGCCAAGGGATACACACTGATGACGGAGTGGGAACGGGCTAATCCTGAGAACGATGATCATACCGTCTTGAAGCAGAGTGCGCATTATCGATTGGGAACTGGTGAGGCGCAGGCATATGGTCCAGGTGTTATGCATTCGACTGAGCATCCTGAGAAGACTTGGGTCATCCGTCTAACGGGAACCAAGCTCGCTGATATTCCGCGATACCATTTCAATCCTGAAACGGACTCGATTCTCGAAAACAACTAGGCGCATTGTGCCACGTGTAAATATTTGGAGGTCGCATCGCAGCGGTTCCACTTCGCCTACCAAAGGAATAATTCATGCGATCGGATAAGATTGATGGTAAGCCTGACGATAAAGTCGGCTGGGGAAGCGATATCGCGGCGGCCATGCTACGCCGTTTCGGCATTCCCTATGTCAGCCTCAATCCGGGCGCTAGCTATCGAGGCCTGCACGACTCACTCGTCAATCATCTAGGCAACGAAAAACCGTCAATGGTGCTTGCCTTGCATGAAGATCACGCAGTTAGCATTGCGCATGGCTATGCCAAGGCAACGGGTGAGCCAATGGCCTGCGTGCTACATTCGAACGTCGGGCTGATGCACGGCATGATGGGAATCTACAATGCTTGGTGCGATCGTGTTCCAATGATTGTTTTGGGTGCGACGGGACCAGTCGACGCGGCAGCACGCCGGCCGTGGATTGATTGGATACATACTTCTTCAGATCAGGCTGATCTCATTCGCAGTTTTATTAAATGGGACAATCAACCTACATCCCCAGATGCATTGGTGGAATCGATGGCGCGCGCAAATCTTTTGACACGCACGGAGCCGACGGCGCCCGTTTATGTTTGTTTAGATGCGGGCCTACAGGAATCTTCGCTTGAGGAAGAACCCACCTGGCCAGATCTCGCTCGAATCGAATCGCCTTCGCCTTCGCGGCCAGGGCGCAGTGACATTGAGGCGGCAGCAAAGATCTTAAGCGAAGCCAAGCGCCCGCTTATTTTGATGGGGCGGGCAGACTGGTCTCAAGAGGGGTGGAATGCGCGGGTGAGACTCGCCGAGTGTTTGGGCGCAGTGGTGTTCACTGATCTCAAAAATCATGCTGCTTTTCCAACTGATCATCCGGCGCATATTGCCCCTACAATTCCGCGGCTTAATCCTGCGACACGTGAAGTCATTGCGGATGCTGATGTAATTCTTTCTCTTGATTGGGTAGATTTTGGCGGTGTCATTGGCGCTGCTGCCCAGGGTGATGCGCGTCCCAAAGTTATTCACGCCTCGCTCGACCATACGCTGCATAATGGCGCCCATATGAATTATCACCGTCTAGGTGAGGCCGATGTGCGGCTGTCCGCTTCAGCAGATGCAGTTGTCATGGATTTGCTGGAAAGTTTAGGCACAGAAATCAAACCGGTTTGGCGGGAAAAATTCGCGCTAAAATCTATGAGTGGTGACGGACGGATAAGTGTTGCTTCTATTGCGAGTGATTTGCGTGAAGTGGTGTCGGACCCAGACAAGGTCAGTTTTGCAGCTTTGTGCCGTGGTTTTCCAACTGAGTTATGGCCGTTCCGCGATCCTGTGGCCTATCTTGGTAAGGATGGCGGCGGCGGCATCGGATCTGGCCCGGGGCTTTCGGTCGGTGCAGCGCTGGCACTATCAGAGCGCGGGCGCCAGACCATTGCCATTCTTGGCGACGGCGATTTTTGTATGGGAGCTATGGCCATTTGGAGTGCAGCGCACGCTAAAATTCCGCTTCTGGTACTGATCAACAATAACCAGTCCTATTTCAATGACGAGCTGCATCAGGAAACGGTTGCGCGGCGGCGTAATCGCCCAGTCGAAAATCGTTGGATCGGTCAACGTCTTTCGGATCCCAATGTCGACATTGCCAAACTAGCCGAAGCACAAGGGGCAGTGGGCATTGGTCCGGTGATTGAACTTGATCAGTTGAAGGGTGCGCTTGAACATGGGCTGAGAATTCTAAATGCCGGCGGTGTTTGTGTGATCGACATTCATGTCACGCCGGGCAAAGAGCGCAGCGCTGCAGAAACAATCCAGGCACGCAGTTAGAGTTGTATTTTGGTTTCAGGGCAGATTGCGGTTGATTTAGCTATCGGCTACCAGTCTGCTGTTATAGTGGCGGAAAAATTGGAGAAAATTTGATGCGCCTCTGTGGAATTGTTTCTTTGGTTTTGGCCTGTGGGACCTGCTTACCAGCAACTGCCCAAGGCTGGTTCGAATATGCCAACCAGGAGGACCGATTTTCCATCAACTTTCCTGAAGAACCGACGATTGAGGAAACCGAGTATCAACCATTGGAAGGCCCTCTAGTTCCGGCCCGGATTTATCGTGCCGAGCAACACGATTCCGACTTTGAACTCACCATTGTTAACTTCACGCAGGAATATGAGTTTTCGACCTGGCCATTTGCCTATTCGGGTGCGAATGCGGTTCAGGGCTCTGTTGCATTCGCCGCGACTGCACTGCGCCGACGCGGCGAGGTTACCTATGACGCTTATGATCGGCTAAATCTTATTCCAGGCCAATTGTTGCAGGTTACTGAGGACAGCGGACGGCGTATTTTTGCCGGTATCTATGTCTATGACCGCAGGCTGTACATTATGGAAGCAAGTGTGCCGGCTGGCGCTCCTCCACCTGCGATTTTTCGTACTTCACTTGCCATTCTTGACAATGAGGGAACAAGCGTCCGCTACAATCAGGCCGCCGAGTTAGTCCGCGGTAAGCCTCCGGTCGAACTCCAGTAACCGCAATAAGTCACGGACCAAAGAAATGTTGGCCTGTGATATTGATGAACAGCGTTGTTGGCAGAAAATTTCGCCGACCTACAGGGAATGATCTTATGAAAACATCTCATACCGCATCGGCTTTGCCCAAGGCGTCCAAGATCGTCGCCTCCATTATTTCTGTGTCCATATTATCTGGACCCGTCATGGCACATCATTCGGCAGCTGCTTACGACCGGACAGATTTGATTACCATCATTGGTGAGGTCACCGAATACATTTGGGTCAATCCACACACATGGGTCTATTTGCGGGTCACTGATCCCAATGGTGAAACTCAGGAATGGGCTCTAGAGGGCGAATCCGTTGGCCAATATGTCCGCATGGGCTGGAGCCAAGATCGGCTGGAGGTCGGCGATAAAGTCGAGGCCCATGTTTGGCAATTGAAGGATGGCTCTTATGGTGCGCAGCTCGGCTATCTAGTGCGAGAAGACGGTACGACTCTGGGTGAAATTCCCGAAACGGAATAGGTGGCTGGACAATAAATGCTGTTTCGTTGCGGGCAGGCCTGAGACTAGGCTACGCTGCAATTAGAAAATGGGCTTCAGAGCGGAATAAGTTCTGGCTGAAAGGGACTGGAGAAATTGATGAAATACGCCATAGGAAATCTCGCATTTGGGTTTGCGTTTGGTGCGTTCGCGCTTTCGGCTTTTGCGCTTAACGCTGCGGCACAGTCAGGCATTGGTACAGAATATGGTGCGCGTCCACCCGCAATTTGTCCGGATCGTACCCAGCCGACTGAGGGTGCACTGAATGGAGAGCAACTGCTCTTTCATCTTCGCTGCACTATGGAGGGTATTGGCGACGGCCGTCTCTATCTTGCTGAGAATATGACTGCAGAAATTACGGGCGAAGGCCGTGCTCATGATCCGCAGCGTGACTATTTCGAGAACATTGATGCAAGCGCTCTGATCTATCCTATCAGCGGCTCTCTGCTGCGTTATAATTGCCATGTATTGAATGGTAGGAATGCAGGGACGAGCTGTGAAACTTTCCTAGAGGAAGATGCAACTGGTGCGTGCTTTAAGGAAACAAACGGCAATTGGGTTTGCCGCATGTCAGATTTGAGCCAAGAGCGTAATTTGGCGCCACCGCCGCAATAGCGCATACGCATTTTCGTTATAAAATGCTCGAAATCGCAAAGATATGATCTCACATTTCAAGCTAAAAGCTGCTAACTGCAGCTGATAATTTTCCGGAGGCAGGTCATGAGTAAATCCTTATATTTAATCGGTGGTGCGATCCTTATTGGCGGCGGCATTTGGTATGCCACGCAAGGAGGTATGGATGGCGTTGGTAATGCCGTTGCGATCGACGCGGACGATATTGGCGGCGTGGTTAGCGGACCCAACGGACCCGAGGCAGGTGTATGGGTAGTTGCAGAGACCAATGATCTTGATGTTCGCTACATCAAAATTGCCGTAACCGACGATGCAGGCCGCTATGTACTGCCCGATTTACCCGAAGCTAATTACGATGTTTGGGCGCGTGGCTATGGCCTTTCTGATTCAGCGAAGTCGGCAAGCGCCCCAGGTAGCAATGTGAATATCACTGCAATTCCGGCTGCAAGCGATGCTGAGGCGGCACATTATTATCCGGCAATTTATTGGTACTCAATGCTCAATATGCCGACGCGTGAACAGTTCGATGCCGATCCTCAAGTTCCTGAGCGCACAAGCTATGAGCGCTATTACGCGGGGATGAAAAATATCAGTTGCGTTGGCTGTCATCAGCTAGGGCAGTTATCAACCCGCACGGCCCCAGAAGCTCTCAGCCATCTTAGTGGCGATGCTTTGTGGCTCCGTCGTATTCAGTCTGGCCAAGCCGGTAGTCAAATGGTGAATCAAATGGCGGGGCCGTTGGGCGGCGTACCATTGGAAGATCTTGGTGCCTGGACCGACGCCGTTGCTGCAGGAGAACTTCCCTTTGCTAAGCCGGATCGCCCTCAAGGCGTTGAGCGCAATGTCGTGATCACGATCCGTGACTGGGGTGATCCAAAGCGTTATCTCCATGACGCAATATCAAGTGACAAACGTTATCCCACGGTGAACGCCAACGGTCCGCTTCTGGGATCGCCGGAACTCAGCACCGACAATTTGCCGCTTCTTCACCCGGCAACCAATACGGCGACAGTATTCGCCGCGCCGACTGAGCCAGGTGCACCAGTCGCTGACGGAGATCCGCCGCTTCTGCCTTCGCCCTATTGGGGTGAGGAAGCTCTGTGGGATTCGAAGGCGTTCAATCACAATGCAATGTTTGGCCGCGACGGCCGTGTCTGGCTTTCGGCGCAGTTCAAAGAGCGGGAAAATTCAGATTTCTGTAAGGCTGGTTCCGATCATCCATCAGCCAGACTGTTTCCACTTGATCAATCTGGCAGGCGTCTTACGATTCTGGATCCGAATACGCTCGACTATGAATATGTCGATGTCTGTTTCTCCAACCATCACATGCAATTTGGGTATGACGAAAATGACACGCTGTGGACTAGCGGTGGCGGACCTGTTGTCGGTTGGGTCAACACCAAAATGCTGGAAGAGACTGGAGACGTTGAAGCCTCGCAAGGTTGGACGGCCTTTATTCTCGACACCAATGGCAATGGTCAACGCGACGCCTATGTAGAGCCAAATGATCCAGTTGATCCAACAATGGATAAGCGCATTGGTGGTGGCTTCTACGCTGTCATGCCAAATCCTGCCGATGGGTCGATCTGGGGAACGGTCGGCGTGTTCGGTGGAACACCGGGCGTAGCGCGCATTGATCCTGGTGCCAATCCACCTGAAACCGCGATCGCCGAAGTTTATAACCTTCCCCAAGAAGGATTTGGCCTGCGCGGTGGTGACATCGATAAGAATGGTGTCGTCTGGGTGTCTGCCTCGAGTGGTCATCTCGCCAGCTTTGATCGCAGATTATGCACCGGTCCACTAAACGGCCCGGAGGCAACCGGCGATCATTGTCCCGAGGGTTGGAGTTTCTACCAATATCCTGGTCCGGGCTTTCGCGGCATTGGTGAGAATAGCGCTGAGTCGAGCTATTATTCCTGGGTCGATCAGCACAACATTCTTGGCCTTGGCGAAGACGTTCCGATGTCAACGGCTAATCTTAATGACGGTATTGCGGCCTTGGTCGACGAGGAGATGGTGATGCTACGCATTCCCTATCCTTTGGGCTGGTTTTCCAAAGGCTTTGACGGACGGATCGATGATCCTGACGCTGGCTGGAAAGGCCGCGGACTTTGGATGGCCAATGGTGACCGTACGCCTTGGTTGATTGAGGGCGGCCCGGGAACAAAACCGCTGGTGGCGCATATTCAGCTACGGCCCGATCCCCTGGCAAAATAAACATGTAATTTAGAACACAAGTTGGAGAAGGCGCTCAGAATTGAGCGCCTTCTTTTTCGTGGCAAACTCCCTTTTCTTGTTATAGTTGGAGTGACAAAGGCGGCGCTGCGAGCTGCGCCAAGGCTTAAGGGAGGGATGCATGAAATTTTTTGACCATGCGCTGATGAGATGCGCCTTAGTAATCGGTGGGCTACTGGTTGGAACTTATGCGTCACCGGCGATCGGCCAGGGGGCAATCGAGGGCTATGCGCCGGTCACAGACGCAATGCTGGCCGAGCCAGCCCCAGGCGATTGGCTCTCCTATGGCCGCAATGTGATGAACTACCGCTTTAGCCCGCTCAGCCAAATCGACCGTGAAAATGTGGGTAGCCTTCAGCTCATCTGGGCCCGCGCGATGGAACCAGGGATCAATCAAAGCGCGCCGCTTGTGCATGACGGCGTGATGTTCGTGCCTAATCCTTTCGATGTCATTCAGGCTCTGAATGCGTCCAATGGCGAACTCATTTGGGAGCATCGTCGCGAGCTCCCTGAGATGGATTCATTTATGCATTATGGCGAGCGTAAACGCGGTATCTCGCTCTATGGTGACAAACTCTTTTTTGTTTCCTGGGACAATCACGTCGTTGCACTCGATGCTGCGACCGGTGCCCAAGTCTGGGAAACCGACCGCGGAGGCCAGGACGATGGAATTACAAACTCGACCGGGCCGGTGGTGGCAAATGGCGTTGTAGTTGCGGGCAGCACCTGCCAGCAAGCAATCCTTACTTGTTATGTTACCGGCCATGATGTTGAAACCGGCAAAGAGTTATGGCGCAACAGTGTGATCCCGCGTCCGGGTGAGCCAGGGGATGAAACCTGGGGTGGCAGGGCCTATGAAGATCGCTGGTGTACTGGTGTTTGGGGGCAAATTTCATACGACCCACAAACCAATCTGGTGCATTACGGGTCGAGCGGCATTTGTCCGGGCTCTGAAACCGAGCGGAATCAACCTGGCGCAACAATATTTGGAACCAATACCCGTTATGCCGTGCGACCACGCACTGGTGAAGTAATTTGGGCGCATCAAGTTCTTCCAAGAGATAATTGGGATCAGGAATGCACTTTTGAGATGCTACCGGTAACAATCGATGTGAATCCGAAAGCAGATGAGATGTTAAGTGTTGGTTCTGCCGCCCAAGGGACCGACCGGCGGGTACTCCTCGGCGTACCGTGCAAAACCGGTACCATGTGGGCGTTAGACGCGGAGAATGGTGAATTCCTTTGGGCGCGCGATACCAGCCCGCAAACACTGATCGAATCAATTGACAGCAAAGGTATAGTAACGGTCGACGAAGAAAAAATTCTTGAGACGATCGGGGAGCCTGTCGATTGGTGTCCGTCGCATTCCGGCGGACGTGATTGGCCACCATCTTCTTACAATCCCGATACGAAGAGCTTCTTCATTCCCTACTCGAATGTTTGTCAGCAATCGACACCGTTGGCGACGCCATATCAGCGCGGCGATAATTATAACGTGTCTAATACCCGTGCCCTTGCACCAGGCACCGAGTTCGGTGGCACTGTCCATGCGATCAATGCGGCTACCGGCGCAACCCTTTGGAAATGGAACAACCACGCCATCACCTATTCGCCAACTTCGCTGACAGCGGGTGGCTTGTTGTTGACCGGTGGATTCGACCGCTATTTACGTGCTCTGGATCAGGATACTGGCGAAGTGCTGTGGCGCACGCGCTTGGCATCACAGGTGCAAGGCCATGCCTTTTCCTATGAGACGAATGGCGTTCAATATATTGCGGTTACGGCTGGTGGTAGCCGGCGTGGCGGATATGCAAATCTCGTTGTCACGCCGGGTGTCGATGCCATCGACGGCAGCAACGCTGTTTATGTGTTTGCCTTACCTGGAAACCTAGGGCTCGAAAATTAAATTCTTATGACGAATTAAAAATCGGGTGTGTTGTCTCGTGGACCTGGAACGAGGCTCCCATCGGGGAGTCGATTGTTTTCCATGCACACAGTTTCGCTATAGGGCTCGCGCGGTGCGTAATATTCTGCAGCACTGGACCAAGGCGCGTTGAAAGCGCCAGGGTCTTCTACTGTGAATTCGACGCGTAAAGTCTCATTGTCATCGAGCGCCCTATAGCGCTCTACGATGCGTATCTGTTCAGTGTGCGGTGTACCAAACATATCCGTTGGAGTTACGTCGGTCAGCCCCATAGTATCTACAACCAAGATATCGCCTTCAAAATGTCCAACCGAATGACCGTAATGACTCGGTTTCAAATTTTCAGGGTGCTTTTCATTTAGGTAGACATAACGCGGGGTCATGGCCCGCATATACAACAAGATTGCCATATTTTCTGTGAGCAGTACTTTGAGCGGTCCGTTAAGCTGAAGAATATGCGGCACGCCCATCGGGCTACATGATTCCTTGGCCTCAGACTGAAAAACTCCAGCTTGATCATCTTCTATTCGTTTTCTGACGACATCTGCGGCCCAGGGTTGCAGGATCGGCGCATTGTAATCGCCATGCTGGGTGCCACCTTCGCCTCTGCTGCCTTCTAGACGCAAAACCGGCGCGGGTGCTTCGCCTAGTGGCAGAAAGGGGGTTCCTACAGTAGCACCGCGATCCCAATACCCTGAAATTTTTCCTTCAACATCAGGCTGTGCAAAGCTTGGCACTGCGCTGAACAGCAAGCTCATTCCTGCCAGAAATTCCCTAACCCCAAATTCCTTAGCCATCTGTTGCCCCCCCCATGGCAATTTTTGAA
>Ga0315338_1002703_pt1 | contig 16842 bp, 13 predicted proteins | sample ASW8metaG_FD_204518 | JGI IMG/M metagenome (GOLD analysis project Ga0315338, IMG submission 204518) | Ammonia-oxidizing marine archaeal communities from Monterey Bay, California, United States - ASW #8 | ecosystem: Environmental > Aquatic > Marine > Coastal | place: USA: California | collected... | reverse complement strand
TGTCTCCTTGTCACGATACTGACGTCGTGCGCGCCGGTGGTCGAACCGGCAGTGGACTTCGAGGTGGTCGAGGCAACCATCCCTGCGATGCAGCGCGCGATGGAGGAGGGGCACGTTACGGCGCGGGCATTGGTCGAGGCGCACTTGTTACGCATCGCCCGTTACGAGGAGCGTGTGAACGCCGTGATTGCGATCAATGGCAATGCGCTCGAAGATGCGGATCAACTCGACCGTGAACGCGGTGAGGGTCGTGTGAAGGGCCCCCTTCACGGCATTCCCATCGCGTTGAAAGACAACATTCACACGACAGACATGCCGACAACCGGGGGGGCACTGGTCTTTGAGGGTTTCGTGCCGCCGTATGAAGCCACGCTCACGACGCATTTGCGTGAGGCCGGTGCCGTTATCCTTGCGAAGACGGTCATGACCGAGCTTGCGAATTTCACTGGGCGTGGAATGCCTGGTAATTACAGTGCAGTCGGGGGGTTCGGTTTAAACCCCTATGATCCGCGTCTCGATCCAAGAGAGGGTCGTAATGATGGGCGTCCGGTCATGGGGACGGGTGGTTCAAGTTCTGGCATCGGGACGGCGGCCAGTTTCTGGGCGGCGAATGTGGGCACCGAAACGTCGGGTTCGATCCTCTCTCCGTCCAACGCAAACATGCTGGTTGGGATCAAACCCACGGTGGGGAGGGTGAGTCGGTGGGGGGTGATCCCCATTACCGCCGATCAGGACACGGCTGGTCCGATGGCACGTACCGTGACCGATGCTGCCATCATGCTCGGGGTCCTTGAGGGCGTGGCACCCGATCCGAATGATGCAGCCACGTCGCGCTGCGAGGCGCCGCCTAACGGTGATTACACGGCGTTTCTTCAGCTTGACGGGTTGCAGGGCGCGCGCATCGGCGTTCCGCGAGCGCTGTACTACGATCCGGTCGCAGTTCCTGGTTCTGCGCAACCGCAGGAAAGGCTCTCAGCGCCAGGTCGGAAGGTGATGGCCGAGGTGATTCAAATCCTCAGCCAGCAGGGTGCGACGATTGTCGATCCGGCTGACATCCCGAGCGTCATCGACGCCGATGCTGAAAATAATCTACTCGCGAGCGGGAGTGAGAGCAGTGTCCTGGCGTATGGGATGAAGCGAGACTTCAATGCCTGGCTCGGAACGCTGGGTGACTCGGTTCCAGTTACGACATTGACAGAACTTCGGGAATGGAATGCGGCTCACGAGTCAGCGGGTACGCTGAAGTATGGGCAAGCGCGACTCGACGGCGCGGATGCACTTGATCTGGAGGAGGACCGGCGCAACTACGACGTTGACCGCGAACGCGATCTTCGTCTCAATGGCGAGCACGGGATCGATGAGGCAATGATGAAGTGGGAACTCGACGCGCTCTTGTTTCCTGGCTCGAGTGGAGCGGGAATCTCGGCACGGCCTGGTTATCCGACTGTGATTGTGCCGTTCGCGCTCGTTGAAACTGAACCAGATCCACCGATGCCTGCCGGATTCGACGTGAAGCCGAGGCCCTTCGGAGTGAGTTTTGCGGGAATGGCGTGCAGTGAGCCACGGCTCCTCCAACTCGCGTATGCGTTCGAGCAGGCGACGATGCGGCGAGTATCGCCTCCAAGTATGCCGTAGTGGTTATGTATCGATGGGGCTCAGCGTCTTTTCGATCTATCTGACACCCTCCTCGTGGGCTGCTCCAATTTGGTCCAAGGGTTGGAATACCTGTGCGTGCCGGTGATCACGCAGGCAACTTTGTCCCAATAAAGATTCTGAACCGACGTGATTTACGGGCGAAGACGCGGGGCGCTCTGTGTCGAGCCTCGTAACCGGCGCCAACATTCCACCGTCGATCTACGGCTGCGCAGTGATTATGGATTGAGTGGGCAGTCACTCGGCGAGCGACGACCACTGCTCGACGACGTGCTCCGCCGTACGCCATGCAAGGGCCTGCGCGGTGAGCGTCGGATTGTGGGCTCCACTCGTGCCCATCACCGAGCCGCCAACGACCGCCAAATTTGGCACCTCGTGCGAGATGCCAAACCGGTTCACGACGTTGGTCTCCGGGTTGTCACCCATCCGCGTGCCGCCATACGCGTGGGTAGAGACGCCCATGGTACGGCCGAGACCACCACGAATAATTTCGATCGCGCCAGCCTCACGGTACCACTGCTCCATCTTGTCTTGCATGAACTCGGTAACGGTGAGTTCGTTCTCTTTGTATTCGGCCGTGATCCGGACGACCGGATGCCCGAGTGGGTCCGTAACCACTGGGTCGAGATCCAGATAGTTCGAGTCGTACGGCAACGTGGTCTTTTGGAGATAGGAGGTGTTCGACCGGTCGGCATTCTCGGCGATAAACGCCTTCCACGCCGACCCCCAATTGGGTGCCCGACCGAACGTGTTCATGCTGGCGGCGGCGATCGGGCGGCGGTCGGAGTACACCCAGAGGTTGCCGCCGCCGACAAAATCGAGGTCCGTATGGTCGAAGTTGTCGTCTGCCCAGTTGTCGACCGCCACGCCTTGCGCAGGTAGTCCGTACCATGCCTTCAAATCGAATGGAAAGAGGGCCGACACGGCCGCACCTTGATGCTGGTTTAGATAATGTCGTCCGACCTGCGCGTGATTGTTGGAGAGGCCGATCGGATAGGCTCGAGACGTGGAGCGCAACAACAAACGGACGTTCTCGTATGTGTAACTTGCCAAGAATACGAACTTCGCCGGCTGGAAAAACTCCTCGCCTCCTTGAAGATATGTCACTCCGATCACGCGGCCGTCACGGTCGGAATCGATGGTGACCACGTGCGCATGGGGTACGACCTTGAGGTTACCGGTCGCTTCCGCGCGCGGGATCGTCGTGACCGCGGTGGAGTTCTTTGCATCGACGTGGCACCCACCCCGGTTGCAGAACCCGTGATACATGCATGCAGACCGTTCCTGATAGGTCCGCGTGTTTACCGCGGCCGGACCGGGAAAGGGGTCCCAACCGAGTCCATGCGCGGCATCGGCCATGCGTTCAATAAAGCCGGTCCAGCGGAGTGGTTCCATCGGGTACGCACGCTTTCGTGGCCCCTCGAAGGGGTTTCCGCGCTGGTCAATCTCGCCGTTGATGTTTCCAGCTTGTCCGGATACACCGATTTCGTGTTCAACCCGGTCGTAGTACGGTTCCAGCTCCTCGTAACCAAACGGCCAGTCTTCCACTGTCGATCCTTCGGGGATTCTCGCTGCACCGTAGCGGCGTCTCGTCTCACTGACCACTTTGAAGTCCCACGGGTTGAGGCGCCAGCTCTGGGCCCAATAGTGAAGTGATGTCCCACCGACGCCGTTCATCATCGGATGAACAGATGTCTGGACTGCCGGCACTGAGCGATTTGGTCGCGCCGTTGGAATCTCGCGCTGTGTCTTCTGCACCACAAACGGCCAGGCGCGTAGATTGTTCCGGAGTTCATCCGGTGCGAAGTCCTTACTAGTGAGTCGGCTCCCCGCCTCGAGACCCACGACCTTGACTCCTGCCTCTGCGAGCGGGAGCGCCGCAACACCCCCCACGGCGCCAAGCCCCACAATCACGACGTCCGTCCCAGGCAACCTAGTCGCCATGACGACGTCCTTTCCGACCCGCGTTGACAGACGCTTTCTCGAAGTTGTCCCACTCGTAGGCGGAGCGGCGAAACGGAGGGAGCTCGTTTGCCTCAAGCCGAAGCTGATCGTTTTCGGTCACCGCCGTTCGCACGCCAGGGTAGCCGATCAGATCCCATCCGACGAAGTTGGCGTTGCCGCCGTAATACGGGTCACCGAATGTGCCCTGCAACACATGATCGTGAACCATCCCGAAGAACGCTGCGGAGCTGCCAACAAACCCTGCACCGGCCCCGGTGGCAGCGCCCGTCTCGACATCGATCAGCGCCGAGACCTGGTCAGTGTGCGATAACGATGTGAACGACCCACCGCGCGAGGAGCGGCAATACCGGTCGAAGGCAGCCAAGCCCGAGTGGTAGGCATCAAGAGAGTTGGAGAGTGCCCCACCCAACGCACGGTCGATGAACCGGACGGCGTGCGCGTCGACGGCACCCGGACCGTGCTCGTCGGCCGGGATTAGATGATCTGCGATCGCCTCGAGCAGGACAGCCTCATCGACCGTCAGGTGCTCGTAGGCCTCGCGAGCCATTGGAGCTGATGTCGTCGTTTGTTCGACAGCAGTGACCGGTGGCGTTTCGGCCGTCGCGGGTAGACTCGTGACCCCCACCACGGCTGTAACACCCGCGGCACCCGCGCTCCGTAACATGTCCCGGCGAGTGACTCCTCGTGGCTTGCGTTCATCGGACATGGTTCACGGTCCTTTTCTGAGACTCTGGTAGTGACTACTCCGGCGCGGCGAAGCGCTCATAAACCGGCACGAGCTCACCGCGTCCAATAAGGTGTCCGTCCATCGCTTCGAAGAGATCCTCACGGGTCAGGCCGGGCCCGAGCAGAAGCGCTTGATCAAAGGCGTAGACGGTGAAGTGATAGAGGTGCGGTGTGCCGGCTGGTGGCGCTGGACCCCGATAGTACGGACGCTGCCACCCGTTATGTCCTTGGACAGCTCCCGCGAGTTCGTCTGGCATCGCCTGGTCCGACATGATCGGCAGCCCCTCAGGGAGCCCACTCGCTGTCGCCGGAATACCGTAGACAATCCAATGCACCCACGGGGGCGGATTGCCAGCGCCGAAGTCGGCACAAACGACCGCGACCTCACGAGTACCAGCAGGTAGATTTCTCCAGGTCAACGGCGGCGACAGGTTCAGACCGTCCGGTGTATAAGTCCGGGGCATCGTCTCACCGCTCGCCATTACCGGACTCTCGACGACGATAGTATGGATACCGGATTGCGCGACGGCGGTAGTAGAAGTAGGGCCAAGCCCTAAGCCCAGTCCAACCAGCGCCAAGTGCATGTATCGAAGGTTCGCCGGCATCCTCACTCCCAATCGATTCCGGCCCTCAGGTTACCGTAAATTCACCAGCAGGTATGGCTGTGATTTTGGAAGGTGTGTGGACGTGTGACTGGCATTGACACAAGACTTGGGACCAAGGGGTCGTTGGATCGAAATCAGTCTGTTTTTGTTTTCCGGCCCGTCGCGCCGCGCGACGGTAAGGACTCGCTGTTCGGAACGGGACTACCGCTGACCTGGGTCCGGTTTGACCCAAACTCTTCCCGCGCACTGACATTGGGAGACCGGTACTCCACCGTCCCCCCACGCCGACGGAATCGGGCCAGCAAGCGTTTAACATTCTCACCAAAACCATCGACAGCCAGCCACTCGGCGTCACGGATTCGGAGTAGCTCCGCTCCGTCCAGCCGCCGTTCAAGATCACCTAGCAGAGCTTCGCTGGTTCGTTCAGCGAATACTGGCTGGGGTTCCTCGTCCCAGAACTCCGATGACGGTGACGCCCCTCCCGCCTCACCGCTCCCCTGTATAGCTTCCAGGGAGTGATAGTGCATATACAGACGCTCGCAAGACAGTTCGGCCACTTGGGCGCCCTGTCGGTTTCTCATGAGCAAGAAGTCGCGACGATTCATCGTCCGGCCTGAGGGTTATCGATGTTTAAGATGAAGCGCACCTCGGACACGCCCGGCACCGCCCGCACAACCGCACCGACCGATTGCTGCTCGAAGCCGCTTCCTACATGGCCTGTTACGGTCACGACATCCCCAGTGGCAGTAACCTTGAGACCAGTCGCATCCACATCACTGGCCACAGCGAGCGCTGTTTCAACGCGTGCCTGTAAGTTGTCGCCAACCAGCTGCGACGACACCTCCCGAGCGGCACATCCCAATCCGCTGGCCGCTCCCCCGAGAGCGACGACCAGCGCCAGGATAACAGCGGCTGCCCCTTGGTTGACCATTCTGCACACCATGCTCGTCAATCTACTAATCGGCCTGATCCCGGTCACTCACCATGGCGAGTGTTTGTTCCACGGCCGCCCGGGTCAGCGCAACCTTATAGCCATTCTTTGACAGTGGTCGCGCGCCTGCCACCGCCTGTTCGGCCGCCTCCGCTGCAAGCGCCTGGGTCAGAGGCTGGTCAAGAAGCACTGCCTCTGCTTCGGGCACACGCCACGGCGTTGGTGCCACTCCACCGAGCACAATCCGAGCACGTCGACACACCTCGTCTTCAAACTGAGCAACCACCGCCACGCTGACGATGGCATGCGTCCAGGCCTCTCTGTCCATCACCTTGTAATAGACGCTCCGGCTACCCATAGCCGGCCGTGGGATGGTGACCGACGCCACCACTTCGTCGGGTGTGAGAACGTTTTCTCGGACGGGGTTCTCTTGAGGCAACGTAAAGAAGTCCGCTACTCGCACCTCGCGCTCACCTTCGGGACCGACAATTTGTATGCTGGAATCTAGTGCAACCAAAGCTGGGGCGGTATCTGACGGGTGGACGATATAGCTCGGTCCCCCGCCAAAGAGTGCGTGAAACTGATTCTCGCCGGTCGGTGAAAAGCACTGGTTACCGCCAGCCTTGTAACAGTGAAATCCATTCCGGAAATACCAGCACCATGGTCTCTGACAGAGATTGCCAGCGAGCGTACCGACATTTCTGATTTGTGGGGTCGCGACTGTACTGGCTGCCTGAGCCAGTACCGGGAACTCCTCCCTGATGCTAACTTCCCGGCTCAGGGCATCGAGCGTAATGAGACCTCCAACCCGGACACCCTCCGAGACATCCGTTACTCGATCTTGGCCTTCCACACCTCGCAAGTTCACCAGAACATCTGGGCTAGTGATGCGGTCCTTCACGAGGCCGAGCAAGTCACTGCCTCCACCCGAGAACACAGGGCTTCGCCCATCTCGCCGAGTTTCCCTCGACAGGGTGACCGCTTCTTCGAAAGCCGTGACGTTAGCGTTCGTGAAACTCTTCATGCAAGGGCTCCGAGAACTTTCTCTCGAGTGATTGGTAGACTTTTCATGCGAAGACCTGTCGCATTAAAAATCGCGTTCGCCACAGCGGCCGGTGCGAGTACGATTCCAGATTCACCCACGTACTTGCCGCCAAACGGTCCATAGCCATCGTCGGTTTCTATGAAAGTCGTCTCAATGACCGGCGCGTCGAGATGGGTCATATGGCGGGCGCCATAGAAACCGGCCGTCAGTGGCTGTCCGTTCCGGGAATCGTAGAGTAGATCCTCGTGTAGCGCTTGCCCAATCCCTTGAATGACTGCACCACGTATCTGGTCCCTCGCTGTCTGGCGGTTGATCAAACGACCTGATTCGTGCACAGCAACATATTTGGTGATGCGAACGTGCCCCTGAGCCATATCTGTCTCAACTTCGACGAAATGTGCCCCGAAACAATTCCGCGTCTTACTCCCAGTGTTGGGATCTGGCGTCGTCGACGCGATTAATACGTCCGACCCACTCGGCAATCCCTGCTCCGCTATCTGACGTCTCAAATCACGAGCTGCTTCGACCACTGCTGTTCCGGTCATCACGGTCGTTCGTGCACCAGATTCACCGACCGAGTACGGACAACGGTCCGTGTCTCCCGATATCACCTCGACCTGGGAGAGTGGGACACCGAGTGCTTCGGCGGCGATCATTCCCATTGCCGTCTTGGCGCCCCCACCCACATCCGTCACTCCTACGAATACGGTGTAGCGACCGTTAGAATCGACCCGAAGGATGGCGCTGCTTCGACCCACCCCAGAGCGAAAAAGCATAAAAGATACACCGGCGCCTCGCTTGATCGGTCCGGTGTCCGAACCCGGGACCGAGCGCCACCGGTTGTCCCATTGGAACTGCCTCGCCCCTTCGGTCAGGCACTCATGAAGGGTGTAGTTTGTAAACTCGATGTCTGGCCCTGGTCTCCTGGCATTCTTCCGTATGAAGTCCACGGGATCGATTCCCACGCGATACGCCACGTCATCCATCATCGACTGGATACCAAAAAACCCTTGCGGATAGGTCGGGGCCCGAAAGTTACCCGAAACGGTGCGATTGGTATAAACCGGAAACACTTGCCTGAAGTGCGGGCTCTCGTAGAGTTCAACCCCGTTGATACCTCCACTGTTTTTTCGATACCCCCCCATGCCACTGTAGCCTCGAAGTTCAATGGCGGTCACCGTCCCATCATGCTTCACTCCGATCTTGTAGTCCTGCACGGTCGGCCAGCGCCCATGCATCCCGAGCCAATCCTCAGTCCGCGATAACTCCACAACCACCGGGGTGTCCACATTCCGCGCAAGAATAGCGGCGATCAGGTCCGTGTCCTGGTTCTGATTCTTGTTACCAAAGCCGCCACCCATGTATTGGCAGACGATGCGTACCTGGTCTTCAGGCATCCCGAGGTCACGCGCCGTATCGTGGCGGCAGTTCGAAATTCCCTGCGTAGGAGTGTGCAGAGTCAACTTCTCTCCCTCCCAGAACGCCAGACACGCCCGACGCTCCATCTGGGCGTCGTGCACGAACGCTGTTGAGTATCGTTCCTCGAAAACCCGGTCAGCCTCTCGTAGGCCCTCCTCTGTATCGCCACGACGGGTCGTCATCGGTTCGAATCGATTCTCGACATCCGGTGACAAGTTACCTTCGGGCCACACCTTGGGTGCTCCTGGTGCTAGCGCCTCCTCTGGCTCGAGAACGAAAGGCAACGGTTCGTACTCTACGTCGATACGTTGAATCGCCTCTTCGGCGATATGTCGGTCAACGGCAGCCACCGCCGCCACTGGAGCACCGACGAATTTCACCGGATTGTCGAACAAGAGACGCCGATGCTTCGTGATCTCCTTGATTTTGTCGTTGTATTGGCGTCCGCCAGAGACTGACCCCGCCCCCCACACGACTGGGGCCTGCGCATGAGTAATCACCGCCTTCACGCCAGACATCGACTCAGCTCTCGAAACATCGATAGAGCGAATCCGTGCATGGGGATGAGGGCTTCTGAGTACCCGGCCATAAAGCATTCCAGGCACCCGCACGTCACCTGTATAAGCCGCCTTCCCTGTCACGCGTTCGACCGCATCAATACGGGGCGTCTCCGGTCCCACTGTGGTCAAGGGCATGATCGGCGACAAACGTGGCGCCTGCACCGTCGACACAGGTGCCGTCCCGGCCGCTATCATCACCGATTCGACAATCGCGTTGTAGTTCGAGCATCGGCAGAGGTTGCCCGTCATTCCTTCTCGAATCTCCTGCGGTGTCGGAGTTTTATTCTGCGCAAGGAGTGCTGTCGCAGACATAATCTGCCCCGACGTGCAGAACCCGCACTGAGGGCCATTGCCATCGACGAAGGCTCGTTGCACTGGAGACAGCCGTCCATCTTGCTCCAAACCCTCGACGGTCGTGATCGTCAGGCCATCGACCCAAACTGCGAGTTGACTACACGAATAGACGGGACGACCGTCCATGAGCACAGTGCACGCGCCACACTCTCCTCGATCGCAGCCGATCTTGGTGCCAGTTAATTCCAGGTGATCCCTCAGCAGCTCAACCAGCGTCCACCGATCGTCTACGTCGACCTCGTGCACTACGCCATTCACCGTCACTCGAATTGAAGTATTCGGCACGGGTGCCGGCCTCTCCTCAACGCCAGCCACAGTCACCCCGGTTGGCGCCACCGCAGTTGCGGCCATGAGGCTGCCAGTGCCCTGCAAGAAGCCTCTCCGGGAGACCCCCAGTTCTTCCCGATCAGGTTTGCTCTTATCCTTCATTGTTCGCGCTTCCCGGTCTTGTAGATGTCCTTCAATGGCACTGTTGCGAAAGCCTTGATGACGGTTTAATTCTGATGGTCGAGATTGCACATAACGCACCAATTGTCAACGATTCGCCTCACCAGTGTATAGATTGCGCTCAAAGTCAATCTTCAAAACCGCAAGACTAGTCGCCACGTCAATTCTCCGATCCGACACTTTTTGTCAGCCCAAGTTGCTAGGCCAGTTGTCCGGCAGGCTACGCTGGACCATACCAGACGGTCCAGCGTTGGCATAGAGAATGTCATGACGATCAACGAAGAGCCCACGGGGCTTACCGTAATGACTTCAAATGTAGAGTAAGTTCTCGTCCACGTCGAAAACCTTCACGTTCTTCCTATCATCCAACTAGGCACACCACTAACCCCCGTTTCTGTTGAACCGCCAGCCGCCAGGCTTTCGACCTTTGTCACTAGCCCCCGACTCCGTTTAACCGCTAATCTTGTGACGGGTTACGAGAGAGAGATGTCGCTATGAAGATAGTCAAGAGCACAACAATCATTGTGCTATGTCTGCTGTTGATACCGGTGACCGCGGTCACCACCGCAGCGGTCAAGCAACGTTTTACCGATGGCCCCAATCGGGTGTTTTCCAGCGGTCCACTGGAGTCCGGTGAACTGCACACCGGTTCTGAGCCAGACTGGAGTTTCGTCAGTGAGATCTCGACGGTCGAAATGCAGCTATTGGAACCTCCTCGGTCCCGGCGCATTTGGACTGCGGAGTTCGATGGGAAACTCTATGTCTGGTCCGGCTACATGGCTACCCCGGTCGGGCGACTGTGGAAACGCTGGCCGGTGCAAGCTGAGCGCGACGGTCGTGCGGTGATGCGTATTGATGGCAAACGCTACGACCGCCAACTAGTCCGCATTGAATCCGGTGAACTACTGGACGGTATTACTGCTGCCATCAGGAAGAAATACCCGTCTCAAACTACCAGAGAGACGGTGGAAGCAGGTGATACCTGGTTATTCGAGGCGGCGCCGCGAGACTAGCTGCTAAAGAAGGCGTACCGTGACGTACTTTTACCGGTTTATCGCTGTCGCGTTGCTTGTTACTGTGATTGCTGTTGTATTTATCCCCGGTGTGGACGATTTGGTAGAACAGTTGTTTCAGCGATACTTGGGTCGCTTTGCGCGCTAGAGGTGGCATCTCTGGCCGCGGCGGGCCTGAGCCTAAGTCACGGAGAGTCAGCCAGCTATTTCTTACGTGGGATCGATCCTATGTTAAGTGTGACGCAAGACTAACGACCGGAAAATCGAAATAAAGAATCGAGTCCCCCTTGCGGCTGAAACGACCGCCCGCTAGCTTCCAGAGCCTCGACGCTTTACCCGCGCGTGGGACGCCGCGTCATCGTGCTTAGCGCTCGGTCGTCAGAAGTGTTCAACTAGGAGCCTTACGATCATGAGACATTCGCTGAAGCTCGTCACCTTGGCACTGGTGCTTCTCATGCCCAGTCAAGCCGGTGCCCAGACCGCTAATGCCAAGCCGGCAGCTGGTTCGCCGACAGCGGACGATCTTCCCATCTACGAGGTGGATCCAACCTGGCCACCGACACTTCCAAACAACTGGATCCTGGGGGATATCAGAGGTCTGTTCGTCGACGACAACGATCACCTCTGGGTGATCCACATGCCGTCGAGCCTGACGCCTCAGGAGATCGGAGCCGCGCTGAAGCCACCGATCGCCGATTGCTGTTTTCCTGCTCCGCCAGTTCTTGAACTCGATCCTGAGGGCGAGGTTCTCCGAACCTGGGGTGGCCCTGGCGAAGGCTACACCTGGTATGACGCCGAACACGGGATCTACATCGATCATAAGGGGTTCGTCTGGACGGGAACGAGTAATGGATTTCACGTGATGAAATTCACGCAGGACGGCAAGCACGTCCTAACGATCGGCGAGCCGGGTGTCAACAAAGGGAGCGACGCTCCGGACCACCTGGGCGGTCCCGCAAACTTTTACGTCGAGCCCAAGACGAACGAGATCTTTATCGCGGATGGATACCGTAACAAACGCGTGGTGGTCTACGATGCTGCGACTGGAAAATATCTTCGTCATTGGGGCGCGTACGGAAAGCCACCGGACGACACCTACGAATATGAGTATCCGGTCCAGCTGGACAACCCGCCTCAGCAGTACTCCACCCTTCACGGCATCGTCGGAACGAAGGACGGTCTGATCTATGTAGCCGACCGCCGCGGTAACCGTATTCAGTCCTTCCGGCAAAACGGCGAGTACCTGATGGAACGGTTTATTCGTCCAGAGACAGGCGGATCGGGGAGCAGCTTCAGTCTTCAACTCTCGCGGGATCCAGAACAGAGCCTGTTGTACCTCATGGACGGCACGAACCAGCGTGTCTGGGTACTGCGGCGTCAGGACTTGCAGATTCTGGACAGGTTTGGGAAGCCGGGCCGCCAGGCAGGCGAGTTCATTCGGGCACACATGATTTCGATCGACTCAAAGAACAGGATGTATACGGGCGAGGCTGGGAATGGTCGGCGGATGCAGCGGTGGATCCTTACAGGGACCAAGCCCGCTGCGAGCGTTCAACCGCCGATGTAGTAGCGCAGTCCGGATCTGCTCGAAACGACAACGCCTTGAAGGCATGATACGAGCGCCCGATGGGGCGGTGCTTTCCAGTGTAACCCTCCAGGTTTTCGGTACCTAGCTGACGACCATCAGCGACGCGGAAGGTCGCTATCCGGTTGACGATCGTCTCGGGCTGGAGTAACGTGCGACAGGTCCACCTCACAGCGGGGAATATGCTGCTTTTCGATCGCCCGAGGGAGTAGATGAGATGAACGCTCGAATGTTCACCAGTCCGATTGTGGTCCTCTTAATGCTGCCGTTTCCACTGGTCGCCGCTGGCCAGTCGCTCGCGGGTAGTGACCCTCACCCCGAGGTCCATCTGTACGACGTTACTGATTTCGGGATCGAACCTGTGGATGTCACGTTCTCAAAGGACATCGCGCCGATTCTGCAGCGGAGTTGTCAAAGCTGTCATCGGCCTGACGGTGGAGCTCCTATGTCCCTTGTTACATATGAGGAAGTAAGACCGTGGGCTCGGTCGATCAAGTATCGGACCTCGATCCGAGACCGGATGGGAGCGATGCCGCCCTTCTACCTTGAAAAAGATATCGGGATCCAGCACTTCAAGAACGACACTTCCCTTAGCAACGAAGAACTGGCTAAGGTCCAAGCATGGTCCGATAACGGGGCTCCACAGGGTGATCCCGCCGACATGCCTCCGCCACGCAAGTTTACGAGAGCCGGGGAGTGGACGATCGGTGAGCCGGATCTGATCTTGCGTTCGCCGGAGATGACGATCCCGGCTGTGGGACCTGATCGGTGGGGTGATCTCGGCCTTGTATCAACAGGTCTCACCGAAGACCGGTATGTGAAGGCCGTGGAGATCCGTGAGATCAACGATATTCCCCCGTACACGGGTTCCGGCACGGTGGGCGGACGATATGCCTTCCATCACATGACTTATTCCAGCGGGGTTCTCAACGAGGAAGGGACCGAAATCATCGAAGATACACGCACGCGGTGGCCGATTCATGAAGTTGGGCGTAATGCAGATATTTTTCCCGAGAAGTTTGGTACGCTCCTGGCGGCAAATTCAGCGCTGCATCTGCGCGCAAGTCACCTTCACTCGAATGGTATCCAGGAGACGACTGCGCATCTCGAATTCGGTTATATCTTCCACCCGAAAGGATATGAGCCCGACTACCCCAACCGGGCACCCGTGCGTCTCGGCAATGGCGGCGATATCGACGTACCTGGAGGGCTAGCCGATCAGGAGTTCCATTCCTTCGAGATCTTGGAGCAGCACACCAAGCTTGTTGCTTTTGAGCCCCACCTCCATGCACCTGGCACCCGGATGTGTATCGAGGCGATCTGGGGCGCAAATATTTTCACGCTCAACTGTGTGGGCTATGACCACAACTGGGTTAAGCAGTACGTGTATGAAGAGGGCGCCGCACCGTTACTGCCGAAGGGCACCATTCTTCACATCATCGGTTTTCTCGATACCACCGCAGCTAACAAGAATCTTGCAGACAATAGAAACTGGGCCGGAGGTGGTCGCCGGTCGGTGGCGAATATGTTCATTGACCTCGGCTACGCGGTTGAGCTCACGGAGGAGCAGTTCCAAGCTGAAATGGCTGAGCGACGGATGATGATGAAGAGCCGGAACGATTACGACGTTGGCTGCCCGCTGTGTTGGGCTCCAGTGCCACCGATGGAGACGACGACAGATGAGGAGGGGAGTGGGCAACAATGACACGGGGTGCTCTCTCGTCAAGACTGGAACGGCACTTAGTAGGCTTGCTTGTTCCCCTGGCAGTTCTGTTTGTCTTCGAGAGTGCGGACGCCCAAAGCCGATTTATGTACTTAAATGGCCAGAGTGTCCACCCAGCTTTCGAGGGCTGGTGGCCTAACGAAGACGGCTCGTTTACGTTGTGGTTCGGGTACATGAATTCGAACTGGGAGGAGGAGCTCGACGTCCCGGTCGGTTCTGATAATTACTTTTCGATCACGGAGCCCGGTAGGCTCAACGACCTTGAGCAGGATGCGATTGTCCCGTCTGACGTTGACCAAGGGCAGCCGACACACTTCTATCCACGACGCAACCCGTTTTTGTTCACGATTCAAGTTCCAGCGGATTTCGGTGAGCAGGAGATGGTCTGGACTCTGACAACGCATGGGAGGAAAAATCGCGTATACGCATCGCTCAGACCAGATTACCGGATGGACACACAGGTAATGTCTACAGAGGTTGGCGGCTCCTTTGGTAGCCTTGATGACCGACTTCGCCAGAACCAGCCTCCGAGCCTGAACGTTGAAGGTGCTACGAATCACACCATCAAGGTTGGAGAGTCACTAAAGTTGGTCGCGCATGCCGACGACCCAGACGATTTCCCACCGAGGTCAGACCGAACAGACCGAGGCCGACCACCGGAGACCCTAGAAGAGCTTTACAGTACTGGCGGGGTGGGGTCGTCTGTTATTTCTGGTGCACCCGGGTTGCGGCTGTCCTGGACGGTTTATCGCGGTCCAGCAGAGTTTGTGACCTTCAGCCCCGAGCAGCTAAAGGCGTGGATAGATACGCGTGTCTGGGGAAACTCACCGTGGTCGCCACCATACATCTTGCCCGAACCGCCTGCTGATAGCCGGTGGGTGGCTGATGCGACTTTTGCGCAGCCAGGAGACTACGTGCTGCGCGCCGTCGCGAGCGACGGTTCCCACTTCACCTACGAGAACGTCGCCATTACCGTCATGCCCTAGTGCTGGCACTCGAGTGTTACCCCGCCAGCAGAGCCAAGCCTCACGACCTGTGGATGATTAGCGGTTAGCCTTCCGGCCTTCGCGACTCGCCCTCGTCCTCGTTGCCACGGGTGGCCGCAGCTCGCATCATGGTGCGACCCAGGTTCCTCCCACGAATCCATGTGGAGCCCAGTGAACTCTCGGATTGTTGCTCATAGCACCAGAGACAATATCGATACTGTAAGGACGCCCATTCGAGGCTTTGTAGGCCACCGTATCTTTTCCGAGTGGTCCGGTAATGTTGATCCGTCTTCCCCAGCGGGGATCTTCGGCATGCAGCCGTTCGGCGACCTTCTGGGTGAGTGTTCGGACATCCACCCCTGAGCCAGGGTATCCGATCTCCGCAGCGACCGATTGGACAACGGAGAGTCGGTTGGCTGGCGGGCAACAGTTATAGGGCGCATTTCCTCCCCTTCCACGGAGAGTGATGGTATGAGTCCCACTGGTTTTATCGCTGGTGACCGTCAATGTGCCGCTATAAGCAGTGACTGCCACGGGGCTAAACGTGAGTGTGACCGCCTGAGACCCATCTGCAGCGACTGTGCCACTGGTCGGATTTGCGGTGAAAACTGAGTTCCCCGTAGTGATGCCGCTCCACGTTAACGTGTTATTGCCCGTGTTGCTGATTGTGAGCGTTCTGGTCAGACTGTCTCCCACCGTTACCTTGCCAAACTTCATATCACCCGACAGCCCGATGATGCGCGTTGGTGACTCGCTTTCAACGGTCGTTGCTGTGGGTGCTGTGGGTGCTGCGGGTGCTGTGGGTGCTGTGGGTGCTGTGGGTGCTGTAATGCCGGAGTGATCACCGCCGCAGGCAGATGTCAATGTCGTGACAAGGAGGCCTAGTGTAATGACTCGCGTTGCACCCATATAGTGTGACTGTTCTCGCTCCAATACAAAGCTCGCTCAGAACTCGATGGTGTGGATCGCCAGGAACGAGAGGTCGGTTCGGAAGGCGTTCAAATCGGGGTTCTTGAGGCGGTCAGTTAACGGTAGCAGAGCATAGCGGATCGGTCGCGCCGCAGGCAACACCGACAAAATGCCTCAACTGGTCGCCGAGCGTGTCGCCTCCTGGGATACCCCGTCCGCTCCTGCTTTAACTGCTCGGTGCACGTCCTCGCGGTGAGCTTTACAATGTGTCCTATGGGTCTTTGAGATACGACTACGGTTGAGTCACTGTGCTCTTGTCTGATCGAGATATTGTGAAACGACATCCGAGTTTGGTTCCACTTTCTCTGGAACACCATGACGCGCTCGTTCTTGCCCAAGGACTTATCTTGGGGCGGTCAAAGGCACCCCGTTCGGATTGGCCGACTGATCACAGATCGCAGGTTGACAAAATCAAGAGTTTTTTCCAAGAGACATTCCTCGCGCATTTCGATGCTGAGGAAAAGCACCTTTTCCCCAGGGTGGCAGAGCGGATACCAGCCCGAACAGCATTAGTCGAGGAACTCCGGAAAGATCACGACGACCTTCGCAGGCTCGTGAGAGAGCTTTCGGCAGGATGTTCAAGCGAGTTGAGCGTAAGGTTGCCGAGGCTTGGTCGGCTCATGGAGGTGCATATACGGAAGGAAGAGCGAGTGCTGTTCCAGGCAATCCAAAGTGATTTAGAGGCCGTTGAATTGGAGGAGGTCGGAGCGAACATCAAGGCTCACTTGACTGGCCCGCGCCATTGTTTATTGGACGATTACTAGAAAGAAATCAAGAAGCGTCGAATGCCGGTGCTCAACAAAGACGAGCCCCAGTAACCTACCGACAGCTAGAAGCTCGCGCGTTAACCACCGGTCATCA
>Ga0315338_1002701_pt1 | contig 16844 bp, 14 predicted proteins | sample ASW8metaG_FD_204518 | JGI IMG/M metagenome (GOLD analysis project Ga0315338, IMG submission 204518) | Ammonia-oxidizing marine archaeal communities from Monterey Bay, California, United States - ASW #8 | ecosystem: Environmental > Aquatic > Marine > Coastal | place: USA: California | collected... | reverse complement strand
TGTAATTCTGCTGATGATTTTTTACAGAAACTACAATGAAATGTCATACCAAAATTATAGCACCATGATCCGTGATTTTCGATACGAAATTGGTGGACAATTTTAGAAAGGATAATTATTCAATTGGAATTTTAGTTTCTATGCTATCTATATTGTTTTCTGAGTCTATAAACCAAGTTTGGACACTAATCTGTGGTGGACTTGTGGAGCCTCCAATTTTTGTAAATCCTTTTTTGTCCTCATCATTTGCCGGCAACCCACTAAGCGCTTCTATTTTAGTATCATAAGGATTCATCCATTTATCAGCTAGAAACTGATTAGTAAATGCGTTTTCTAATGGACCTGTATTATTAGACGCAATAAGATTATCTATTTCATTACACCAATCTTGAGTTGTATCTAGTTTTCCATTACCATCTTTTAAGTACAATGGTTTTCCAGAAAGGCATGCTGTTAATTCTGATCTTATAAATTTTGTAACATTATTGAAAATGGCTTTAGTTGCATTTCTTTTTGCAGCTTTTGTATACCCATTATAAGCAACTACCCCAACCGCTGCTAGGATTCCAATGATGGCAACCACAACTAAAAGCTCAATTAATGAAAATCCTTTTTGTTTCATACAATAATTCTTGTTATTAAAAATTAATTATATTTGAACTTTTAAGTTCATCTAAAGATTTTTCCATGGTTATCATCCCTTCACTTTGTGTCGTCTGCATCACACTTAATATTTGTTCAATTTTATTTTCTCTAATAAGATTTGCTATAGCTGGATTATTAATCATAACTTCAAAAGCCGCAATTCTTCCAGAATTATCTGATTTTGGAAAAAGTCTTTGTGATAAAACCATTTTTAATGATTGAGAAAGCTGAGTTCTTATTTGTGCTTGTTGTCCTGATGAAAAAACATCTATAATTCTATGAACAGTATTAGGTGCACCGCTAGTATGTAAAGTTCCAAAAATAAGATGACCAGTCTCAGCAGCAGTTAATGCCATACCAATAGTTTCGACATCACGCAATTCTCCAACCAAAATAACATCAGGGTCTTCACGAAGAGCTGCTCTTAAAGCACCATGAAATGTGTTAGCATCTTTTCCAATTTCTCTTTGCGATACAATTGATTCTTGGTCTTTATGTACAAACTCAATAGGATCTTCAATTGTTATTATGTTTTCTTTTCTTGTTTTATTAATTTCATTAATCATTGCAGCAATACTGGTTGACTTTCCCGAACCTGTTGCTCCTGTTACCAAAATTAAACCAGACTTTTCTCTAATTACATCATTAATCACTGGAGGTAAATTTAAACTTTCAAGTTCAGGGATTATTTCTGTTATTTTTCTAAGAACCATAGCTGGGCCATTAGTTGTTTGAAAAATATTAGCGCGGAGACGGATACCATTAGATACAAATGCTAAATCCACATCTTTTTGTTTTTCGTATATTTCTTCCTTTCTTTTATCTAAAAGTTTTTTAATTATATTTTTAATTTGATTTTCAGAAACCATCATGTCCTGTTGCAGAATTATACCATTTACTCTTATTGAAACGGGTTTATTAGAACGTAGATGTATGTCAGATAATCCTTCTGTATTTCCAAATTTTTTTATTATTTCATCCATAATAATTTTTTAAGGGAGTCTAATAACTGATAAAATTCCGTCAGCAATTACTACGCCTTTTTTTTTAGGCATAACTTTTATTTCTTCTTTTTCAAAGTTAACAATTTTATTCATACTAGCTATGCTTTCTTTAAAATTCATATAACGAAGGTAATTGCCAGTAACTTGGTATTTAACTTCAATTTTATAGTATTCCACTTGTTTTTGATTTTCTTTACTATTATCTGAATTGTTAGAAGGTTTATAAACCGGGATTTCTTTATCCCTCTCCAACTTAGAAACAGTTAATTTATATTTTAATGCAAGTGTACTGATGGTTTCATAAAGTCCCTCAACTTCTGCGTTTGTATGAAACAGTTTAAATTTACCAGAGAATTTCTTCTTTATATTTTTTAAGTGTTCTTGTTGTTTTTCTAATTCAGATTTTAGCTGAATTAATTCTTTTTCGTAATTTTCATTTTTTTCTAATTGCTCCCTTTTTTCAATTAATTTTGGACGAAAAATAAAAAAGTATATTATAAAAACAATTAAAATTATCCCAACAGCACCAGCTATTAAAATTGGAGTTTTTGATCTTATTTTTTCTAGAGAACTAGAAGAGGTATCTTCTTTGTCTCCCTCTTTTTTGGAAAACAATTTTTTAAATAATTCCCCTACATCCATATTAAAATCTACCATTTTTTTCTAAACCTCTTCATTGACATCTATTTTTTCAGAATTAATAGTTGTATCTATTTCAAAAATTTTTAAATTTTTTGAATTTTCCTTACCTTGACTTTTTTCTGACATAGATTTAACAATTGCATTTTTTATAACATTTCCTTTTTTTAAGTTAAAAATAAAATCTAAAATATTTTGATCAGCTTTGGCAAAACCTTTAATTGTTAATTTTGTTTTTCCATCATAATTTAGAGAATTTAAAATAATACCTTTAGGATAAGATTTATTAACATGTTCTAAAACTCTATATGATAGTTTTTGATTACTGTTTATAGAGTCGCCAATTTTTACTTTAGATTCAATGTTTTTTATTTTAGCGTTAATTTTTGCTAACTTTGTTCTATTTATATTTACATTTTGTTCTAAGGCTGAATAATCAGATAACTTTTTTTTTGTTTTTTTCATTTCTTTTAAAAAGGAAAAAGAAGAAGTAGCTATAAAGAAGGTAGCTAAGGCACAAACTCCTATAAATCCTAATTTGGATAAAACTTCAGTTCTTTTACTTTTTCTAACAATATCTCGGTTGGGAAGCAGGTTAATATTTTTAACGCCTGTGACAAACTTATAATATCCAAAAACATCTAGTTTTCTAGTTGCTAAACCTATCACCGAAGTAAATACAGAAGGGTTGACTTCTGCATGAATTTTTTTTTCTAAATTTTTTGGTATTGTAATTTTACTTAAAGGATCAAATATTTGTATGGTAATTTTTCTAAGTTTCTTTTGTAAAGAAGTTACAAATTTTTCTATTGATTGGATAGAACTTACAATATACAAATCCTGAACAGGCTCAGTTTTGTACTTGCTTTCATAAGCTGCAAAAGCTTGTTTTACTTGCATAGAATATCGATCAGCAATAATTTCTATATTTTTAGTTTTTTGACCTTCTAAATTTTGTTTATCTTGTACATTTATAAAAACATCTGTAATGTGTGGGGTTTCAGAACGCATAATTAAAAGATAATTTTCTTCCGGACCTAATTCTAAAAGAGCAACAGGTTTATCTTCTTTAATTGCTTTTTGTTCACGAATTAAATCTAATGCATTTCTAAGAGAAAAACATCTAACGTCTACTATAATTGGATTTAGACCAGACTGTTTAACTAAATTAACCTGAGCTCTAACATCTGCAACTTTTGAAGCAACAAACAATATGTCCATAGTATTGTTTTTAGAATTACGCGATATTATTTGATAAAAAATTGAATAAGAGTCTAATTCTTCCTGGAGTTGTACTAAGTTTTGCCACAAAGATTCATGCTCTATTGCACGAGCCATTTCTTCATCAGTCATTAATGGAGCTGGGACAACTTTAATAATAGCACTTGATACAGGTAAAGAAACAGCTGCATTTACTGTTGTAATTTTTCCAGAAGCTAAAGCATCTTTAATTTGATCTATATATATTTCAGTTTTTTTTTCATTGGGAATTCCTGCTGGTATATCAACATATTTATATGCTAATTTTTCTAAAATCCATTTATTTTTAACATTATTTAATTGCGCGACTTTTACACTTTTTTCCGTTATATCTAAGCCTAAAATATCTTCTTGCTCAGCACTATACTTGCTCATTAAACCAATTAGCGGATTTATTATTTTTTTAAATATTGAACGCAGAGCTTTAGATTTTGTAGTTTTTTCATTATTTAGGGATTTCTCCTTGCTCTTAATATCAGATTTATATGACTTTTTCTTAAGTACAGTTCTTATTGAGTCAAATAATTTTTTAGTCATTTCTTTTTATATTTCCCTGAAATATATTAAATAATTATACAGCAATTGTTTGAGTTTTATTATACTTAAATCTATGGATAGTAATCGAGAACAAATAGGAGTAGTATTTAAGATAAATATATATAAAAAATGAATAAAAATTATTTAAAAATAATAACACATATAAGTTTTTTTGTTTTTATAGTTATTGAACCGTTACTAGCAGTTCAGGGCTTAATGAACCATGGGGGCTATAATTATAGACCAAGCGTTATTATTAATTGGGGAAATTTTGAAAAGCCGACATTTAATAAAAAAAAAATAGTAAAAAAAATAGATTACCAAGATTTAAATTTTCCTGATCCAAAATCAATTATTATTGATTCATCAACTGTAGGAAATAAAACAAATCTAGATTATGTTATTATCCAGGAAACTGATAAAAAATATAGTTACAAATCTTTATCTCAAAATCAAACATCAAAAAATAATCAAAAATTGAGAAAGTCTGCCGCAGCATCCAAGAATGTTATGAAGAAAAAAAACATTGCAATGAAAACCCAAAAGAAATATTTGCCAACAAGAAATGTTATAATAGAAGAACCTAGATTTGTTGAAAGTAATAAAAATAAAAAAATTAGATTGGCTAATAAAAAAGTAATTCCATTGAATCTAGATAACTATGAAAAATCAATAGAAAAAAGTGTTGAAAAAAATCAACAAATTAAAATAAAAATAAATAATCAATACGCGAATGTTGATAATCCTTTTGATGATAGTTTGGACTCACCTGTAGATTCCGAAACTTTAAAATCAAATGTAAAAAAAACAAAAGCAACAAACTATAATCCTTTAACCCGCCATCATCTATCTGATTATACTGTAAAAGGAGTCATAACTTCTAATCAGGGCAATAGAGCATTAATTACTACAAACGAAGGCAATTATTTTTATCTAACAGAAGGAGAATTAATAGGCATAGATGAAGGTGTTGTAGTTAAAATAAGTAATAATAGCGTTGTTATTCTCCAAAGAGATAGAAGAATTGAAATAATAGTCTCTTCTGATGGAAGAGCTTCTAGAAAATGAAGTTTATATTAAAAATCTTTCTTATTTTCAGTCTAATTTTAAGCATTTCTTCATGTGCAACTATCAAAGAAAAACAAGCAGAAAAGAAAGAAAAAAAAATTACTAAGATGAAAGAAAAATCAGAAATTGATACTGATAAAATAATTCAGGAAGGCTTGCTTGCAATTGAAGAAACTCAACGTCTGGGTCCCCAACCTCTTCCAGAAGGTAGCGATGTAAAAAAAGAAAGACGTTCTGTTATTAAAGAAGAAACACAAGTTTATGGAGTTATGACCTCTGAAACAGAAGATAGTTTTCCGATTACTTTAAATTTAGATAATGTTGAAATTAGCGCAGCAATGAGAATGATAGGAGATTTAATTAATAAAAATATTTTAGTAGGGGAAGAAGTACAAGGAACAATAACTGCATTTATTAAAGAAGAACCATGGGATAAGGCCTTAGCAGCTATTTTGGAGGTAAAAGGATTAGCACAAACAACAGAACCAAATTCTAGAATAGTTAGAATACATAAAAAAGAAATACTTTTAGCACAAGAAAAATATAAAAGAGATAGAGCTAAAAACTTACAAGAAGCAATTGAATTAGAAAAACAAAATATGCCTACACGCTCAGAAATGTTTCGTTTGTTTTATTCAGAGCCAGGAATAATAAAAAAGCAATTAGAAGACGTATTATTTAGAAAAGAGGGAACTGCTGAAGCAACTCAATTGAAAGGCCCGGTTTCAATTTCGGAGGATGCAAGACAAAATTCTTTAATAATTAAGGGAACTAAAGATGACTTAGATTTAATTGAAAAAATGGTTGATGCAATTGATGTAAGGACTCAACAAATTCTTATAGAAGCCTTTATTATAGAAGCAACATTAGACTTTGATGAAAAGTTAGGTTCTCGATTTGGTGCCAATTATGCTAAAAGACGTTCAGAAAAAGATGGTAGAGCTGCTGGTACGAATGAATTAACTGTAGGAGGAACTATAGGAGGCGCTGGTGATGTAGCATTAGGTACTGCAACAGGAAGTATATTTAATAAAGTAGCTGCCGGATCCGCAGGTATAGGATTTTTGTATGATATAGGGGCTAGTAAATTAAAAGCCGAATTAGATGCATTAGAATCTGAGGGATTTTCTAAAATTTTATCTAATCCAAAAGTTTTTACTCTTAATAATCAAACAGCTAAAATAACACAAGGAAATCAAGTTCCATATACAGTTGCAGCTGAAGGTGCAAATGTTTCCAATACTCAATTTGTAGATGCCGCACTCAGTTTAGAAGTAACTCCAAGTATTGTTGGAGATGGAAATATTGTAATAACCATAATAGTTAATAACGACAGTGTAAATACTGCAATTTCAGTTGGGGATCAGCCAGCAATAAAAAAAATGGAAATAAATACAAGATTGCTTGTAGAAGATGGATCAATCGTAGTAATAGGTGGTATTGTAAAAGATGAGTCAGGAGATGTAAAAGAAGTTACTCCAGGTCTTAGTAAAATACCTCTTTTTGGCGGTTTTTTTCGTTATAAAAATAAAACAGTTGATAGATCGCAATTGTTAGTTTTTATTGCACCAAGGGTAGTTTAATTTTTATTTTAATAAAAAAAAAAAAAATTTATTTGAGAAAAAAACCATGTTAAATATTAGTGAAAGTGCCGCAATAAACATCGCAACCATGTTGCTTTCTCATAAAAAAATAACAGAAAAGCAAATGGAACAAATACAAAATCTTAGTAAAGAAAGTGGACAAAGTATAATAAATGTTATTCTTGAAAAGAATTTTGCAAGCGAATTAGATATTGCAAATATAATTGCTAAAAGTTACGACTTACCAAAAATAAAAATTACAGATAAAAATATTGATAATAAAGCAATTTCTGCACTTCCAAAAAATTTTATAATGTCAAACCAGGTCCTTCCTTTTTCTCTTAATAATGGCAATTTAAAAATAGCAATTGCTGATCCATCACGTTTATCTGTTACTAGTGAAATAAAAACAATTACAAATAAGAACGTAGAGATATTTGTTACCAAATTATCTGAGTTAGAAAATGGTTTAATAAATTTAAGCTCATCTAATCAATCTAAAGAAATTTCTAGTGTTGATAATAAAGTTGCACCTAGAGGAGAAGATCAAGAGTTAATAGAAACCACTTCTGAAGTGATTAAATTTGTTGATGATGTTTTAATAAAAGCAATTAAAAATGGGGTAAGTGATATTCATGTTGAACATTTTCGTTCTGAACCAAGAATAAGATTCCGTTTGGATGGAGTTATGGCAATAGAAAAAGAATTTAATAGATTTTTGGTTAAAAATTATCCCGCTGTAGTAACACGTATAAAAATTATGGCAGAAACAAATATATCAGAAAGAAGACTTCCGCAAGATGGGGCAATTCAATTTGTTAAAAAAAGTGTTGAATGTGATTTTCGAGTTTCTTTTTTACCAACAAGATATGGCGAGCGTGTAGTTCTTCGTTTGTTAAAAAAAGAAGCTATACAATTAGAATTATCTAAACTTGGTTTTGAAAAAGACCAATTAGATAAAATAATATCCTCAATTACAGCTCCACAAGGATTAATATTGGTAACAGGCCCAACTGGAACTGGAAAAACAACAACTCTTTATTCTTGTTTAAATCATGTTAATAATGAAAATTTAAATATTTTAACTGCAGAAGATCCGGTGGAATATGAATTACATGGCATTAGCCAAGTACAAGTCAAAGAAGACATAGGTTTGACATTTGCATCAGCGCTTCGATCTTTTTTAAGACAAGACCCAGAAATAATATTAGTTGGAGAGATAAGAGATAAAGAAACAGCGGATATTGCTATCAAAGCAGCATTAACCGGGCACTTAGTTTTAAGTACTTTACATACCAATGATTCAGTAGGTACAATTACAAGATTAATAAACATGGGCGTACCTTCATACTTAATTTCTTCTGCATTAACTTTAGTAATGGGTCAAAGATTAGTACGAGCAAATTGCCCTAATTGTAAAAAACCTGATCAAATTAATCCTAAATCATTTAGCAGCGCTGGTTTCTCTATGGAAGAAGCTTCACGAATTACATTATATAAATCTAAAGGATGTGTAAAATGTGAAAAAAAAGGTTTTAAAGGTAGAATTGGTATATACGAAGTATTAAAAATTACACCAAAAATACAAGAAGCTATTATTAACAATGTTTCAATAACTGAATTATCACAAACTGCAAAAAAAGAAGGTTTTTTAACTATGCATGATATGGGCAAAAGACTTTTAGTTGAAGGAAAGATTTGTTTAGAAGAATATCAAAGGGTTCTTCAAGGAGAAATGTAATTAATGGAATTTTATGATTATAAAGGAATTAAAGAAGGAAAATATACTGAGGGTGAAATTGAGGCTGTAAATAAGGATGAGGCTGCCTACAAATTACGTGGTCTAAAAATAATTATTACTAGACTACAAAAATCTAAAAAAAAATCTTCAGTTGAAGATAAAAAAAAAGTAGAAACAAAAACTAGAGGAACTAAAAGTAAAATTCCACCCAAAGAAATTTTAATAACGACTAAGGCTCTTGCAACAATGGTAAAAGCAGGGCTCCCAGTTTTAGATGCAATTGGAATGGCAAAGGAGCAGGTTAGTAACAAAAAGTTCATCCCTATAATGAATGAGATTTATAAAAGCGTTGAATCTGGAAAACCACTATCAGAAGCATTTGCTGTTTATGAAAAAAATTTTGACAGTGTTTACATAAATATGATTAAAGCTGGAGAAGCTAGTGGTAAATTAGATGGATTTCTTGTTAAACTAGTTGAGGTTTTAGAAAAAAGAGAAAAAATTAAATCTTCAATCAAGGCTGCTTTATTTTATCCTATCATTCTTTTCGTAATCTCCATGAGTGTTATGATTTTAATGTTAGTAAAAGTAGTTCCAATTTTTGTTGAAATGTATTCTAATATGAATGTTGAACTACCCGGTTCAACAAAAATGATTTTAGGGGTTAGTGCATTTGTAAGAGGAAAAGGTGGGTTGTTTACACTTATAATTATGATCTCTTTATATTCTTTGCATAAATTCACTATGAGAAAAAATTATAATTACAGAAAATTTTTCCATAGATTTTTTTTAAAAATGCCCCTTTTCGGTAATCTTATTTTAAAATCTATTTTAGCCCGTAAAGCTCTTATCATGGGGAACCTGGCTGCTGCAGGAGTCAATCTATTGGAGAATATAGATATCGCTGCAACAGTTACTGATAATGTTATTATTCGAGAATCTATGGAAAATATAAAACGCGGAGTTTTCTCAGGAACTGATCTTTCTACATTATATAGAAAGGAAACCATATTCCCTTTAACTTTTGCTCAGTTAATAAAAGTAGGTGAAAAAACAGGAAACATAGAAGAAATTTATTCTTCTATTGCAAAATATTATGAAGATGATTTTGATAATGCTGTAGCAGCATTATCTAAAACTATCGAACCAATTATGATTGTTTTTATGGGAGTGATAATTGGAGTTCTTCTTCTAGCATTATATTCACCAATCTTTAATGTAGGATCTATTATTGGTGGATAATTATTAAGGGCAGTTTCCATCCTGACAAATAACATTTTGATCAGTTATAGTTAATTTAAAAGATGTATCTTCTCTTTTAATGGCAAAAGCTGTGTAAGTTGAACCGTTATCATCAGAAGCTACGCAAAAAAAGTATTTTTTATCTGAACTTTCATCTAATACTTTTGTTCCTTCAAATAAATCTGTATTAATAGTGCTATTTTTATCAGAACTACAAGAACTTGAATTATCTGTTTTATGATAGACGTTATTATCAGCTTTATACTCCTCCTGGGCCATACGAATAGATTGTAAATTATTTAACGCATTGGATTTTTTAGTAGTTTCTATATGTTTTTGATACATTGGAATTCCAACAGCAGCCAATATACCAATAATAGCAACAACAACCAGTAATTCTATTATAGAAAAACCTTTTTGATTATAATTATTAGATATTTTTAAGAAATTTTTGATAAAAAAAAATTTTTATTTCGAAAAAGAATTGGAGAGGCTGTCGTTAGCATCATCTTTATCTTTAAAATAAGTTGTGACATTAATATTAGTACCACTTACTTCTAATTTTGTGCAACCATGGGTGTCTGCAGCGCAAGTATTATCAATGGCAGGTTTTGAAGTATCATAAGGATTTTTCCAATTATCTGAATCATAATGTGTTTGAAATTTACCTATAAAAGTATCAAGACTTTCTGTGCAGTCAACACCTTGAAAAGCTCCATTTGCATCTTTAAGGGATGGTTCATCTCCTAAACTACATTTAGTAAACTCAGCAGCACCAAATTTAATGACTTGAGCATGGTTACTTTTACTTGAATTACGTTGTGCTCCTTTTGTATAACCATTATATGCAACAACTCCTACTGCTGCTAATATTCCAATAATAGCTACAACTACTAGAAGCTCAATTAGTGAAAATCCCTTTTGTTTATTCATAACAAGATTTAAAATATTGTTTAATATAATAAATGTAATTAGACACTATTGTCAACATTTGATTTGTATAAATTAATGGAAAAAATAAAAATATTTCTAATTTTTTTTATATTAGTTATTAACTATGCAAATGTTTCATCTAAAACAAAGGAAAATCATTATATAATACTTGATACCTTCCAAAATTTTGACAAAGCACGCTTAAATAGAGCAAAATTATCTACATTAAGCAATGCAAAAATAATTATTCTATCTCCTAAGCAAGCAATAAAAGACAAACCAGCTTTTACACCAAGTTCTGTTCAAGAACCAAAATTAATGGAGCATTTTTATATCTTTAAAAAAATAAATAAAAAAGAACCATTAGAAAACAAGGATAATTATAGTGTTTTATTGGGGCCAGAAAATAAAAAACGTATAGATGAATTATCAAAAATATTAGGTAATTTAAAATACGAAAATTTTTATCTTGTTACTTATAAAAGAATTTTAGAAAATAAAAAAAAAAAAAATACTAATTTTTTAACCATAGATCCAAAGGATTTTAATCTGCCACATGTAGATGAAAAAAAAATTTTACCACCTTCAAAATAAAAACATGTAGTTTTCGTAAAAAAATGTAATAGGTGAAATAAATATAATATATAAAAAAGCGCTCAAAACTAAAAAGCAGCCATAGGGAATTTTATTTTGGATTTTCATCTTACCTAAGGCAACCGCACTAAGCCCTACTAAAATTCCAAGTAATGCCGATACAATAATAATAAAAAATAATGATTGCCAACCAAGCCACACTCCCAGTGCACCTAATAATTTAACATCTCCCATGCCCATGCCTTCTTTTTTACGAATGATTTGATAGATTTTTGCAAAAAAATATAAAAAACATATTCCAGCAACAAATCCAATAAGACAATCTATAGAAGATGAAAAAAAAATACTATCAGGTGATACTAAACATCTTAGCAGTCCTATAGCGTAGAGAAAAAAAACAACTGTATTGGGTAATAAAAAAAATTTAAGGTCACAAAAAAATAAAATAATTAGACTTAAAAAAAATAGACTAAGAAAAATAAATTCAAAATGAATTGCCTTAAAATAAAAATAAAGAATTACCAAAGAAAAAGTTGTTGTTATTTCTATGGCAGGATAAATCCAGGATATTTTTTTTTGACAATATTCACATTTTCCTTTTAAAAAAATAAAGGAAAATAACGGAATATTATGAAACCATTGAATTGTTCTTTTACAATTTATACAAAATGATCTTGGCTTAATTATACTTAAATTTTTTGGTAAACGGTTTACACAAACAGTACAAAAACTACCTAAAATTAAACCAGTACAAATTAAAATAATTAATAAAAGAAAATTCATAAAAAATTAGAAAAGTTCTCTCCATGAATCTATCTCAATTGTAGCACCACCACCTTGTTGAGCATTTGGATCATTAGGATCAGTTGATCCTGTCGTAGTAATTCTAACAATGTTATCTTGTACACAAAACGGATCTCCTTCTTGGCAGACATCCTTTTGTTCTTCACCACTTATACCAACGTAAATATTGCCTTTGAATTGAGTAGCACCTGTTGCTATTCCTACTCCTAATTCTAAAACTCCACTTTGCGTTCCAGCAAAACCAGATACTCCGCTACCGCAATTATATTTATGAGAAGATAAAAAAGCTATGCCTGCTTCACATGGTTTATTAATTTGGGGTTGGTATCTTGTGACATATACTTTTTTATTTGTAACTAAAACTTTTCCCGTTACTTTTTCATTTTTTGTTTGAACTCCACTGTCATCTTTCATATTGGTATACCAACCCAATTGATCCTCTTTAGGTGGGCAGGGACTACCGTCGCTACATTCTTTAATTGTTAATGAGCCTTGCTCATAATTTTGACTTGTTAATAAATTTTTTTCTGTTGTATCATCAATTTCAATAAAGCCTGAAAAATTTTTATCTTTAATCCCGTAAATTCGGTTTTGTATTTTTATTTTTTGTACATCATTATCTACTAAACCTACATCTTGAATATTTCCTGTTCCAAAATAAAGCCATATTTTTTCTTGAAACTCAGCAGCAGCCATATCATAAAAGGTATATCTTTGATTTAAAGTATCTCCTTCTGCGTCAAAAAGAATATTCTTTTTAAAGCTAGCTGTACTTCCAGTCATATCTACTTTCCAGACATTGCCTTCAATGTCAGTTACATAAATCATAGCGCCTTTATATGTTGCTGTCTCAATTGCTTTTACAACATTATCTGCAGTTAGCATTGTTAGTCTGGCAGGCACAGAATTATTTATTTCTTCGTTTAATATTGCAGGGTTTCTTTTAATCTTAACCGCAGCATCATTTACTGGTATTGAAGAAGAGTTAAATTGGATATAATATTTACTCTTCCAGGTATAACCAGTAGTTATTGAACCGCTAAACACTTCATTGGCGTCAACAGTTCCTACATAAACTTCAACTTGTGAAATATCATCATATCTAAATGTAACCTCAAATTCATCATTACTTCCATCTGCAATGTATATAACTTCATTTTTGTTATCTGTATTTAAACTTGGCTCTCTTTCCTTTTGTTTTTTATCAACTAAATTAACATCTTTAATTAATTTTCCTCCTCTATATTCATTGTTTATTCCGCCATCTTCTAAATCAATTACGAAAATACCAGAGGCATATTCCAGTGATCCAATGTTATACCCGCCACCAAAAACAGCCACCCAATTATCTTCTCCATCTATACCCATTCTTAAAATATGAGGAGTAGAATAAGAATTACCTAAATTTGAATAATCATAATCAGGGGCTACTGAAGAAAGAGGTTTCTGGCTATAATTATAAGTATATTTTTCTCCATCATCATTCCAAAAAGTAACATCTCTAGTAATAACATTATTGTAAAAACTAAATAAATGAGTTGGATTTTCTGTATCTGTAATATCTAAAGCAAAATATCCCTTTCCACCAGGACCCATCCCAACTAATGCAATTGTTCTCCACTCTTCACTACCACTTCCATTATCATAATAAATATCTTTGACAACGGGAGACCCGTCAACTCCTGAAATACTATTAGTTTGATTTGTAAAATCTGACATCGTCTTAGGTAGGTCATAAATTAAAGCAGGTGGAATAAAAGCCCAAAGTTCTTCACCATCCTCCACATCAAAGGCATGCAGCATGCCTGCATTGGATCCTACTAAAACTATTTTTTTTCTGGCACCCACAGTTCCACCATTTGATAGTGATTGACTTTTAAAACCATTATAGCCGTTATTTTTTCTGTAAGCTGCTTCTGTATTTGCTACTTCTTCTAATTTTTCATCTGATGGAATATTAGGAGGAAATACAATTGCCATTTGAGAATTATAAATATCTGCCAATTTCCACCTGGTATCTGTTGTCGAACCATCTTCATTTGTATCATATATATCATATCCTCGAACAAAGCTAATATGATCTTCTGCCTCAGATTCTGTAACAGTTGTCCCTCCAAACATATGACTATAAAAATTTGCAATATTAGCAGTTGTAAAATTATTATAACTATCTGGCTCCCCGTCAGTAGATGTTAACCCAAATCCGATTGTCCAAATATTTCGATCAGCAGGAGCTTTTGCATTAAGCTTAGTACTTGCATCCCAAATTGTTATGGTATCACCGCTACTATCTTTTTTTAAATCGCCATTTTCATCTAATTCTTTCTTTGCCAATTTTCCTTTCCACTGATCTGTTTTTATATATTCAAAAGTTGATTGATAAACAAAATCTCCAAGTTCATTGCCACTGCTATCTGTTTCTGTTATAAATTTAGGAGCAGTATAAGTTAAATTTAAATTTCCATATACTTGTCTTATAGCGTCACTTAATTTTTTAACCAACTGGTCATAATTATCTGCATATAAAGGAGTATCCGTTCCCCCAGCATCTGCTAAACTTTCGTATCTTGATTTACTACTGGTATAACCGCCATATCCCAAAACGTATGTTTTTATTTTATCTGAACTTAATAAATCCTTTGCTATAGGATCAGGGTCTCTACCGTACTGCCAATCTCCATCACTAATAGCAATTATAATATTTTCCTGACAATCTTTTGCAGCTGGATCTTGAGGACTTACATATGTTTTTCCTGTTTGAGGATCACAGCAAAGCCCTCCTCTAAAATATTTTCTAGCCATTTTCATTGCACTTCCTAAATCAGTACCGCCTGATGGATAAATTGTATCAAGCATACCTGGTATCTTACTGGCACCATCTTTATCTATTTTAACTCTTAGTTTTCTACTAGAACTAGACGAAGCCCAGGTTAATAAACCATAATGTGCTTTTCCAACAAGATCAGGATCGGATAGTATTTTTTTAATTGCTTTTATCATAATATCTATTCGTCTTTTATCTCTTCCAATAGTGTCAACAAAAGTTCCAGTATTTGTAAATCGGCTGACTCTTTCAGTTCCCCACTCAGTTACATACACTTGATCATCACTATCAACTCCAATGCCATAAGGATAATAAAGTTCTCCATCTCCTGTTCCAAACGAGCCAAACTCTGTCGAGTAAGTACCATCTACATCAAATTTTTGCACACGATGATTGTAAAGATCTGATACAAATACGTTATCACTGCTATCAACTGCCACACCCCAAGGTTTCCTAAAATTTCCATTTCCAGATCCGTAAGAACCCCAAGAAGTAACAAAGGTACCGCTTGAATTAAATTTACTTACTCTATGATTCCAAAATTCAGCAACATAAATATTTCCGTTACTATCTAAATCAAGATGTATTGGATAAATCATATAACCCGAACCGGTTCCATAACCATTTCCAAAAGTTGAAATGTGATTCAAACTACTAGCTTGTATCTTAAGTATTTTTGATGTTGGTATAACAGTATAATAAATGTATTCGCAATTAGCATCCCATGCAACACCAAATGGATAATAATCATTTACGGAAAAACTCCTTTCACGTACAATGTTTAAATCTAAATCAAATATTTTTATAGAGCCTCGATAGTTAGTACCTCCTGATGTATTAGCAATAGCAATATAATTACCACAAATCGCTATATCTTCCGGCAAATACATATCTGTAGTACCAGATCGAGTTCCACATCCTCCCGCCTTTTTTATGAAAGTTCCGTCACTTGAAAATTTTTTTATTCTACAAGAATAATATTCTAAAACATAAATATTCCCGCTACTGTCCACATCTACACCTGTTGGATATTTAAGTATTGCATCGGTGGTTCCTATGCTCCATCCCATACTTCCAGATGTATCAAGCATAAGTAAAATATTTGCCGGAACATCTGCTATACCCGTTCCAGGCGGAAGTGTTTTAGCGTTTAATATTTGAGCATTGAAAAAAAAACTCCAAAAAATAAAAAATAAAATATTTTTAATTATTTTTTTCATTATTCATCCTCATACCCTTTTATTAATTTTTCATATCGTTTAGATGTAATTTCAAAATGTTGCATTGTTTCATCTTCACTACGTCGCATTGCATAAAAAATAAATAAAATATCTTTATCCCAGACGAATTCTGCACCTTTTGCACTAGTGTCCAGCCCTTTAACCTTTTTTTTTACTTTTCCAAATTCTTTTTCTAACCAATCTAAAAGATCTAGTTTTGTGCTAGTTAATTTATATCCCACAATTTGAGCAAGCTGATCTTCGAAAAAAATATAAGCCAAAGAAGATCCTTCAAAAACTTTATCCGAACAAACTACGGGCCCTGGCACTCCTAATTCATCACCTTCTTTTCCTTGAATTTTTTTTGTTAATGGAGGAATTTTTAGTTTTTCACCAACAACAGAAAGTGAATCTCCAAAATCGACTTTATCAGTTAGACAAAGTGCTATGCAGTTTGATTGAAAAAATAAAAAAAAAAGTACGCTATATAAAATTTTTTTTAATTTCATTATTTAGATACCGCTCTAAATACAACTTCTAAAAAAACTCTTTGATTATTTGGAGCCTCCCCACAAATAGCTGTTAAAAATTTAGATAAAGTTACAGATGTATTTACACCACCTGTTTGATAATTGCTTGTGGCTGAAAGATCTGTACCAGATGAAAGCCCTGTTTGTCCACTAACAATATTGGCCTCAGATATGTAATAACGATATAGATAATTTTCTAAACTTTTTCTTTTATCTTTAT
>Ga0315338_1002700_pt1 | contig 16859 bp, 18 predicted proteins | sample ASW8metaG_FD_204518 | JGI IMG/M metagenome (GOLD analysis project Ga0315338, IMG submission 204518) | Ammonia-oxidizing marine archaeal communities from Monterey Bay, California, United States - ASW #8 | ecosystem: Environmental > Aquatic > Marine > Coastal | place: USA: California | collected... | reverse complement strand
CCCGTTCACTAACGCTCTTATGCGAACCACATGCATTGCAACCATGCTAGAGGGAGGCCACGCACCGAACGCACTTCCGCAGCGCGCAACTGCCACAATTAACTGCCGGATCAAGCCCGGAGTTTCGATCGAAGAAATTATCACGAAATTGTTGGAGGTTATTTCAAATCGAAGTTTACGCGTTACACCAGTAGGAGAGCCCGGGATGCCCTCGCCACCACCACCTCTCAACGCTGCAATCCGTGAACCAGTGGAAATTGTCGCCGCACGCATGTGGCCCGGCATTCCGGTTGTCCCAACACAGATGTCTGGCGCCGATGACGGACGGTTTTTAAATGCAGCGGGAATAGCGACCTATGGCATCAGCGGCCTTTTCCGTAATCCTGATGGTGACGGATCGCATGGCTTGAACGAGCGCATGCCGGTGCGCTCACTCTTCGAGGGAAGAGACTTCCTTTATGAAGTCGTCAAGATTTATGCTGGTAGCGGCTAATGGGCCGCACCACCACCCTCAATATAGGCGGCCTGGACTTCCTTGTTTCCTAGAAGTTGACTCCCGGTTCCAGACATTGTGATTGCACCTGAAACAAGGACATAGGCATTGTCCGCAAGTTTTAACGCCTGATAGGCGTTTTGTTCGATCAACAATATTGTCAATTTCCGCTCTTGGTTAACCGCACGAATAGTGTCGAACACTTGCTGTACAATAAGCGGCGCCAGACCAAGGGAGGGCTCGTCCAAAAGCAATAGACGTGGTCGGCTCATAAGCCCCCGCCCGATCGCAAGCATTTGCTGCTCGCCGCCAGAGAGCGTTCCGCCACGCTGATTGAGTCTTTCCTTCAGACGCGGGAATAATGTGAACACAAACTCCAAATCATTAGCAAAGTATTTTGGCTTGCAAACATTTGCACCCATATGAAGGTTCTCTAAAACACTCATTCGCGGAAAGATGCGGCGCCCCTCTGGAACATGCGCAATGCCGCGATAGACGAGCTCATGCATCGGAATATTGGTAATATCGTCACCCTCAAATAAAACCTGGCCACTTTGGGCGCGTGGATTACCGCAAATAGTCATTAGAAGTGTAGTTTTTCCTGCACCATTTGCGCCAATAAGCGTTGCTATTTCTCCATTGTTCACCTCTAGAGAAATTTCGTGCAGCACCTCAGTCGGTCCATAGCCAGAAGTAATGTTGCGAAGCTCAAGCATCACTCGCCGCCTGCTTGTACTTGCACATCATCTTCGGCGGGCTCTCCCAGATAGGCTCGAATGACGGCCGGATTAGCACGCACTTCAGCGGGCTTGCCATCGGCAATACATGCACCATGATCAAGCACAACAATGTGATCCGAAATCCGCATCACGATCCCCATATCGTGTTCGATCAAAAGAATTGCGATGTTGTATTCACGCCTAATATCGGCAAGGAGCTCACATAATTCCATGTCTTCGTGCGGGTTTAGACCTGCCGCAGGTTCATCAAGGCAGAGGAGTAATGGCGAGGCACACATTGCACGCGCAATCTCTAAACGCCGGCGGGCGCCATAGGACAAACTCCCCGCAGCTTCATCCGCGCTTTCGATAAGGTTTACTTTCTCCAACCAATAACTTGCTAGTTCCACCGCCTCGCGCTCTGCCCTTTGATAGCGCGCAAGTCCGAGAAGGCCACCAATGGAGTAAAGAGAAGCGCGCATCAAAGGTACATGTTGCGCAATCATTAAATTTTCTAACACGCTCATGCCGGCGAAAAGTCGGATGTTCTGGAATGTCCGCACGACACGGGCATGGCGGGCAATCGCGTAGCCGTTCATACGCTCAAGCGATATTTTTTTCCCGTTGGGTTGAGTGAGCTTAAGCTTTCCAGAGGTAGGCCTGTAAAATCCCGTGAGACAGTTAAAAACAGTCGTCTTTCCCGCGCCATTCGGCCCAATGATAGCGGTGATTTCATTGGGGGCGACATTGAATGAGAGATCATCCACGGCTGTTAGGCCGCCAAAGCGCATCGTCAAATCTTCAATGCACAACAGGCTCCCCGTCATTGGCTTGCCTGCTGATTCAGCCGCACGCTTAGCGCGCGCTTGGAAAGCAGGCCATGCGGTCGCCAAATCACAACAAGGACCATGACAGTACCAAATGCAAGCATTCGAAACTGTTCAAGTTCACGAAACCACTCTGGGAGCCCTACAAGCAAAATTGCTGCGAACACGATCCCAATAAGGCTACCCATTCCACCCAACACGACAACGGCAAGAATGATGGCCGATTCGATAAAGGTAAAACTTTCCGGGCTTATGAAACCCTGCCGCGTGGCAAAGAAAGAACCTGCAAATCCGGCAAAGCTTGCGCCAAGCGCAAATGCAGACAGCTTGATGGTTGTTGGATTAAGGCCAAGACTACGGCAAGCGATTTCATCTTCGCGCAACGCTTCCCAGGCACGGCCAATCGGCAAGCGGCGGATACGTTGAACAAAAAAGACCGTGATAAGAACCAGTGTAAGCGCAAGATAATAAAGGAAGAAAATGCGATGGGCCGGAGAAAACGGAATTCCAAAAAAACCTGCAAAACTTCCAGCATCATCGCCAATACGAAATTCAAGACCGAATAATGTTGGGCGTGGAATACCAATAATGCCGTCAGGGCCACCGGTGAGATTTTGCCAATTAATCAACAATATGCGTACGATCTCACCAAATCCAAGCGTAACAATGGCGAGGTAATCGCCGCGCAAACGCAATACTGGAAAGCCAAGCAGAATTCCGAATGAAGCCGCAAACAATCCTGCTAGTGGTAAGCAAATCCAGAAGGAAAATCCAAAAGTGAGCGCTAAGATTGCATAGCAATAGGCTCCGACAGCATAAAACGCGACATAGCCAAGGTCCAAAAGGCCGGCAAGACCAACGACAATGCTCAACCCGGTCCCCAGCATCACATAAATTAAAACAAGCGTCGCACGGTCAGCGAGATTGCGATCGCCAAGAAATGGCAACACAAAAGCAAGGCCGATTAACACCCAGCCAATAATCCGCTCCCAATCACCATTAAACCTTTTGAATATTGCAATCTGCGAAACACTTCTTTGCACGCCCCCAACAATTGACGAGCCTGTTAGATTCAAAATGAGGCGCGCACAAAATACCCCTACACCAGCAAAAATAACCCAAGGAACGCGATAATCGAGACTTAGTCCTTGCGCAGAGTCTACAAGACGAAAACCAAGCAGTGGAACCGCAAGCAAAACGGCAACAAAACCTGCGATGCCTGCCTCGCGCAACGCAATTGCAAAAGAGGAAGTGGAAGGAGCGTAGTTCCCCGCCATGATCTACACCTTTTCCACTTCGGGCCTTCCTAAAAGTCCCGAAGGGCGGAAAATAAGTACAAGAACAAGAACTGCGAACACCGCAACATCTTTATATGCGGTGCTGAAATATGCCGACCACATTGCCTCGATCAGACCGATAAGCAAGCCACCCAGCATTGCACCCGGAATTGAGCCTATGCCACCAAGCACCGCAGCCGTAAAAGCCTTAATACCAGCAAGAAACCCAATATAAAAATCAATCACACCGTAATAGAGCGTCACCATGAACCCGGCGACAGCGGCAAGCGAAGCACCCATGACAAAGGTGCCGGAAATCGTTCGATCAACATTCACGCCAAGCAAGGAAGCCATCATGCGGTCTTGCTCAGTAGCGCGCTGCGCCCGTCCAAAGGACGTGCACGTGATAAGAAAAGTAAACGCCAGCATGAGAAGGACCGTCAGAACGACAACTATAACTTGAAGATAGCTAATGGTTATATCGAAATTACCACCCGTCGATACCGAGAACGTGCCCTGAAATATTGGTTGCATCGGTTTCACCCGGGCGCCTTGCGAAATTTGGACAAAGTTCTGAAGCACGATCGAAGCGCCGATCGCGGAGATCAGCGGCGCGAGGCGCGGTGCACCACGCAATGGGCGATAGGCAAGACGCTCGACCGTCCAGCCATAAACAGCCGTGAACGCCATGGCAAACACGAGAACGCAGAGAATGGCAAGCGGAATATAGGTAATCCCCAGTACGTTCATCAGCAGAAAGCCAATCAGCGATACGAACGCGCCGATCATATAGATGTCACCGTGCGCAAAATTGATCATGCCGATTATGCCGTAGACCATGGTGTAGCCGATGGCGATCAAGCCATAGATCGCCCCAAGGCTGATCCCATTCACAAGCTGTTGTAGGAAATAGTCCATCTTTCCTCTCGCCCGGCGGCGCCCGCGAATCCACGCTAATAGGTGATAAAGGAAACGGCTAAGGCTGTCTCGCCACCATTAACCTCGAACTATTGGTTTAAAACAGACCCACAGGTGAATTCTTTGATAATGCCAGCACGTTTGCGCTCGCCCGTGGCCCGGGCTATGAGATCGATCTGTCCACAAGACTAAAAATATTTCGGAGTGCTATGACCACCACCGGTTCCAGCCAAACCGCGTCCACGCCGGTAACGGTTCTAACTGGCTATCTTGGCGCGGGCAAAACTACTTTACTAAATCGTATCCTTTCGGAAGATCATGGCAAGCGCTATGCGGTCATTGTCAATGAATTTGGTGAAATCGGAATCGACAATGATTTGATTACGAGCACCGACGAAGAATTGTTCGAGATGAACAATGGCTGTATTTGCTGTACCGTCCGTGGTGATCTCATCCGAACAGTTCATGGCCTTTTGGCGAAGAGTGGAAATTTCGACGCGATCATAGTTGAAACGACTGGGCTCGCCGACCCAGGGCCTGTCGCCCAGACATTTTTTGTTGACGGTTTTTTAAAATCACGCACCGTGCTGGATTCGGTGACCACCGTTGTCGATGCACGCCACGTTGGCTTACGCCTGTCGGATAGCCGCGAAGCAGTTGAGCAAATCGCGTTTGCAGACCAAATTGTTCTCAACAAGACAGACCTTGTCTCCGAACAAGACCTTGTTGAGGTCGAACAAAGGCTGCGCAAGCTTAACCCACTTGCCCCCATTCATCGTGCACAGCGCTCCAATGTCCCGCTTGAGGCCATATTGGAGCGCAAGAGTTTTGATCTTGACCGTATCACAACGCTTGAGCCGGAGTTCTTGAACCCCAGCCATGGCACACCGGGACATGTGCATGATGAGGATTGTGATCACAACCACGGGCATGATCGTAGTCATGGACATCACGATCATATGCATGACGAAGAAATAAAGAGCGTATCCCTGACATCTAACAGTCCGATGGACCGCAAAAAAATCACGCGATGGATTACCGATATTACGCAAACCCAAGGACAGAATATTCTGCGTGCTAAAGGCATTATTAATATTGCAGGCAATGATCGGCGCCTTGTATTCCAGGCCGTACATATGGTGTTGGAAGGCGACTTGCAGCGCAAATGGAAAACGGGTGAGAAACGCATCAGCCGCATTGTTTTTATCGGGCGCGAACTAGATGCAGAAACTCTAAAATCGAGCTTTGAAGCATGTGTGGCAAACCCAGCGGAGGCACTAAGCGCATGAGCCTTTACGTTATAGTTTGCGTCGACAAGCCAGACACACTTGCCTTGAGGATGGCTACACGCGAGGCACACCTGGCCTATGTCAAATCAATTGATCAATTAAAGTTTCATGTCGGTGGACCATTTCTTTCGAATGAGGGAACAATGAACGGTTCCATGCTAATCGTCGAGGCCGACGATCAGAGAAAGGTTGATGAATTTGTAAAGAATGATCCCTACGGAATCGCCGGACTGTTTGAGAGCGTGGAGGTGCGATCGTGGAAAGTGACCGTGGGCTCGCTTAACTAATTCAGCAACAATCCCAATAATTTGTTTCTTGTTCGCCTAGATTACCAATCAACCAAGCAATATCGGTGGCTGAAACTTCTCTCAGCGGTTTGAGTATTTTAAATTGATGTCGAACATCATTGGACGTCCAAAAGGCGAGCGCAGTTTCAAGTGGCGGGCAACCAGGAACAGCGCACTGTAATTCTGCGACAAGTATCGCGTTGTCTTCGCCCAAGCCGAAGCGATCTCGAATCCATTCCCGTATATTATCAAGAGCATGACTTTGTTCCTGACCCCTGCGCGACCGACCAATCATGACGTATGTTTAACGAGATTCTCCGACCTACAAAACTATTAAATAAATCTGATAAAGCTGCCCGTTGTGACCACACCCAGCCACAAGACAAGAGACGTCTCAACAGTAAAGCAGACATTCGTAGACGATATAGTTTAACCGCGGCGCGGCGAAAGGTGGCTGTGCCCTTTGTGGGAATGCTTGCCATGCCCTTTGTGGCGATCTCCCGTATCCACACTGACGAGATTCAAATGTCCGAAGCGGACGCCGCGCTCGACACGTACCTGGTCGGCAAAGGAACGCACCATCTTTGTTGGCCCTTTCAACATCACGCTTTCCAAACAATTTTCGTGATCTAGATGTACATGCGTTGAAGCGACCACAAGATCATGATGCGCATGCTGGACCTCGGTCAAACGCTCGGCCAATGCACGCTCGTGATGATTGAAAATGTAAGAGAGGTTGGCAACACAATGCTTACTTTTATTTTTCTCCAATCGCCGGGCCTCCACAGCTTGACGCATGAGGTCACGAACGGCCTCTGAACGGTTCTGATACCCACGGGCCTTCACGAGTTCGTCAAATTCATCGGCGAGGGCTTCATCGAGCGACATGGTCACGCGCTGCATCGAATTCTCCAAATCAATTGGCTGAAGAGCCTAGCGGTCCTCACCGATTACATCCAGGGGAGAACGCTTGCCTGAATGATGCTGGATGAATCCTCGGAATCACCAGCGCGGATGGCCGAAGCTGTCTCGCTCAACGGATAGCTTTTGCAAGAAAGCGCGTCGAACACGGAGGCATCTTTCTTGATTAACTCCAAAGCGCGTTTCACCGCTACAGTTGAATGTCCGCGCACCGGCTTTATTGTGAGATATTTGCGGCGGATTTCGCCAAGATGCATTGGAACCAGCCCAATTCCACCTAAGACTAGCCTCGCTCCAAGGGCTGCAGTTTTTATCGCCGTCGCAGCCACGCGCCCAGACGTATCATTTGTTGTATCGACAATGACATCAGCACCCCGCCCTTCGGTAGCTGCAATGATATTATCCTCCAGACCCTCTTCATCTGCACTAAACGTAAAACTTGCGCCAAACGATTTTCCCGAGGCAATGCATTCGTGCTCGCGTGCGAGACCACAAAGCATGACTATACCTGCGCCTGCTTCCAGTGCAGCGCGCACAGCAGCGTGGCCCACAAGCCCGCCGCCAAAAACTAATACTGCCTGCCCCGGACAAATTTCACCTTCGATGGCAGCCCACTGCACGCCATTGGCAACGAGCAAGGCCAACGATGCCAACGACACCTGCATGCCATCAGGCACCGGATGAATTACGCTTTGCGGAGGCAAATAGAGATATTGCGAAAATCCGCCCCAAAGTCCGGGAGTGATATTGGTACCGGTGAGGCCGAAGCGGCGTGCATCGGGCGCGCCAATCTGCGCTTGCGGGCACAATCTATACTCGCCCTTTGCGCACCAACTGCATTCTCCGCAGGGCAAATATTCCTGAACGATCACACGATCACCTTCTTTAACATGCCAGCGTTCGGCGGCAGCAGGACCAATATGCTGGATAGTACCGACGATTTCATGGCCCAGTATCGTCGGGGCAATATCGCTGCGCCGAAAGGAAATGGGGTCAATTTCTGAAACGCCGCACATCTCAATCCGCAACAGCCCATTGTCGTTTTCTGCCTGGGGTAGCGGCAGTTCGCGAAGCTCTGTCTTACCTGGGCAAATCATGACCGCAGCGAGACCAGAGGGGGCCATCACGGGGCATCCTCGCTCGAGATTTTTGTCTTGATCCGGTGTCCTGATATTTCCGAACCATCATTTGGTTTCAGTCGCCAAAATCCAATTGCCGCGGAGGCGGTGATCAAACCCATTATGATGAAGACCGGCTTGAAGGCTTCGACTCCAATCACTTCGCTGCCCGCGAATGCCGCAAGCAAACTCGCGGCCATGGCGACCCCGAAGCTTTGGCCCGTACGCTGAACAAGGGAGGAAATTGTTGTGCTCTTGGAAACTTCGTCCCGTGGTACATCGGAATAGGCAAGTGCACTGACGCTTTGGTGTTGCGCGTTACGTAGCATGCCGAATACGAAAACATAGGCGCTTATTAGATAAGGCGAGGTTTCAGCCGTTAGGTAAATAAACCCATAGCTCATGAATGCCGTAATGAAGGAGCACGCAACTAGCAAATTCCGCAGGCCAACTAAACGTACGATGTTGCTCACGTTGGCACGCATCAATAGTGCTCCAGCGGTAAACCACATCGTTACCGCCCCAGCCTCGAAGGCCGTATATCCAAACCCAACTTGCAAGAAAAGTGCAACCAAAAACGAAATTGGGTAAACGCTTAAGCGCGAGATATTACCAGCTACTACCGCGATGGCGAATGGGCGGATACGAAACATGCGTAAATCCACAACGGGTTCTTTGCGGCGTAGCGCATAAAACCCATAGGTTCCGAGCAGCACGACGGCGGCACAAACCAACATGATTTGTATGCCTGAATCGTATCCTGGCTGCGTTAAGTTCTGGATTGCGAGTTGGGCCGCGACTAGGCCAAGCACGATGATTACGAATCCTGTCCAGTCGAAACGTGACGTGTTTGGTACCTTCTCGTTTTTAAAATAGCGAAGCGCAAGAACAATACCCAAAATACCAAGTGGGACGTTAATAAAGAAATTCCAATGCCAAGAATAGTTTGTGGTGATATACCCACCCAAGAGCGGACCCATGGTTGGTCCGAGATTTGCGGGAAGCATATTAAAGGTCATCGCCCTCATTAATTGATGCTTGGGAAAGGAACGTACCAAAATCATGCGACCGACAGGGGTCATCATGGCGCCGCCAATTCCCTGGATGATACGACTTACAATCAGCATTGAAAGGCTGGTCGAAAAACCACACAGAATCGATCCCAAAGTGAACATGGCAATGGCTGCGCAGTAGATTAGTTTGTAGCCAAAGCGGTCAGCCATCCAGCCGCTGATAGGAATGAAGATCGCAAGCGAAAGAAGATAGGATGTTATGGCCGCGCTCATTTGCGGCGGTGTGGCGTTCAGCGAGATCGCCATCGCTGGAAGCGAAGTATTGATAATCGAGGTGTCCAGCCCCTCCATGAAGAAGCTAGCAGCGATGATCAGAGGCACGACGAGCGAAACTTTTTGCTGCTTGGGTTCCGAGGATTCGCTGTTTTCCGGTTTCTCGGAATCGCCATCTTCGGGGGGAGTCGCCATAACGCCTTAGATGACCGACGTTCCCGCGCCGTGCAAGCATCAATCTTTGCTACAGGGGTTTTCCAGCAACATGACTACCATCCGACATTGTTATCGGCGATGAACGCTATTTTTTGCTCTGATTCGTGGAAGAACGAGGCCAATTTGACCTTTAAGTGTGCCGGACTTGGTGTATAGGTGAACATTATTGTGGGAGACACGAATTGTATTTTTCGTGCGCATAGCGCCCATAAGTGAAACATCAAATTGTGAGTTTTTCCTTGGCTGAAGCTCCCTTGCCTGCCGACAAGCTGGAAGTCGTACTCAATACGATTCGCTTCGCTGCCCGTGACACGAATTTATATGGCTTTCAACGCCCCGACGGCGGCGTTCTGCCGCCTGTGACACCCGGGGCCCATATCTCACTTATGTTACCAAGTGGCGTAGAGCGTCAGTATTCGCTGACCAATTACGGTGATGATCTTACCGAATATGTGGTCGGCGTTAAACTTGATCCAAACAGCCGCGGCGGCTCGCTCTTCATGCATAATCAATTGCGGGTCGGTACCAAGATCGCCATTGAGAGTCCGGTCAATAATTTCGCGCTTGTCGAGGATGATGAACATGTCGTGCTGTTTGCAGGTGGCATAGGAATAACGCCGATCTATTCCATGGCCAAACGCTTAATCGAGCTTGGCCGTTCCTGGGAACTACATTATTCCACACGCTCACGTGCCGACGCGGCGTTCTTGAAAGAGCTCGAGCAGCACAAACAAGTGAATTTCCATTTTGACGACGAGAACGAAGGCAAGTTTCTGAACGTGCCAGGAATCGTCAGTAAAACACCGTTAAACGCCCATCTTTATTGTTGCGGACCCAAGCCAATGCTGGATGCATTCGAAAAGGCCAGCGAGGGTCGTTCACCAGACCATATCCATGTGGAATATTTTACACCTAAATACGAAGCTGCCGATGAAGGTGGCTTCACGGTCGTACTCGCGCACTCGGAGAAGGAAATCAATGTTCCTGAAGGCAAGACCATTCTTCAGGTCGTACGTGAAGCTGGGCTAGATGTTCCGTTTTCGTGTGAGGAAGGCATTTGCGGTGCATGCGAGACGCGGGTTGTCGAAGGCATCCCCGATCATCGCGATTCCATACTTACCGAATCGGAGCGTGAGCAAAACGCCACCATGATGATCTGCTGCTCCGGCTCGAAAAGTCCCAAGCTTGTTTTGGATATTTGACCTTCAGACAATCAGCAAGGCTTAAAGATTAAGGGACGGGAGAGGCGATTTGGCACAATTGGCTGCAGCATATGGCTCCTCACATAGCTTGATGCTGGTGACGACGAAAGAAGACTGGATTAAACGATTTCGTGTCTCCGATCGCCGCATGCCGCTTTATGATCGCGAGGGCAACACAGTGTCTTATGACGATCTTCTTATGGCCGCGCCGAACGATTCAGAATCTTGGGCGAGTGCTGAGGCCTTGGGAAAAGCATATGATGATACTTTCGCGGCCATAACCAAACTGCGCAATGATATCGGCGCATCATCATTGGACGCACTTATTATTGTCGGCGATGATCAACACGAACTTTTTGACGACCGCCTAATGCCTCCCCTTGCCATCTATTACGGCGAAACTATTCGTAACGCGGCTGAACCAGAAAATATGCCTGAAGACTGGTATAAGCACGCACAAATGAAACGGCGTGAGCCTAGCGGTGATGTGAACTATCCTTGCCACGCGGATCTGGCCCTTCATCTCATCGAGGGACTTACGCAGCGCGAGGCCGACGTTACGGCCTTGGCGGCGCTGAAGGATAACGAACATGAGGGACACGCCTATTCCTATATTCACCGCACCTATTTGCAGGAAAAAAAAATTCCCGTGGTCCCGGTCTTTCTTAATACCTATTATCCCCCTAACCCACCAACGCCGAAGCGCTGTGTGCGCCTGGGACGAGATATTGCCGAGCTTATTACGCAATACCCACAAGATATAAAAGTAGGCCTCATTGCCTCCGGTGGGCTGAGCCATTTTGTAGTCGATGAAGAACTTGATCGCAGTCTGATGGAAGCCTTCAAAAAGAAGGACCTAAAACATCTGGCTGGCCTTGACCCTCGCCGTTTGAAGGCTGGAAGTTCGGAAATTAGGAGCTGGTTATTGGTTGCAGCAGCGGCCGAGAAACTGGAACTATCCTGGATGGATTATGTACCGGCCTATCGTTCACCAGCTTTGACCGGGACCGGGCTTGGATTTGCCGCCTGGAAATGAGAACAACAGGGATGAATTCCTCACAGAGGAGGACGCTTTGAGCCAGAAAAGTATTGAAGTCAAAGGACTTTCCCATGGCGCCGCACCGATTCCGATGGCCTGCCGGGTGGGACCGATTTTGGAGACCACCGGCATAATGGGCAAGAACCCGGATACAGGCGAAATGCCACCCAATGCCGAAGCACAAGCACATCTCTGTTTTCAAAACCTTGAACGCGTCCTGAGTGCCGCCGAAATGGATATGGGTGATGTCGTGAAAATCTCTGTGGTTGTGGTCGACGACACCTATAGAAGCGCGATCAACAAACCATGGAACGAATATTTCCCCGACCCAAAAAAGCGTCCTGCACGCAGAGCCGTGGTTGCTCCTTTGCGCGGCGGAAGGCTGGTACAGTTAGAGGCCACCGCAGTCGCCAAGGATTGGGGTAAGTAATTTTCTTACTTTCCATTCCCACCAAGGGGAGGCTGAGAACATACGTCGTCCCCAAAACAAAAACGGGCACCCAAAGGCACCCGTTTTCGTTCTCAATATGGAGGCACTTGCTTAGGCAGAGTCTAACCAGGGCGCAACCGAAACGTGAATCACATCCGGACTAACTTTGCCGGCCACCGCTTCAAGCGCGGTATGTATGTCATTGAGGCCATAAGTATGTGTGATGGCTTTTTCCAATGGGAAGCGATGCGATGCGAGTTGCTTGATCGCCAATTCGCAGGATTTGTAGTTGTGACCGCGTGCGCTTATGAGCTGTGCATATTTCTGCGTCACGCGATAGATCGGAAAATCCGGGAAGTTAGGCATTTCGTTGCCTTGAATAATCAGCTTTCCGGCTTTGCGCTTTAGCGCGGCAATGCCGAGCAGCATCGCTGCCGTACCCGCACCAGCCGTGCAGTCAATCGAAACATCGACACCAATTCCCTTGGTGATATCCAATATTTTTTCGAGCGGGTCTTCTGCTTGAACATCGATCGTGTAGTCGGCACCAAGCTCTTTAGCGAGTTTCAGGCGTTTCGCATCCTTGGACGTTCCAGTGATTATAATAATATCTGCGCCGGCCTGCTTACACGAAACGATCTGTGCAAGACCCTGCTGTCCAGGGCCCTGAATGAGCACGACGGAGCCATAACCAATACCGGCCTCATAGAGCGCCCACTGAATGCCGTTGGCGAGCGGCGTCGCAATTCCAGCAAGTTCGGACGTGACATTGTCGGGCAGTTTATGAACAACAGCGTTCCAAGGCATGAAGAGATATTGCGAAAAGCCGCCCCAAAGATGTGGCGCAGTGTCAGCGGAGGTGTAGCCATAACGAATAGCGCCTGGATTAGTGTGCCAGTCGGTATGATGGCAATGGCGATATTCGCCCAAATGGCACCATTCACAGCGCATGCACGGGAGATAATGCTCTAGAAGGATACGATCGCCCTCCTCAACTCCTTTGCGCTCTTTGAATTTCTTGCCAGCTTTCCAGACCATGCCCACATTTTCGTGGCCCATGATCACGTTCTCGATCGGCTTTTTGTAATTCTTCACGTCAGAGCCGCAAATCCCGCCGATTTCCATCTTCAAAATGGCACCGTCTCCGGGAACATCGGGCATATCGAATTCGCGTAACTCAGTCACTTGTACGCCGGTTTTCACCGCGGCTAGGACTTTTTCTGCCACGTTCACTTACCTCCATTATGTGTGTTGTGCGGGCGTTCTACCTAGGTGGGGGGCGCGTGTAAATGCTCGACAAGTGACCTCAACTATGCAGCACCGCATAGCGCCAACCAGATCATCAGTACCACCAATATTTTACATCTAACATATTGTATTTAAGAGAATTATTGACCATTTCAATAGGCAAGAGGCTTGTATGCTTCGACAGAATCAACATGAAGGCGTAGTTTGAGCCTTCATCGTTCCCTAACCGTCAGGCCTCACACTGATCCTGTCGAGGTGAGAGACCGGCGAGGACTAAGAAGTCATGGACGAGTACGAAAACGCAATAGCCGGATGGGGGGTGGGCCAACAGGCCGGTACCAAGCCTGTTGCACCCAAAGACTCCGATAATAATGACGATGACGGTTTCGCATTTGGCACAACTCAAAACATCGTCAAGAACCCCGAGCATTTCGAGGCTTTGGAGCGCATTCGTGAATGGACACGGGAACGGTTTTCCTTAACCGAAGACGCCGGGATTTTGGTTTCGGAAGTCGAGTGCAATCTACCGGGGTGCCCACCTTTAGAGACCGTAGTTGCGTTCTGGACCAATCCCGAGAAACGTTATCATTTCAAAATGTTCAAGAACGCGATGGAAGTAACCACAGACGATATTCCCTTCGCCTGGCTGAAAGAAACTCTCTACACACCAGACGGCTTCGGCTGCGAGTGCTGTTGAAGGATCTACGGGGCGCAGCGCTCAATCCACTACCCGTCATTCCCGGTACCAAAATTCTTTAGCGTTGCGGTAGGGGGGGAACCCGGGTAGCGATACCATAACATCTTCAACACCTAGGCCCCCTTCCCTCGCGTCATTTCATGACGTTCATCGGGGAAGACAATAAAAACGCAAAGGGAGCGCTGCATAATGGCTAACAACCTCAAACTCACCATCGCTATTGGCGACAATTCCCATGTCGCAGACATTAAGTCGGGCCGCATCAAACCCGAAGGCATCGATCTCGAATTCATCAATGTGGTGCCACAGATTGGCGCATTCCGTCGCATGGTGCGTCGACATGAATTCGACATTTGCGAGCTGGCGCCAACGACCTATCTCATTGCCCGCGCGCTTGGTGCGCCCTTTGTTGCGCTCCCTATTTTTTTAATGCGCCATTTTCACCACAACGGAATTCTCATCCGCCCCGATGCAGGAATCGAGAGCCCGAAAGATTTGGAAGGAAAGAGAATGGGTGTACGTGCCTATTCAGTGACGACGGGCGTTTGGGTGCGCGGACTTTTACAAGACGAATATGATGTTGATCATTCCAAAATCACTTGGGTTGTCGACGATGAAGAACATGTCAAAGAACTGGTGCTGCCCAAAAATGTCGAGCACGCCCCCGTAGGCCAGTCGCTTTCCAAATTAATAGCATCAGGCGATCTGCAAGCGGGACTTGCTGGTAATGCTGGGGTGGGGCGTGCGGGATCGCCCTCCGCGGGAACATGGAAGCAAGTGTCAGCTGATTACCCTGAGCTCTTCCCCAACACCCATGAGCTGGAAATCGAATGGTATAACCGCACTGGTATTTATCCGATTCACGGCACTGTCGTGGTCAAAGACAAGGTGCTGGAAGAGCATCCTTGGGTTGCGCGTTCGCTCTTTGATGCCTTCATGGAAGCCAAACGCGAATGGCTCCAGAAACTGCACGCAGGCGAAGCTGAAAGTGCCAAGGATAAGAAGTATCGCGAACAGAGTTTGATCGTCGGCGAAGACCCACTGCCTTATGGAATGGCACTCAACATGCCTTCTATCAAAGCGCTACAACAGACCGCGCACCGCCAAGGCCTGACACCTGAATTGCTGCCGATTGAAAGAGCCTTTGTCGATCCACAGGGGTGAGGTTCCTACAAAAATTCTCAGGATCGGTTTGTCTTCACAGCGTCACTACATCCTCGGGGAAGGCTTTACCCCAGGCGTAAACGCGCACGGATTTGCGTAAACCTTGTTTGAAGAACGGATCACCTTTGACGCAAGCCATGGCTTCGGCGCGGTTGGCGACTTCCAAAATCCATAACCCACCTTCAAAAGGGTCGCCGGGCTCGGGGCGAAGCCCGCCTGCAAGCAATATCTTGGACTTGTTTGCGCCTAAATAGCCAAGATGATCCTGCGTGTACTTCCCGCGAATATCTTTTGCCTTCGCCTCGTTGTCTTTTAGTATGGCCACCCATCGCGCCATGATGTGATCCCCATGTATTTCGTTCGTGACTATAACAGAACCAAAAAACACGTCATGGTCGGCTAAACCTAAATTTGTTATGGCCTGGTTTTATCGGGCGACCAAGAGTCCGTGTGTCCACACGGATAAATAACACTAATTATCGCCTGGGTTGCCCACTTTCGTGGGCCATGACAACAGAGGTGATGGATCAACAGATGAAGCGGGCACGAATGATTGGTCTGATTTCGACATTTGTATGCGCCTTTGCGGTTGGGCTGGCCGGCGTCTGGATTGCTCAGGAATACCAAGGTCGGAGGACCATATTGTTGGTTGCCGGATTGTTTGCGATCGGTGTTCCCATTGCACTGCTACTTGGTTATTTCGTTAGACGAGCGCTTACCCTTTTGAATACAGATTTCGACTGACACGCCCTCGTAGAATGGCACACACCTGTCTCGACTAGCCCCCGCTCTTTGGCCTATAGAAATTCTCATCCGGCCAACGAAAAATATCCTAGGGAAGCGCATACATGTCTGATCTAAACTTAAAAACCGTATTCCGCCCGCTGGGGCACACAACTCCGTTGAATGACGGTACTATAACGCCCACCGGCTTCACCATGGATTACGAGAATATTGAGCCCTTGATTGCTGCGTTCAGACGCATGGTGAGGGCAACCGAGTTCGACATCTGCGAGCTTGCTGTCACAACTTATATTTGTGCAAAATCCTACGGCAAGAAATTCACTGCGATTCCAATTTTCCCCGCGCGCATGTTCCATCATGGTGCGATCGTGGTGAACAAGAACGCAGGTATCAATTCACCGAAGGATTTGGAAGGAAAGCACGTCGGGGTTAATCGTGGCTTCACCGTGACAACCGGAGTTTGGATACGCGGAATTTTGTCGCAGGAATATGGAGTCGATCTTTCCAAAGTCACTTGGGTACTGTCGGGCGACGAACATGTTGAAGAATATAGGGCGCCTGACAATGTGGTCCCGCTTGAGGCTGGAAAGAAAATGGATGAGATGGTGATCTCGGGTGATCTGGTTGGCGCGGTCAATATGCCGATCGATCACCCCAATGTGCAGAAGCTAATTCCAAACGCAGAAGAGGCGGCATTCGAGGCGCTGCGTGTACGTGCACTTTATCCGATCAACCACACGGTGGCGGTACGGGATGAACTACTAGAGGCCCATCCCGATCTGGCAAAGAATATTTTTAACGCCTTCACCGATGCCAAGCGCATCTATATCGAGAAGCTAAAGGCCGGCACCTTGGAAGCCCCGACCAAACTGGACGAGCAGAACAAAAAGGTGATGGATATCACTGGCGATCCACTTCCCTACGGCGTGGAACCGAACAAGATAGTTCTTGAAGCACTAATGGATACTGCGGCCAAGCAGGGTA